>Ga0066388_100001455_pt1 | contig 13348 bp, 12 predicted proteins | sample PanSoiMetaGPlot6_FD_64539 | JGI IMG/M metagenome (GOLD analysis project Ga0066388, IMG submission 64539) | Tropical forest soil microbial communities from Panama analyzed to predict greenhouse gas emissions - Panama Soil - Plot 6 (Hybrid Assembly) | ecosystem: Environmental > Terrestrial >... | reverse complement strand
AATTGGGTCGCCCTGGTGCAGCGGTCGCAGCAGCTGAAATGGCCAGTAGAGGATGCCGCTCATGTACTCCATGATCATGACTGGCCAAGCCAGTCCCCCTGCACACCACACCACCAACGGCCGCACGCCCGTGTACACGATCGCGGACGTCCCCCCACAGGTATCGATCGCGCGTGCAACGCCCCCTTCAACCTTCAGCTCCAGCGGCGGCACTGCCGCATGCGTCGACAGTTCTTCGTGCGAGATCGGAATAGTTCCCGTAACGAGCCACGCCTGAAGGACGAAGAGGCAGATCGCCACGACGAGTACGAACCGCGCCCGACCTCTGCCGAACCGACGCGCCTGGACGTGATCGGGTGTGAATGTCACGCATCCCCGCGGATCGTGCGGCCGTGTCCAGCGGCGTCGCATCGTTGCCAATTCTGCGGCGGGACGAGCGTTGGCAAACCGTTGGTCCTGTCTCGCGGACGTGGCGGTGCGGCCCGCACATGCGGGTCTACAGGTTCAGTCCACGCGCCTTCATGAACCACTCCGCAACACTCACCACTCGGCGGAGGACACCGTCAGCCCACCAAAGGTTGATCGAGGCGCTGTCGCTGAGCGCGCGCGCTTGGTGCCAGTAGAGGCTCGGAATGTAGAGCATGTCGCCTGGTTCGAGTGTCGCGAGCTCGAGCTTCACACCGGCGAAGCGCGGGAAGCGCGTAAGGTCGGGCCGTTCGGGGTCGACGCGGCAGTAGTTCGGCACGCCACTCCAGGGTGGGAACGGGTAGACGCGGGCTGTGTGGCGGTAGTGCGCGAGTAGAAATTGCTTGCGTCCGACGACCTGCGCGTACAGGTTGTGCGGCAGATCCGCGTGCAGCGGACCGGCGGTGCCGTCGATCGCGAACCAAAATCGCGCCCGGAACCACGCCGCGCGCGCACAGACGTCGGGCACTTCGATATCGTCAAGAAGCTCCGATAAATGATCCTGGACGCGGAAGATCATATACAGGTCGGAGCGGTGCTCGGCGACTGCCTCGACGTACGCCCGCACGGTCATCGGAGCGTAGTTCACACCGTTCCATGGGTCGAAGAGACTGCCACCCTGCCCAGAACGCACGACGGGAACGGCCCGATCCGAGAAGCGCCGCGCCAGCTCCTGTGGCTCCCAGCGCGTACGTGCCGGCCAATGGCGGGCCGCGCCCGCAAGGATTACCGGCTGGGCGCGCCGGACGTAGCGGGCGACGAACTCGCGCGCTGGCGGCATCTCGACGCGCTCGACCAGGGTCGGAGCTTGCACTTCCTCATGGGTATCAAGCGAGTCGGGCGTCAGCAAGAAAAAGGGTGCCGGGCCGTGGCTTGACTCGTGCGACCAGGATAAGTCAGAAACACGACCGTCCGGAGCGGAGAGAAATGCGGGGGGACGAGGCGACCGACCTGCAGAAGCCGGCTGGTTCGTCCGCGCTGAGCCGACCTGCAGCGATCCGCGCGTGGCTCGCGCGCGTCCGCTTTGCCGACTGGGCGCACTTCCTGGTTCTGCCGCTCGCAACCATCGATGCGCACGCGTCGCGCAGCGACACGCTGTTGGCAGGAGCACGCGGGGTGGGGATCGCCTTTACCATCCTTGCGTTTGGTTTCCTGATCAATTCGGTCGCTGACCGAGAGATGGACATCGACGTGCGCAAGAATTCCCTCGTCATCCCGGGCGCCGGAGCGCAGGGGGGGTCGCTGATCGGATTGGTCGCCGTCTGCTTGTTACTGTCGATCTCCAGCCCCTGGCCAGCAAAGCTCGCGACGGCATCGTGCTTGGTGCTGGGCTACATCTATTCGAGCGGTCCGCGTCTCAAACGCGTGCCAGTCGCCGGAAGCCTGGCGAACGTAGCGGGCTTCACGCTGCTCCTCTTCGTCGGGATGCAGGACGCCTCGTTGCCACCGCGCTTCGGTTGGGTAGCCTTGGTTTTCGCCGCACTCCTCCTCCAGAATCAACTTATCCATGAGGCGGCTGACCGGCTCGAAGACTCCGCCGGTGGGGTGCGCACGAGCTGGCTGACACTGGGGCCGCGCTGGACGGTGCTGATTGCGGCGATCTCCGGTCTCGGCGCGGCGGGTGCCACGGCGTTCATCGTACCGCGGCCGCGACTTTCGCCGGTCGTGCTGGCCGCCGGCGCGGCATTTGGAGTCGTCTTTCCGCTGCTGCTGGCATCGCGAGGGATGGAGCCCAGCCGAGCGGCGCGCTTGCGCGTGACGCACCGCTGGTGTGCGGCCTCCTTCGGGGCTCTATGCTATCTCGCCTGGCGCTCGGGAACTAGGTAGCGTCGCACTGCCGCCGCAGCGGATTCCACCTTGACTCTTTCGCGCCGCGGTTGGTACGCAAGTCCGTATGCTGGGAAAGGCGCTGCGACAAGCGCCCACGGCGGACGGGTCGGAGGCGCGGCGCGGAGCCGTCAGCTACGCGTTGCCAATCCTCAAATTCGGCATACGCCGGCTCGTGCGACAGAAAACGCCCTTTCAAATGACGCTGTCGCTGACCAATCGTTGCAACTTTCGCTGCACCTACTGCGAGATCCCGCTGCAACACCGCGATGAGATGAGCACGGAAGAGTGGTTCGCTGCGATCGACGAGCTGCAGGCCGGCGGCATGTGCCGCGCCAGCATCATCGGCGGCGAGCCGCTACTTCGCAAGGATGTGGGCGAAATCATCCGCCACCTCAAACGGCGCGGCGTGCACGCCTCGCTGAACACCAACGGCTGGTTGGTTGCCGAGCGGATCGATCAGATCGACGACCTCGACCTCGTGTGTGTCACCCTCGACGGCCCCGAAGCCGTTCACGACCGCCAGCGCCATCCGGGTTCCTATGCGCGCGTCTTGAGCGCGATCGAGGCTCTCCGGCGGCGCAAGATCCAAACCGTCACGATGACGGTGGTGACGCCCGCTGGGATTGAGCATGTGGAGCACATTCTCGAGATCGCGCGTCAGCATCGAATCACGGCGTATTTTCAGCTCGAACACGACAAGCACATGGACGTGCAGCAGCCGATTTCTCCCGCGTTGAGCCAGACGCGTGTCGCCGAGTTGGCGCGCCGCCTTCGCTTACTCAAACGCAACGGGCTGCCGGTCGGCAACTCCTATGCGTCGCTCGAGCGCCAAGAAGCCGAGCGGTACCTCGTTACCTGCGACGCGTGCCACGCCGGTAGCTACTTCGGGTACGTCTTCAGCGATGGGACGGTGTCGCACTGCATCTTCACCGCCGCGCAGGTGCAGCGTGGAAACGGCCGGCGGCGCGGCTACGTTGAGGCGTTCCGAGAGCTTGCGGCGCCGAAAGGGCCGGGGTGCTCCTGCGTGCCGACGCACGAGGTGAACCGGATGCTCGATTTCGATGTGCGCATCCTCTTCGATGCGCTCGACGTAGCCGTGAGGTCTCTGCTTCGCTGACCGAAGCGTCGCGTCGTCAGCGCGGGCAACCACGGTGCTCCGCTGACGGTGCGCCAGAACTCGTTCGACTCAGACGAGCTCCATGGCGTTGAAGATCGCCTCGGCTCGGAAGTGCAGGAGGTAGTTGAGCTCCGTCGTCGGATTGCAGCTGCAGCCGGCGTCGGTCGGCTGCGCGAGCATGTAGAAGGCTTTCGCGAATCCGACCTCGCGCCCCTCGTAGATGCCCTGGCCGCGAAATGTGAGCGGGCACGGCGCCACGTGACCGCTTGGTGTGATCGAGAGAAAATAGCGCGAGGCGAAGCAGTCGGTGCAGCTGTAGAGGCGGCGCAGTCCGCGATCTTCGGAACCCGCCAGTTGTCTCAGAAAGGTCTTCGAGGGACCGACTGGCCAGCCTTCCTCCTTGCGCTTCAGAAGGTGTCGTGCCACCGCCGCGATCCCTGCGTCGTCGATCTGCGGCCCGATATGCTTGTTCGTGTTTCCATCGGCGGGATGTTCGACTTGGAAGAAGGAACGGATCCCCTTGTCGCGCGCGACATTCAGGACGTAGTCGACCGTGTCGATGCCGCCGGTCGTCAACACCGTCATGGTGATGACCTTCACACCGAGCGCTTTCGCGAGGTCAATCGCTTCGAGGACCCGGTCGTGCGCGCCGGGATGGCGCTGCGCATCGTTCAGCGCCTGGGGTCCGTCGAGCGTGATGCACGCCAGATCGAGCTTTGCGACGACGTCGAGCTTCTGCTTGAAGTACCAGCCGTTGGTGTTCATCGCGACGTTCACGCCGCGAACCTTCAAGTGTTCGACGAGCTCTCCGACGTCTTTGCGCAGCAGCGGCTCGCCGCCCATGATGCTGACCCGCATCATGCCCGCGTCGGCCAGCTCGTCGATCGCGCGGTGCCAATCCGCCGTCGTCATCTCGTCGCGGTTCATGTGCGGGAGGTCGCAATAGTCGCAGCGGAAGTTGCACTTGTCAGTCAGTGACATCGTGACCATGAGCGGAAATTTGCGCCCGGTGGCGCGCGCCAGGGCGAAGCGTGCGAACTTCGGTGCTTGATGCGCAATCGGCAACGCATGCTGCGCAAGCGAGCCAATCCGAGTCGGTGAGAAACGCATGACGCCCCCCTCGAGCCTCACCATCCCTATCTCGGTGCGTGAGCGACAGTCAAGATTGTAGATAGCAGACGCCGGCCGACGGACGAATGCGACGCGGGCCGAGCGTGTTGCGGATCCGCACTCAGCCCATGAGCTTTGCGGACGTACTGGGTATCGGGTGCATGTGTGGCGGCCCGGACTGCTGCTTTGCGAGCAGCGCCGCTGCTGCGACGCGGCCGCTCGCATAGAGGCGATCCCACCCGGCATCGGCAAGCGGACCGGTTTCATACGCACCTCGGCCACGAGCCCGCAGGCCGAGGCGAGAACGGAAATGTTCCTTCACGCCGTGCGAGTATCGGGCGAAAATGTGCGGAATGCCGGGATCGCCATAGACAGTCGCATCGATCACGTCGGCCAGCGCTCCCGCGTGCTTGAGCAGACTGGGCGGCAGCCAGTTTACGTGCTCGCGGTGCAGCCGATTGCGCAACCCCATCGGCATCATCGGCAACACGCGAAACAGGAACTCATAGGCAAGGTACTGCCTACGCACCTCGGGGTCGGCCACGTTGGTTTCGCGATGGAAGAACGACTCAGAGCCGTGGTTGATCTCGTCCACTTGCGCGGCGCTGATTGTTCCCTCCCGCAAGCCCTGCTGGACGACCTCGGTGCCGGGGAGGTAGCTGAGCCAGAACGTGGAGACGCGGCGCACGCCGGGGTGCTCGGCATAAAAGGCCAGCGCCTTGTCCTGGCTCACGTAGGTCTCGCCGGGAAGCCCGAGCATGTGGTCGACCTTGACAGAGATTCCGGCCGCGTGCAGGAGGTCGAGCACTCGGCCAACGGTCGAGTTCTTCTCGTTCCGCCGCAGGTTGCCTTTCTTGTACTCCTCGTCGGCCGACTGTACCCCCATCTGCACCCACAAGCAGCCGGCGTCCTTCAGCGACCGAACCCGCTCCTCGTCGAGGAAGTGCACGTGCGAAAGGCACTTGAAGGGCACGCCAACCTCACGTCGATATTCGCGCGCGAATTCGCGCATCCACTCGGCGTCGAGCGTGAAGATGTCGTCGAGGATGTCGACGTATCGGATGCCGTAGCGGCGCTTCGCTTCCTTCAGCTCGGCGACGAAGTGGCCGACGCTGCGCTGCCGCACGTACTTGTTGGTCGCTGGCTTTTCGTCCCCACCCAAATTCGCAAAGAAATTGTTGAAGCAGAAGGTGCACCGGTACGGGCAGCCGCGTGACGACATTGTGAGGTAGAGCGAATCGATCGGAAAGTGCTCCACCCAGAGGTCCTTTTCGAAGCCGGGAAGGCTATCGAGATCTTGGATGAAGCCCAACTGCGGACCCTGAACCACCGAACCATCGGCCGCGCGGTAACGGATGTTCGGCAGCACGCGCCTCGTGCTGGCAAGCGGGCCGTCGCGAAGGGCGTCGAGTAGCATCGGCAACGCGAGGTCCCCTTCGCCAACGCAGACGTAGTCAACGGCGGGATCCTCGAGGACGACATCTGGGGCACCGGAGGTGTGCACGCCGCCGAACACGGTCACGCAACCGCAGGCATCCTTGATCCGGCGCGCCACATCGATCATCCAGCGGTAGTTGACGGTGAGGGCGGAGAAACATACGACGTCGGGGCGAAAGCGCAGCGCTTGATCGAGCACGTCATCATCGTCAAACCACCGCGCCAGACGCGGCGCGTAGATCACCACCCGGTCGTCGAACAGGTGTCGAGAGTAGGCGAGGCCAACCTGATGGCCGGCCCGCCGAAGGATACCGGAGAGCAGACTGACGGGCAGCTGCTCATAGCCTAGAGCGACGAAGAGGACACGCATGGGCGCAAAACGAATAAACTCCGGCGCACGAAGGTGTCAACGTCGAGGCCGTGACGACCAGCGCACAACGCGGTCGGTGCCGCGAATGGTGGGGGGACTGCGGTCCACTGTCACGGTGCCTCGTGCTTGGCGAGTCTCTAGCGGCTCACACCGCGTAGCCGCTTGAACAGATCGCCGGCTCTGACGAGCGCCGCCCATGCCCCTTTCGCCCACCAGTGATTCATCGAAAGGCTGAGTTCTACCGTTCGCCCGTGATGCCACCACCGGCGCGGAATGTAGAGTGTATCTCCGGGCTCCAGCTCGGCGACGAACGGGTGTGCGTCGACGAGCCGCGGAAAACGCTCGAAATCGGGGTGCTCGATGTCGACGCGCGCGCCGTTGGGTATGCCGTCGGCGAGGCCGTTGGCATAGACGCACGCGCTTTCCCGCGGTGCCACGAGTGTGAAGCGCTTGCGGCCGAAGAGAACCGTGTGGAGATTGTCGGCGAGATCAAAGTGTAAGTCGGACACCATGCCGGCGGGCATGAGCCAGCACTTGATCACCTGCCAGCGCGCGCCCTGGCAATAGATCGGCATCGGCGCCGCCTGCCGGAATGCGCCCGGCAGTTCTTCGACGCGTGCGGTCATGATGCCGGCGTCGTCGTGCCCTTCGCGCAGCGAATTGATGTAGTCGCCGAGACGCATAGATTGGCGTACGAGGCCGAGACGAGCGTCGGCGACGACCTTGCCGCTGCGCGCGGGGAGGACCGGTATGCTGGCACTGCCGAAATCGCGCGAGAGCTGATCGAGTGTCCAACTGCGCGCTGGCCATTCGTCGCTGACGCCACGCAGAACCACCGGACGGCTCGCCCGAACGTACTCGGACTGGAACCGTGCGGGTGAGGGGGCAGCGATCCGTTCGACTCGTACGGCGCACAGTGCGCGGCGCGGCACGAATCGGTCTTCTTCGGGAACGTCGTGAGCCCGTTGGCTCGACACTCCACGCGATATCACGTCGCTTCCCGCGGTCAGTCCTGCTTCGCTGCGAGCCATTGGCGGACGATCTCAGCGAAAGACTGCTTTTCATAACGAGGAGACTCCGAGCCCGAACAGAAACTCGACAACGGTCCGATTGGCGCGTGCGGATCACAACCCGGCTCCCACAAGACCGAACGGCGTCGTCGCGACTGGCGCGCAACCCGATGGAGCGCGGTTTGATAGCAGTCGTTGGTGAGACGCATAGCGACGTCGCCAAGCATGCAGGAGAGAACACCTCCCGTCGATGGAACCGGTGCCCAACTGCCGCTCGACAGCTTGACCTCCAACCCGTCCGCGTCGGCGAAGATGATCGTCAGAGGAGCCATGTCGGTATGCGCTGGAAGCTCGGCCCCGGGATCGTAGTCATGGAGCTGGATGCTCTGCAGCTCGTTCAAGAACGCTAGGGCATCTTCCCCCAAGCCCGCACTCAACCCGATGGCTTGCAGGACTCGCCTGGAGAGCTGGCTCAACGCGCGGGCGGAGGCGCGAAAAACCGTCTCGAATCGCGCCGGTCTCTCGGGCCATAGATTGAGGCTTGAATCCAACCCCGGCAATTGCCGGAGATGTTCGGGCGCCTCGATCCAGAGGAATGAGTCGTGGCTGAGCCCGGCCGGCAAGCTCTGATGGCGAAAGCCGCGCGCGGAGGCGGAATCGCCGCGCGAGACTCTCGCCTTTTCGGCCATCGGCAAGGCAAAGAACTCGTCCGCCAGCGAAAGAAGCGAATCGATGACGTCGCCGGGAAGACCGTGGTTGACAACCGAGAACGTACCGCAATCGGCGCAGGCCTCCGCCAGTCGATCGAGTGCCTTCCGCTGCGGCGCCGCATTCGCCGGACTCGGCGCCTCGAGCATTAGCCCAAGGTCGAGGATCGGAACGCCCGCGTGTGGGGTCGCGGCACCAGCGGCGCCGAACGCGCCCGCTTCCGCGTCACGTGCCTGCGCGTGGTCCACTAGCTTAGTGACGGCCGCGCCGGCGCGACGACCGCTGGCGTACCGAACAGCGCCGTGAGCTGTGCGGCCGTGTGCGCGATCGCCGCGCCGCGCAGCCGCCTCCTGCGCGCCACCTGGCTTGCGGGACGCGTGATCGCCGCGCCCTGCGCGAGCCAGATGTACAGGAGAAGTGTAGTGGACGCATTGTGCGGGTGCCCAGAAGTCCTCGGGGCCGAATACGACCGACCCCTCATGCTTGTCACCAGCCCGATACTGAGCATGTCCCCGCCTGGCATTTGTCTACGGCCCAGACGACGCGACTGTCAAGGTCATAGAGGTTCGGTATTCCCCATCCTTTGGCCGTCCGAACAGTCATGGCTCGCGGCACTTTCTGGTTGCCGGTGGATCGGGTTCGTTGCTAGCGTGCAGCGTGACTTTGCGCGACGAGTTGTGCGCCAATCAACAGGCCTCACCCTGGATCGGGTAGCGGCATGTCCGGGCGCGACCTCATCGATAGCCTGGCGAGGATGGCGCGGCGAAACAGACCGCCCGAGTTGCCGAGCTTGCGACGGCTGACCCGGCCGTCGAAGGAGCGTTTCGCAGAGTTTCGAAAAGCGTCACTTCCGGTGCTGCTCGACGGCCTGACGGCCGACTGGCCGAGTTGTGGCAAGTGGTCCCTTGCCGACCTTCGGAAGCGCTTTGCGGACCGCATGATCTCAGTGATCCCGACCAAAGACGGCCGCCTGATCTGCGACGCCGAGGCGGGCATGCAGTTCAAAGCGCTCCGCTTCGGGGAGTATATCGATCATCTCGAGCGTGGTGACTGGCCGAGTCTGTACGTCGCCACCCCCGTCGACACGTGGTTGCCCGAATTGAAGAACGAGGTGCGGGTTCCCGAGTACTGCAGCGACGCGCCATGGGGAATATCGCGCTTCTGGGTCGGACCGCCTCACACCTCCGCGCCGCTACACCGCGACGTCGCCGAGAACATCTTCTTTCAACTGGTCGGGCGAAAGCGATTCTATCTCTATCCGCCTGCCGCGACCCACTGGCTTTACTCGTATCCGCTGCGCTCGGCACTCCCGAACTACAGTCGCTTCGATCCCGAGCAGCCGGACTACGAGCGCTTTCCGCTCAGCCGCTGCGCGAAGCCGTTGGAGGTTGTGCTTGAGCCAGGCGACGCGATGTACCTGCCGTCGCGCTGGTGGCACCAGGTGCGCGCTCTCGACGTCAGCGTGTCGTACACTTTCTGGTGGGCTTACGGCGCTCTCTCCGTCGCGGTACGCGCCGCGGAGTTCATGAAACGCGTGCGCAGCCTCGAGGTCTCGGGGTTGGAAAAACGCTTGCGCGCGGAGGTCGGCCCGCACGGCAGGAGCGCCCTGTGAGATCGTTTGCCGGAATGAAACAGGTCCCGCTCCGCGACCGGGGGACGTTCAATATGGCGTTTCTCCTCGAGCATTACTTCCCCACGAGCCGGGCGATCAAGAAAGCGAAAGCCGGTGCGCGCTTGCGCATCGCCGATCGTCTGCGGCGCGCGGGCGGGGGAAAGGTCGCGCACGTCGAACGCCTACCGCGGATCTCGCCGAAGGAGTTTCGGAGGCGTTTCCTAGCGAACGGCACGCCGGTGATCATCGAGGGGGCTGTGGTCGACTGGCCGCTCGCACGGCGCTGGTCGTTCGATCAATTCAAACAGAGATACGGGACCGAGACGATCAAACTGGTTCAGCGCAAAGGACTCTCGGACGACGACTTTGTCGATCGCCGGGAGTTCTCGGAAGAGATCGGCTTCGGTGAGTTCCTCGACCAAGTCTTGAGCGGCGGTAGGAAGTACATGCGTTTCTCCCCGTTGCTAGAGAAGTTCCCAGAGCTGCGACAGGACTTCGATCACGATTTCTTCCGCGAGATGTGCGGCAACGGTTGGGGCCTTACCTATCAGCTCTTCATCGGCGCCAGCGGTACGTATACCCCGCTGCACAACGCGATGACGGGGTTCTTCTTTGTAAATGTCTTCGGAACCAAGCGCTGGACACTCATACCGAACCACTATCTGGCCGTGCTGAACCCGAGCGCGGACGGATTCGGATACAATCATTCCGCCGCCGAGATCGACCTGTCGAATCTCGAGCAGTTCCCCGGCTTCGACTGCATCGACCGGATGGAGGCCGTCATCCAGCCAGGAGACATTCTGTTCGTGCCGTCATGGATGTGGCACTGCGTGCGGAATGAATCGCCGACGATCGGCGTTCGCTGCGGATTCGTCTACCCAACCGGCATGCTGAGAGAGTCGTCGACGCTGTCCTTCATCCGACTCTTCGCCGCGCGCAACCCGTCGACCCTCGAAGCGCTCTATTACGTCCTCTTCAAGACCAACCTGCCGGAGCGGGACAAGTGGCTCGTTACGGCAGGGTTGATCCGAAAGTAGATGTGGAGCGCCCGCAGCGGCGAGGCCGAGCGGCGAGATGCGCTGCGGTTCTCACAGAAGATGCGGTGAGCCGCTCGGGGAATGCATCCGGCGACTATCGGGCCCCACATGCTCGAACGTCTCCACCGGTAGGGAACGTCTGCACAAGTACCCGCGCAGTCGGATCGGGGTCGGTATCGGCATCGGAATCGGACCACAATTTGGGCGGGGAGACATTGCGCGCAAAGAGTCGATACCGATGCCGATACCGATTCCGACCCCGGGGGAGGCAACTTCACCGGGCTTGCGCAGAGGCTCCCTAGCTCGATGGATCGTCAATGACCGCGCGGATAACCCGCGTCGCTGCGGACGCGGCTAGTGTCGGCGTCGCCGTCCTCACCGTCGTCAATCTTCTCGACTGGGGTGCTCGCCGCGTCATCGGCGTCGCGTTCTTAGAGATTCTGCGCCTCAACTTGTTGGGCTCGTTCGCCCAGTTTCTCTTTCGCCCGTTGCGCGGTGTCTCTTGGCCGGAGGGCATGGCGTTGTCGATCGCGGCCGCGCTCTTGCTCTGGCGCCGAACCCGCCTACTTATGTCGTGCGCCTTGGCGGCGGCGCTCAGCGTATGGGCTGCTGCGATGGCGTGCGCGGCGGCGTACGCGATCGATCCGCTGATCGGGGTGTTCGCCCCCTTGGTGGCGCTGGTTGGCTCAGTTCCGCTTGCTCGCAAGCGGTCGTCGTGGCCGGTTCTGGCTATGCTCATCGTAGCCTTCGGGACCGGGATCGGCTTCATCGGCGCGCAGAACGCGGCTCTGGTGGCTGGGCCGGAGCGTCGCGTTGCCAGTCCCCTGTACGGCTTTGTACCTCCGGTTGTCGCCGCGTTGGCGGTCGCGTGGTGGCTGTCGAGGTCCAAGCCGGATGTCGCGATGCGGTCGAGCCGACGGCTGATTCGATTGTGGGGGCTCGGTGCCGTTAGTCTGTGTCTGACGTTTTCGGTCGCTCTCGAAAGCTTCTACCTTCGCGCGCGCGCGCCAGAGCCCCCGGCAACACGCGTGATCGACGAGTTCGCCTACGACGTCCGCATTGAGGGCGAACCGCCCGTCGTCGTCTGGACGAACCGCAACCGGGTGCAAGTTCTCGACGATGCCTATGGCGCCAGGCACGTACGGCACGCGCTTGACGAGAATGCCAGGCGGGTCGAACGAATCTGGCCGGGGCAAGATGGCGACTTCTACGTGCAGAACGGCTGGGACATCGGGTGGTGGGCGCCTGCCTCCGACGGACAGCCAATCCCGCGTCTTCCCAAGGCGTGGCTGCGCACGCCGGAGTGGGTTGGAGAGACCTTGGCAGGGTCGGCGGCCGCATTTGCCGAAGATCCGGTGACGAAGCGCTACCTGATCTTCAGCGAATGGCTGTCGCACTACGCGCTGGTCGAGCGCGACACCGGCACGGTGGTCGCCAAGGGGATCCTCTCCGACGCCATATCGCCGTGGCCCTATACGACGGTCGACGCGGTACGGCGAGTGGCTTTCATCTCGACCAGCATGGATGACGGCCACCTCTACGAGTTTGATCTGGAATCGCCTCACATTGTGCGCAAAGCGCCGAACCTCTACCTCTACGCGACGGTGCTCGAGGCCCCGGGAGGTTTGCTCTGGGGTACCCGTCCGTTCACCGGAGAACTACTCGCAGTCGATACCCGCACGCTAGAGATCCGCCACCGCGTCCCCGTCGAGCCCACCGTCCGGGGGATCCAGCGCGATCCCGACACCGGTGACCTCTTCACCTGCTCGTTGATGTTCGGCAATGTCTTCCGCATTGACCGCCGAACGCTCGCGGCTTCGAAGATCGGTTGGTGCGGCCGCTTCTGCAGGAATCTCTTCGTCGATGCTCGGCGGAGGACGCTCTGGGTGGCGACGGCGGACGGTATCTGCAAGATCGGGTTTTCGGACTCGAGCGCTTTGGGCACCCGCTCAAGCGGAGAAGACGATGCCTCGTCTCTGAGGTCGGCGCCTGCGGACGCGCCGGTCGATGGAACGCTCGCTCGGAATCGGCCGTAGATGGGATATTGGCTCGGAATCAATTGTTACGCGTGGCACGAGGCGGCGGCCGTCCTGGTGCGCGACGGAGAGATCGTCGCGGCGGCCGAGGAAGAGCGCTTCACGCGCAAGAAGTTCGACTCGAGCTTCCCCGCCGGTGCGATCGAGTACTGTCTGCGCTACGGCGGGATCCAAGCCCGCGACCTGAACTCGATCGGTTGCGGGTTCCGTCTGCGCCACAAGCTCGTGCGGAAAGGGCTGCACATGTTGCGCTACCCCGCTTCGGTGAAACTCGTAGCCAGCCGGCGGGACATCCTTGGCAGGATGAGCGGGGTGCAGCGCGACCTCCGTGAGCACCTCGGTTACCGCGGTACCATCCGTAATCTGAGCCATCACCTCTCGCACGCGGCGTCGGCCTATTACGCCTCGCCGTTCGACGAGGCGACGATTTTGACCATGGACGGTGTGGGCGATTGGGAGTCGTGCTGGTGGGGCGAAGGCCGAGGCGGAGAGATCCGCCGCATCGGGGCGATCTACTGGCCGCTGTCGCTCGGCCACATCTATGCGACATTTACGGAGTATCTCGGGTTTCAATCCTTTCTCGATGAGTACAAGGTCATGGGGCTCGCTGCCTATG
>Ga0066388_100001454_pt1 | contig 13350 bp, 10 predicted proteins | sample PanSoiMetaGPlot6_FD_64539 | JGI IMG/M metagenome (GOLD analysis project Ga0066388, IMG submission 64539) | Tropical forest soil microbial communities from Panama analyzed to predict greenhouse gas emissions - Panama Soil - Plot 6 (Hybrid Assembly) | ecosystem: Environmental > Terrestrial >... | reverse complement strand
GGGGACGCGCTTTATCTTTGGCAATCCTGGCGCGACCGAGCGTCCGCTCATGGAGGCGCTGTCAAGACGTTCGGATTTGCGCTTCATTCTTGGCCTGGACCAGGGCATCCCGGTGTCTATGGCCATGGGCTATGCCCAGGCCTCCGGCAGGGCCGGGGTGGTCAGCCTGCATGCGGAACCTGGTTTAGCCGGTGGGCTGGCCGCACTGTCCAATGCCAGGTACAGCCGTGTCCCGCTCGTGGTGCTTGGCGGACAACAGGACTCCCGCCTCTTGAATGAAGATCTCCCCGCCTGTGCTGAATTATGCAAGCTGGCAGAGCCATTCTGCAAATGGACAGGCGAACTGAGAAGCCCGACCGAGATCGCCCGCCTCTTACGGAGGGCGTTTCATGAAGCGCTTTCGCCGCCCCCAGGACCATCGTTTCTTTCCCTGCCGGTGAATCTGCTCCGAGAGCCGGTCAGGGAGCGGATTCAGCTTCCACCCCGGGTTAGCCCGTTCGGACCGGCCGATCCGGGATTCTTGAAGCGGCTTGCCCAGCTGCTCACCTCCGCCACCAAACCGCTGGTGCTGGTCGGTAATGAGGTTTCCCAGTATCACGCCCGCCGCGAGGCGGTGAGCCTGGTCGAGGTGCTGGGGTGTCCGGCCTTTTCCGAGCCGATCCCCGCCGGTCTAAACTTTCCCAATCAGCACCCCCATTTTGCCGGACTGCTGCCCGGCGATCACGGTCAAGCAGCAGCGCTACTGGACGGTTACGACGTGGTGCTCTGCCTGGGAATGGTGAGCCATGCCCCGATTGACGAACAAGGGCGCGGGCCCATTCCCTCATCGGCGGTGGTGATCCAGTTAAATGTCGACCCCAATCTCCCGGGCCGGGTCCAACCCTGTCACTTCAGCGCCAATGCCGACCTGGCCGAGACGGTAGCGCGATTGAGAGCCGAAATTCAGCTCCAGGTGGACACCCTGTGGGTGACAAACGCCAAGGCACGCGGGCGGCAAACATCTGCACAGATTGAGTCACGGAGAAATGCGGTCAAGGAGGCTGTGGACCAGGCGGATGCCGAAGCAGGCGTGCAGGTCTTGCCGTTCCTCAAGCTTCTCGATGAACTCCGTCCGGATAGCTCCAGCCTCGTCAGCGAATGTGGCAGCCACGCCACGGCGCCGTTCCAGGTGATGCGATTTGACGGCAGCTCATCATACTTTGCCAGCAATGGAGCGGCCCTCGGTTATGGGCTGCCGGCTGCGCTCGGGGTGCAGTGGGCAGGCCCTGATCTGACCGTGATCTGCCTGACCGGAGACGGCTCCCTCCTGTACCATCCACAGAGCCTGTGGACAGCAGCTCACTACGGTCTGGGTGTGAAGACGGTGGTCTTGAACAACCAGGGTTACGCCAGCCTGGAAGCCGGTGAGCGGGCAGACGGGGCAGCCGGTTCGCAATCGAGCGCCGAGATCTACCCCGGCATTTGCCATCCACCCGTCTCCTTCCTGGAGCTGGCAGGGTCCATGGGTTTACCGGCAAATGTAGTCTCCCGGTGGTCCGAGGTCGAGCCAGCCTTGCGCGAGATGTTCGCTACACCTGGACCGTACCTGCTCGACGTGCGCATCGATTAGCGCTCGCCGGCTCCGCTTGACTTCGAGGATGCGGGCAAGGGCAAGCTCTGGCTCGGGTTATCAGTGTTTCATTTGGTCTCGAAATCCTTAGCGAATCTTATACTGTGGTGAGCTGCCAAAAGTTCGTTGCTAAACTTTATTCGTGGGGATGCACTATTCAAGGAACTAGTTTGTGAAAACTCTTGCTGCAGACAGCGCCCAGAAGCTACAGAAGGGGCGAATTGTCAACGATTTTTCGATTCACGTCGCAACTGTTAACGGGTCAGGGAGCCAGTCATCAAACAATGTGCTGATGCGCTCCATCTTTCAGATGGGGATTCCGGTGAGCGGAAAAAACCTCTTCCCCTCAAACATTGCCGGGCTGCCAACCTGGTTCACGATTCGCGTCAACAAGGACGGCTACATCGCGCGCAAGCGAAATGTGGACATTCTGGTGGCGATGAATCCACAGACAGCAGTCGAGGACGTGAAATCACTCAAGGAGGGCTCCGTCTGCGTCAGCCCGGTCGAGCTGAAACTGGATGCCGTGCGCGACGATGTTAAGCACTACCAGGTACCGTTTACCGAGCTGGCAGCACAAGCCACCGACCAGATTAAGCTGAGAAAGCTGCTCACCAACATGATTTACGTGGGGGCGGTGGCAGAGCTTCTGCAGATTGAGGAACCGGAGATTGAGGCCTCCATTCGCAAGCAATTCGAAGGCAAGGCCAAGGCGATCGACCTGAACCTGGTAGCTGTGAAGAAAGGCAGAGAATGGGCGGCAGAGAACTTCAAGAAGGAAGACCCGTTCTACCTGGAGCGGATGAACGAGACCGCCGGCAAGGTGATCATCGATGGTAACGCGGCAGCAGCGATAGGTTGCATGTTTGCCGGGGCAACCGTAGTTACCTGGTATCCGATTACACCTTCGTCTAGCCTGTGCGAGACGCTAATTGATTACCTGAAGGACTACCGCATCGACAAGAAGAGCGGGAAAGCGACCTACGCGGTAATTCAGGCTGAGGATGAGCTGGCAGCAATCGGCATGGCTCTTGGAGCCGGCTGGGCTGGCGCCCGCTCCATGACCTCTACCTCCGGACCGGGCATCTCACTCATGGCTGAATTTGCCGGATACGGCTATTTTACGGAGATCCCGACGGTTATCTTCGACGTTCAGCGAGTCGGCCCCTCCACCGGGATGCCTACCAGAACGTCACAGGCTGACATAATCAGCGCTCACTTCCTGTCGCACGGCGACACCAAGCACATCGTGCTCCTTCCAGGCTCGGTCGAAGAGTGCTACGCGATGGCGATGGCAGCCTTCGATCTGGCCGAGCGTTTCCAGACGCCGGTGTTCGTGCTAAGCGATCTCGACCTGGGCATGAACAACTGGATGTCCGACCAGTTTCCCTATCCGAGCAAGCCGTTTGATCGCGGTAAGGTGCTGAGCGCCGAAGAGCTGGAAAAGCTGGGAATTTTCGAGCGCTATCGGGATGTCGATGGCGATGGCATCTGCTACCGGACGCTGCCGGGAACAAATCATCCGCTCGCTGCATACTTCACCCGGGGTAGCGGGCACAACGAGCGGGCAGCCTATACAGAGCGTCCGGACGACTACGAAAACCTGATGAAGCGGCTGGACAAGAAGTTCCAGACCGCACGAAAGTATGTCCCGGCCCCTGACATAGCAAAACAAGCCGGAGCCGGGGTGGGCATCATAGCTTTCGGCTCCTCCCATTTTGCGGTTAAGGAAGCACGCGATCAACTAAAGGCAGGCAACATAGCCACCAGCTACATGCGGGTCAAGGCGTTGCCGTTCACGGACGACCTGAGGAAATTCGTTGCCGATCACGATCGCATTTACGTCGTGGAGCAAAACCGGGACGCGCAGTTGCGGGATCTCATACGCCTCGAGCTGCCCGAGTACGCGACCAAGCTGCGTTCTGTCCTCCACTTCAATGGTTTGCCCATTGATGCTCAATCTATCACTGACTCGATCACGGAGCAGGAGAGGTAATAAAAATGGTTGATACTGTGGTCACATCAAAGGGCTCGTCCGGCGCCGCTCCGGGCACCAACCGCCTGGGCTTAACCATGGCCGAGTACAAGGGCGCCCCCTCCACACTTTGCGATGGTTGCGGGCACGACGCAATTACGAGCCAGATCATCAAGGCATTCTTTGAGCTGGGAATCGAGCCACACCGGGTCGCCAAATTGAGCGGCATCGGCTGCTCCAGCAAGACCCCTGCCTACTTCTTGAACCGTTCGCACGGCTTCAACTCGACACATGGCCGCATGCCCTCTGTTGCTACCGGCGCCGCCATGGCCAACCGGCAGCTGCTCTTGATCGGGGTAAGCGGCGATGGTGACACTGCCTCCATCGGGTTGGGGCAGTTCGGGCATATTCTGCGCCGTAATATCCCGATGATCTATGTCGTGGAGAATAACGGCGTCTACGGTCTCACCAAAGGACAGTTCTCGGCAACCGCCGACCTTGGCTCGAAATTAAAGACCGGCGTCATGAACGATCTGCCGCCGATTGACCTCTGTGGTCTGGCTATCGAACTGGGTTGCAGCTTCGTCGCCCGCTCTTTTGCCGGCGATCCCAAGCAGCTGGTCAGCCTGCTCAAGGCAGCAGCCTCGCACCAGGGAACGGCGGTGCTCGATGTAATCAGCCCATGCGTGACCTTCAATAACCATGAGGGATCCACGAAAAGCTACAAGTACGCCAAGGAGATGGAGATTCCCCTCCATGAGATCGGCTATGTGCCGTTCTTTGAGCAGGTGACCGTAGATTACGAGCCCGGCGCAGTGACTGAAGTGGAGATGCACGATGGCTCACGCATCTTCCTGAAGAAAACCGACAGAAATTACGACCCCACCGACCGCCTGGGCGCCCTCAATACCGTGCACAAGGCCCAAGCCGAGAAGCAGTTCCTGACCGGGTTGATCTACATCGACGAGACAAAGCCGGATTTCACCACCCTGATGAATCTGGTCGACGAGCCTCTGGCTAGCCTGAAGGAGGATCAGCTCCGCCCGCCCAAGGAAGCGCTTGACGAGATCATGGCTTCCTTGATGTAGGTCCTGACCGCTTTGCCGGTACAATCCGAGTCAACGAGCACAGCGCAAGTATCTTCCTGAATCTCGGAGATGCCTCGCAGTCTGGCTTTATTGATCCATCAAAATTCACTCTGAAACCGAAGTGAGAGCTAATCAGGCAAGCTCCTCAAGCGCGTAAAGCTTGCGGGCATTTTCGTGGAGAATGCGCCCGGCGATATCCAGTGCCTGCTGCTCGCTCAGGAAGCCCGAGTCGGTCAACCAACTAAGCGCCTTCTCCAGCGCCCGCTTCCAGCAGATGACGCCATACCAGTGGGTCTCCGGCATGCTGTGGCCATCGCTGCCAGCCAGGATCTTGGTCGTTGGCGCTGCCGACAGGGTCTCAATCAGCATAGCCTCAGCCAATGGTGATACCAGAGATATTGCCAGAGAGAGATCCATGTAAACGTTTGGATAGATAGCGGCCAGATAGGCGGCCTCTCTTATGTACGGATAGCAATGTAAGAGCACAAAGCCAGTGTTGGCAAAAAGAGAGCTGCGCATTACCGGTCGCAGGCAAAGGGGATTACACTCGCGTAGATCAGCATCGTCATCACCGATGCCGGTATGCAGCTGGACAGGCAGCCGCTCGCTGGCCGCCAGCTCAAAGGCTTCAAGGAGGAAGTAGTGATAGAGAGGGCAACGGGAGATTCGCGCCACGCCTTCGGATTTGAGGGCGTTCTTGGCCCTATCGAAGTCGTTGCGGGCCTGGTCGCCTGTCACCATCTCAAGCTCAAGTCCTCCGCGATAGGCAGCGATGGTCTTCAGCGCCACGGTCCCGGGTGGGCGGCCAGCAACCAGCTGCTTCTGGAACGAGGCGGCAAGTTCGTTGAAGGAAGCTGCCTGGCTAAGGGCCTCTTCCAGTACAGATTCGATGCGCAGGCAGCGAAAGACCGGCCGCCCGCAAAGTTGGGAGAGCCGGCCCAGGGTCAACATTTCTCTAGGACGGAAGCCATCATCAATGATCAATCCACCAATTGAAACATCATCCCAGAGACGATTCAGGTACTCGCCTTCGGGCTGCCGCAGCCGGTAGCTCAAGAGCCCCTCCTCGGAGGAAACGCCAAAGAGCGTACAGAGCTGGTTTACCAGATCCAGGTAATAGACCGAGGCCGGCAGGTGATCCTGGAGCACGGAAACCGATCTGCTCTCCGAAAGGCATTGCCGGAAAGCAATCGCATCTAGCTCCATATGGCCCTTGAGAATTGAGTGGGCATGCTGATCGATGAAGATAAATCGCCCAAGATCTATGGACATTGCCCGGCCCTAAAACTTTGTCCTGTGGTTGACCAGCTCAAACTGCTCATCCTCGCTGGCGAATGCGCCACACTCTGAGTACTTAACGGTCAGGTAAGTCCTGGCTAGCTCTGCGCCAAGCGTCTCAACGATGGTGGCGTCCTTCTCCAGGGCAACGAGCGCTTCCTTCAGCGATGTCGGCAAGCGCTTTACGAGACGCTGCTCCAGCTCAGCCGGGGAGAGCACGCCCGGATCAGCATCGAACGGCTCGGGCGCCGATAATTTACGTTTGACACCATCGAGACCGGCCGCAATTACTACGGCAAGGGCCAGATATGGGTTGCAGCTGCTGTCCACAGACTTAATCTCGAGGTTGGTGGTGGCGGTCTCCTGCCCCCAGTAAACGCTGGGCACCCGCACCGCCGCCTCCCTGTTCTCGTAACCCCAGCACACATAGGCTGAGCTCCAGCACCGGGGTTTCAAGCGGCGATATGAGTTAACAGACGCGCAGGTAAGGGCGACAATGGCCGGCAGGTGCTCTAAAATTCCCGCGACAAAATTGAGACCAAATGCTGTCAGCCCTTCTGGCGACCAGAACAGGTTCTTGCCGGAGTCCTTGTCCCAGGCCGAAATGTGCAAATGACAGCCATTTCCCGGTTGATCGCTAAAGGGCTTGGGAGCAAGGCTAGCCTCGAGCCCATGCTCAAGCGCAACCCCGCGCAAGGTCTCACGATACCAGATCTGGCGATCGGCGGCAGCCAGTGCCGGGGCATGCCTGATGCTCACCTCGTGCTGCCCGTGTCCTAGCTCTGGATAGTATTGCTCAACCAGAATGCCTTGCCGCTCCAGGGCCTCAACAAAGCTGTTGACAAACTTCGAGGCTCGATTCATACCATCCGTGGCAAAACACAGGCTGCGATCAATCGGGTGGAAGTCACCACCATCGGCAATACCAAGCGTGAACTCCGGCTCAAAGGCCGCTTCAAAGCGGATGTCCATCGCCTCCGCTTCATCCGACTGGCGAATCAGGGCCGTGCGCGGGCACAACGACCAGGGCGTTCGATTCAACTCCAGCAGATTGCAGATGAAGGAGGCAGAGGCAGCGCTGTACGGCAAGACGACAAAGGTGGACAGATCAGGGACAAGGCGAACCTCGCCAACGGCGCCCAGACCCGTTGCCGTCTGCAACTGATCGAGCAGGTTCATGGCCATCATCCCTTTTACAAGGCCGATGCCTGCTGCAATTCTGTCCTTAAGCCTGCCCACATGGGTGGTCTTGCCACGAATGATGCCGCTGGTATCACAATAGAGGAATCTGACGAGTTTGACTGAAGATGAGTCGGCAATACTCAGGATCTCATCCGGTGTTGACGCCATTTGCCCTCCCGGCTGTCTATCGAGCCGACCTGCTTACGGTGAAATAGATAGCCAGGCAGATCATGATCACAACCACGCCCTTAGCCAGGTCGACGGCAAGCCATAAGGGTGAAAGTAAGATGATCGGAATAAACCGACCCAGGAAAGAAAGAATAGCGGGAACAAGCGCATAAACTACGACTATCCCGAGAATCGAGTATGTCCACAGCCACCGGCGAAGGAGCGCGTCATCAGTGGTCTTGTCTAGCTTCTGCAATTTTTGAGAGTCGCCACGTGCTCTCTCAGTCGCCATCTCGCGCAATTTTCCGGCGGCAAGAAGCTTGTACCTCTGAAACACACTGCTCAGCGTCATTAGCTACACCCTTTGGACCGTTCCCGAAGTCTCAGACATTATCCTTCTTTCCTTCCAAGCTCCGACCCCATTTCAGTATTCTCCTACAAGTGCTTCCCAGACTACCACTTGGAAGCTGGGGATCCCTACGTTCTGCCCGATCTGGAGGATAATTGACTGCGTACTCCGGTTGACGATTCTTCCAATCCACAGAGACTCCCGTCAGGCTAGGGTTCTAAAGATGATCGGTTGCGCGCATGAGAGAACCTGGTTCAAATCCCGGCAAGCGGTGTGGGCTCTCGTCGTTTTCCTGACGTTGCCTGGCCAAACGATGGTGTTGGCCCAGGACAGTAAGAAAGCGCCGGCTAGCAAGAGTCCCCCGCCAGATTGGCAGATGGCTGACCAGAAGCTCCAGCAGGGGCGATATGTGGAGGCGATCAGGATTTACCAGAGGCTCATGAAGAGCCAGCCCAAGGAACAGTCTTCCAAGCACAACCTTGCCGCCAAGCTTGCCTACGCTCAGCTGATTGTCGGTCGCGACGAAGATGCTGGAGAGACCATGCAGCGGATCCACCTGACTGACCACGAGGCAGACTGCCCGGAAGAGGTCCGGCTGAAGAAGCTGCTTGATGACTACCGCTCGGCCAGCCTGCAAATCGATCGAGCAACCAAGTTGCTCAGCGAAAAGGATGATAAGGGAGCAATTTCGGCATACAAGCTGGCGGTACAGCAGATGCCCCAGAACGCGGAGTTCCATCTCTTGCTGGCCTATGCCTATCGGGCGAAGTACCGGCGCACCCGGGCAGCTGCAGACTGGCGAGAGGCCCTGAGGGAGTTTGAAGCCGTCAAGCGCCTTGACCCGGACGAATACCGAAAAATTCGCCAGGACGCCACGAAACCTTCGTAATAGCCTGCCTCCTGCCTACAACCACTTGACGACTTGGCCGTTCGCAGGCAGAGGAGCGGAAGCGGCTCGCGGTCGAAAAATGCGGGCACCGTTCAGCGCTAGTTTACGGCCAAGAGGTGAATTTTCGTTAAGTGTGGCTCATAACCACGGCGAACTTGCAGCGTCAAATGCGAACGCCCGATGTCAAGCGAATTCTGGCAGTTTCAGCCCAAGCCTCACTGGGCAATACATCTCTGAAAGGACCCGTCACTTGAGAAGGGGCCGGCGTGAGACCATCACAGGTACTGACGATTTACTACGTGATAACCTTTGCCATCGGCGTTCTGCTGACCATCCCCACGGCGCTCTGGGTAGCTGAGAACGAGGTCGGTGCCAGGGGCGCTGCCATCATGACTCTCTGCTGGAACGTCCTCTTCACGATGATACTGCCGCTGGTGCTCGATTGGAGCGAGCGCACACACTGCAAAGCCAGATTTGTAGAGCTAGAGGAGGTTGCCGCCACCAACCCTGAGTTGGCAGCAGCGATCACCGAGCAGTGTAAGAAGCTGTCCTTACCAGGGCTCAGGCTGGCGGTTGTGGACACTCCCACAGACGAGGTGTTCAGCTACGGAATCTGGGGCAACAATCCACGCCTTATCCTGCCGGACAACCTGCTCAAGTCGGGGGAGAAGACCGTTGTCATGCCCAGCATTGAAGCGGAGTTAACTCGCTTTGCCAGCCAGGATCACACTACTGTATTCCTCCTGTATACGGTGCTGCAGATTCTGCTGCAACACGTCTTGTTATCAATCTTCCGCTAAGGGGCCGGAGCTGGTTCGTGGAAGACCTCCGCCTGGAAGACATCGAACTTGGCGTCCTCGCGCCAATCATCCGGTGCCAGGCCGGCCTTTCTGGATAGCTGCGTGAGTGTCTCCGCCAAGCTCCAGCCAAACTCCGTCGCTACAAAAGGCAAGAACACCGCCTGATGAGCATCCTTGAACAGAACAATGCCGTCCCGGCCCAGGACAATTTCGTCATACGAAGCTACCCGGCGCGGCGGAGTGAGGACGCTGATTTCGATCCAGATGTCCTCAAGCTCATCTGTCGCTACCGGTTGGAATCGATGGTCACGCGAACAGGCGCTGATTGCATTGTCGATCACCGCCTGGTAGAGCGGCTTCAGAGGCCAAATGTAACCGATGCAGCCTCTCAGCTCCTTCCCGTCTCGCACGGCCGGATTGAATCGCGCCGGTAGCTGCTCTGCCTGGGGCACTTGCTTGTTCAGGGTAACAAACACACCAAGGAGCTGCTTCATTGATGGGCTGATGGTTACACCCACATCCTCTAGCTCGGGGGCCTTCTTCTCGCGCACATAGGACTCCACGGTGGCACGCGCCAGCTTCAGGAGCTCGTCCCTGTCGGTCTTAGAGAGTTTGATTGCCTCCGCAGCGCTGAATCTACCCTGCGGCTTTTCAGGCCAGGTGGCACCGGAAAAGCCAACCGCCAGGTAGCTCACCGAGTTCTCACTGTCCTCACCCAGCGTATCCTGGGAGGTGTAATACTTGAGCAGCGTCCCTTTCGCTCCCTCAGGCAACAGAGCAGCCAGGACAGAACAGGGGAAAAAACCGCAGATGGTGTCCTTGGTCTCGCGCTCAAACCTGGCAAAGCCGGACAGGTCGCACTCGCTTAAATATCTGAACGCCTGTGAGTCGAGCTTGCGAATGTTTTCGCGCATGTTTTCGCGGAACGGCCTGTACTGATACCGCGGTCCGTAATGAGTGAAGTCGGAGCTGACCACGACCAGATCTGTCCGGCAGATATATCCCTTCAGGATCTCAGCCAGCAAGCGTACATCCGAATCGTCGGAAAGGGCACCGACCACAATCGGGACTATCTTGACCTCTCCAAAAACCTCGCGCACAAACGGCAGCTGCATCTCCAGCGAGTGCTCGACCCGGTGCACTTCCGGCATCCTGGAGAACAATGGGTACTCCTTAAGCTCAGCCACCACCGCTTCGTCCACCTCCAGGTCACCTAGAGGGGTGGCAAAGTTGAGGGTGGCCGGCAGTGCAGCCCCGTGGAAGCCGACATGATGACTCGGGCCCAGCAAGAAGATGCGCTTCACATCCTGACCCTGGGCGGCCTTGTAAGCATAAGCCGCTGCCTGGCCGGAGAAAATGTAGCCGGCGTGCGGCACGATCACCGCCAGAATTGGCGATTCGACAGGAGGGTTCTGGCCAGTAAGCAACGCTGCTGCCTGCTCGTCGACAGCCGGGGTCGCCCGGGCAAGAAACTCCCTGATCTGCCCGCGCAGCCGTTCTCCATCAGCCTCATACCAGCTGCCGGCATACATGGCTTTGCGCGTACCTTCCAGGGCAAATTGAGCCATAGCTAGCCCTTCAAAAATGAGAGCGGACGGTCACTGAGCGGTTGCACCCTGTCCGCCTGCCGGTTGAGACTTCGGCGGTTGAATCGGATCAAGTCGCGCCGAAATATTGGAGGAGCTATCCCCATGCGGATCGGCGCTGGAATCAAAATTCAATGTTAGTTTTGCTGTCGGCGGGCTGCCTGTGGGCAGCGCTTCCAGCGGTTGTGCCTGGGCAAAGGCGGCATTGGCAGCCTCCTCTGCTTTCTTATTGGCAGGCGTACTCTTCAGGGTAATCTCGCTCACGGAGCCATCCGAACCCACTGAGGCCTGGAGAACCACATGATTTTTGCCGTCCGGCACGTTCCAGGTGGCGCCAACCTTCTTCTGCAGCCTGACCAGGTAGGCATTGTAGGCACCGGTCAGGTTAACCGGCTGCGGCTTCTTTACAGCCGGCGCTGGCTTAACGGCCAGACAGGCATGCGGACCGCCCCCGTTGCCCAGCGGAAGCCAGAACCACAAAGCGACGAGAGCGACAACTGACCGCGAGCGCCTGGCGTTCACCTTCCAATCCTCCCTGTTGGGCGAAGCCCTCTTCTAGTTTAACAGTCGCCAATTGGCCAGCAGACAAGCCGGCCCTGTCCGCAAAGGCCGGTCAGATTAGCCGACTTCAGACTTTGGCACCCGGTTTGGCGCAGAAGATTCCGAAGGATGAAGTGTATCCGTGTAAGAAGGTGGTTCCGCCCACCGGGCCAATCTCCCCGTTGCAGAAAAAGCCGCCCAGCGGTGTCTCACCCATATATTCGCGAAAACACTCGCTGTCATGATTAGCCCGCCCGTAGAGATGCTCGCCCCTTCCCAGGCAGGAGAAGAGCAAAGCTCCCGCCGCTCTCTGACCGTGTGCATCGCAATAGTGCTTCAGACAGAGCCTCAGGTCGTCAGCCGATGTGGCAGCATCACGGAGATGAAACTGGACGGTCCTCTCGTTGCGCAGCACCTCACCCACAACCAGTGCTCCTGAGTTGGGCTCCACCCCGAGAATGTTGCGGATCAGGAAGTCTCCGGGCTTAAAGTCGGTCTTGAACTCATCCATGACTACACCCAGGAACAAGGAGTTGCGCGCCAGCTCCTGATCATGCTTGGGCATCCCGACGAGAAGGTCGTGAAGAACATTTACAGCCGGCTCACCATCCAGCTCGTACAAAAAGTTACTCTTGCACCTGGTCACCCGCATCGCGTAACCGATCGGCCGGCACCCCTGCGCTACCACCGTCTCGACCAGAACATTGCCGGCCAGCGACAGCCCAACGGCTCCACTGTGATACGTGGAATCATTGAGAAAGAGCGCATTCAAGCCGGGCCGGTTGGCGCCGCTGGCCAATCCCCCGACCTTAATCGCTTTAGGAAAGGCAAAGTCAAGCCCCTGCACCAGGTTGTCGACACGGATGCTGAACGGGTCAGGCAGCAGTATGAAGCAGGGCTCTTCCGCTTGCTTTACCTTGACCAGCTTCTCCCATGTATCCGGAGGATCATCAGGATCAGGCAAATCGTCATCGTCGCAATGGAACGGGGAGGTGTCTACCCCCGGCAATACGGCGGCTGTTATGGAGACGGCAGGCTGACGTTCCACCTCCTGCCCGCCACCAATCAAGCCACCAGCCGAGCAGCCAATGAATGCCCGAGCACCTAGCGCCTTCTTAACCAGCTTGGGAACTCGCTCGTATTCGAGAACAAAGTGGGGCGAGACAAAGCCGATTGCCAGGTCAGGCTTTTGTTCGGCCAGGCCGGCACGGACCTGACCACAACAGTCAGCCAGCGCCCGCTCCAAGGAATCGCCTTCCTCATCAACTTTAACCAGCGCAGATGTCCACAACATGTTCGCCCTTCCCTCGGTTACCCTAAAATGTACCGCCTATTGAGCCCCCGCGGGCCATCTCTTGAAAATAAAAACGGCTCCAGCATCCGGGGCCGAGCACTGGCTGAATAACCGTGCAAGCCACCAGCGCCAACAGCGTGTGAAGCTTTGTAAGGAACAATTGGCTCGGTGTGAGTGCCAGCTGAGCCGCCCTGTTTGCTGCCGGGCAGGCGCTGGCAACGCACTTACATCAATCTCAGCCCAATTCAATCCGAATTGGAGACTACCGCTCTTGTACGAAAACCAGAGCCTGTGGTACACCCAGTCCTAGAAGGAGTAAGGGTGACACGCAGTCTTGACTTCCACACGCACCAATTTCCGAGACCAGTTTAAGCTCTGGTTCTTTGAAGGGATTAGAGAATCGAGGAAAAAGTCCCCGACCACACATCACCAGGACGCCTGGTGGAAGGTGATGTGCCTTACCGGTGTGGACTATTTCTCAACACTGGGTTACGCACCGAGTATAGCCTTCCTGGCTGCCGGCATTCTGTCGCCGCTGGCTACGGTCATCCTGGTGCTCCTCACGTTGCTGGGAGCGCTGCCTATCTACCAG
>Ga0066388_100001453_pt1 | contig 13351 bp, 9 predicted proteins | sample PanSoiMetaGPlot6_FD_64539 | JGI IMG/M metagenome (GOLD analysis project Ga0066388, IMG submission 64539) | Tropical forest soil microbial communities from Panama analyzed to predict greenhouse gas emissions - Panama Soil - Plot 6 (Hybrid Assembly) | ecosystem: Environmental > Terrestrial > Soil... | reverse complement strand
AGGGCGGCTATCAGTATGGCGACAAGGTCCGCCTGGAGTACGACCCGCAGTCGATGCAAGTGGTGAGGTTCAAAGGGAAACCCTCGAAAGCCCTCTGATCCCGGAGGGAAATATGTTGCGCCTGCCTGCCGTTGCCGGCCAGTTCTATCCGGCGAACCCTCGTGAGCTCAGCCGCCTGATCCGGCAATTCACCGAGGCAGAAGTGCCTGCGGAAAAGGTCCATGCGCGCGCGTGCATCGTGCCGCACGCGGGCTACGTTTATTCCGGAGGTGTTGCCGGAGCGGTGTTTTCCCGGGTAGTCCTGCCCGGGAAGATCATCGTGGTTGGAGTTCGGCACTCCCCGCCGGGAGCGGACCTGGCTATTCTTTCGAAAGGCGCGTGGCGCACGCCGTTGGGCGATGCGGTGCTGGATGAAGACCTGGCGCGTAAGGTTCGCGAAGCTTGCCCCGGCCTGCGGGAAGACAGCGTCGCACACAGCCGGGAACATTCACTGGAAGTGCAGATTCCTTTTCTGCAGGCGCTGCAACCCGGATTCATGTTTGTGCCCATCGCCGTCGGGACGCTGCGCTTCGCGGAATTGCAGGAATTGGGGATGGGACTTGCGCGTGTGCTGACAGAAAGCCAGGAAGAGATTCTCATCGTCACCTCTTCGGATATGAATCACTACGAAGACGACGAAACCACGCGGCGGAAAGACGCCCAGGCTATCGAGAAGCTGGAAGCAGTGGACGCGCGCGGATTGTACGATGTCTGCCGCCTGGAAGGTATTTCCATGTGCGGGCTGGGCCCCGCGGTGGCTACGCTCACCGCAATGACGGAACTTGGCGTTACCCGCGGGGAAGTGGTGCGCTACGCGACGTCCGGAGACCTAAGCGGCGATCGTGACGCCGTGGTTGGCTATGCAGGGATGATTTTCCGGTGAACTCGATTTCAGCGTGGGTGGCCGCTGCCACCGCCACCGGACGAAGGGTGCGCGCCCGCGCCGCGCGAAGAGCCATGCGAAGAACTCAGCCCCCACGATGGAGCGCCGTGTGAAGGTGCCCCGCGAGCGGAAGACCCGCTACTCGAACCGCCGCCGCTGCTGCCGCTAGGCCGCGCGGGAGCGGGTGTCGCGGGCGGCCGCGGTGGAATCGTCATGCGAGACGTCGCCGCCGGTGGCGCAATGCCTGGCTTGCCAGGTTCCTGCGGCTTGATTGCGCCTATGGCCACAGGCCTTTCCGGAAGCTGGGCAGCTTTGGCGTGAGGCGGTTCGGTGCGCACTTCGGCAGTGTTATGCATTTCCACTTCTTGAGCGGGCGAGGGCTTGCCGCTGTTCACGTAGCGATGCTCGGCCGGATCATAGGAAATCGAAGAGTCGCGGCTAAGCGTGACCACACGGTTGCTGCTTGGCGTGCTGCTGACAATGGTGCGCGAAACGCGAGCCGGCGCCGTGCTCTCGGTGAAGGTTTTTGCCGCCTGAATTTCGGCGGGGGCTTGTTTCTGCACCGACCACTTTCCCGGGCCAGGGAGAACGCTGGAGCGTTCAATCTGTGAATGCTGTACCGGAAAAATTCCCTGGTTGAGATTCTGAGCGGTCTTGCCGAACTTGTCGGCCGGATGCAGCGGCACCAGGCCCGTCGAAGTTCCATTGCGCACCCAGGTCGCGGTTGCCGGGCGATAGCGGAGTGGGCCGCCGATACGGCTGAAACCCGTCGGCACCCACACCCAGCCGTAAACCGGCGAAAAAATCCACGCGCCATAGTGATAGGGCAGCCAACCCCACGGCGCGGAGCCGATGAAGGTCAGGCCATAGAAGGGATCCTGGTACCAAGAGCCGTAGTCGAACGGGCACCAGCCAAAACCCGCGCCCAGCGGCCGCCAGCCGTACCCGTAGCCGCCCACAGCAAACCACGAGCCGTAGTTGTAGAGATCGCCGAAGCCGGCGCTATATCCAGGCGAACTCGCATATTGCGAGGAATAGTTCGTCGCTGTCACCACGCTGTCAATGCGGCCGGAAACCCAGCGATCGAAATCGTCAGGGGCGGCGGTGCGGCCGATGACCTCGTCGCCGGAGTTGCTAGCCTGAACCGAGAGAGACTGGTCCTTCTCGAGCGGCGTGGATTTTTTGTCACGCAGGACATTGGCGTGACCCTGCTCCACGCTCACGGTGCTGCCGTCGTCGAAGTTGTCGAGGCGGAACCTGACGCGCTCCGTGGCTTCCACGGTGAAATCGCCGCCGGTCAGGCTGAAGTAGTCGCCGCTAGCGGGATGCACGTAAACGGTGGCCGCGCCCTGGCGAAGAACCAGGCGCGTAACGCGAGCGCCGTCCTGCAGTGAAAGATCGTAGAACTCGAGAAGGGAGTTATACCCGAGGAAAATCATCGCGCCGTTTTCGAATTCCACCTCGGCGCGGCCGTGGTCCGTAGCCACTACGTAGCCCTGGCGAAGAGGCAAATTCAGCGGCGCAGCCTGCCAGGCGGCCTTTTCATCGGTCAGCGGGTCGTCATGGAAACTCGGGGCAAAACGAACATCGCCTTGCACCAGGCTGAGGCGCACAATGCGCGCGTGGCTGGTGTCAGCGAAGGCGGCCGAAGTAAACCCCGAGATGAACAACAAGACGCCGCAGAAAAGGAGCAAAAGCCGCTGGGTCATGACTAACCTCTGATGGGGCGCGCGTGTCTACAGCGTTAGACGATACCGCAGCTTGCCAGGTTGCGTTAAGGAAACGTGCGGAGAGGGAAACAACAAAACGGGATTAACTTTGCACATCGCAAACATAAGAAAAAATGATTGCCAAGTCATTGACAATAAGACTTTTAAAGGGCTAGCTTGGCAGGCGTAGGAACCTCCACGCATGTAGCGGTTCCACATCGCGGGTTTCTTCTCTGCAACCGTTCGCGCTGCGCTTGTAGTCAGTCGCACGAAAATTCAAGTCTGGGGTGACTTGCAGCTTCCGATAATTTCTCGTTCTTGGGGGTGGGAAATGCTGAAATCAGTAAAGGAACTTATATTTCTTGGCTTCATCCTGGGCCTGCTGGGAGGGACCTGTGTCTTTGGCCAAGGCGGCGCCACAGGAGCCATCAGCGGCACGGTCGTGGACGTGAGCGGCGGCGCCGTGGCCGGCGCGGACGTGCAGATCATCAACAGCGGCACGGACGTAGTGGCGCGGCGATTGACCACGGCGGCCGACGGAACCTTCGAAGCTGCCCTGTTGCCGCCGGCGAAGTACTACGTGGTAGTGAACAAATCCGGCTTTGCCGAAGCTAAGGCCATCAATATCGAGGTGCGCATCACCGAGACCACGCGCCTCAGCATTCCTTTGAAGCCCGGCACGATTACCGAAAAAGTCGAGATCTCCGCGCGGGTAACCACCGTGGAGACCACGAACGCCACAACCGGCCAAACGATCGGCGAGGAAACCGTACGCGATCTCCCGCTGGCGACGCAAAACTACCAGCAACTTCTCTCGCTCAGCACCGGCGTGCAAAGCGAACTGAATCAGTCCACGCAATTGGGGCGCGGCACCACCAAGATTTACGTCAACGGGCAGCGCGAAGACAACAACAACTACCTGATCGAAGGCATCAGCGCCACCGACTACAACGTTGCGCAGAACTATTATGTGCCGTTGCCGAACCCCGATGTCATCCAGGAGTTTAAGGTGCAGACTTCCCTTTATGATGCGAGCCAGGGACGCAACGGCGGCGGAAACGTCAACGCCATTTTGAAGAGCGGGACCCGCGAAGTGCACGGAGATGTCTACGAATTCTTCCGGAACGACGCGCTGAACGCGAATGAGTATTTCCACAATGCGACAGGACAGCCCCGGCCGCCCGTGAAACAAAACCTGTTCGGCGGAAGCCTTGGCGGTCCGGCGGGAAAAGAAAAGTTCGGATACTTTTTCGTGAACTATCAGGGCACGCGGCAGCGCAGCGCGCTTTCGCCGGGTACGCAAATCAACAATCCGGGCTTGCCGGTCCTCCCAACGACGAGAGATGCCACCTCCATCGCGGATGCGTTCAGTACGGCTACCGCTCCGCTCACCGCGAACATGATTGACCCATTGATCGTGAAGCTGTTCCAAGCGCAGGGCAACGCAAGCGGGCATGGTTTATTCGGAGATTCGAATTTCTTGATTCCAACGGTTCCCGGAGCGCAGGCCAACCTGGATCCCAACAAGGACGCCTATGTTACCGCCCCGTTCGTTTTCAGCAAGGCGGGAAAATACACGGACGATCAGTTCACCGCGAATTGGGACAAAGAGTTTAACGACAGCAAAGATAAGCTCGGGGTGCGCTTCTTTTTCTCGAATTCGGAAACCACCTTGCCCTTTGGCGCAGGCGGTTTGCAGGCTTCGCTGGGGGGGACGTTGCAAAGCAGCATTTCTGCCACGGACCTGGATTTTCCATTCGATATCCCGGTGACGGCGCGCTTCCTTTCCATTAACGAAACCCACCTGTTCGCCCCAACCTTGGTGAACGATTTCCGGTTCGGCTATGTGCGGATGAAGTATAGTCTGCTGAACCAGCCGCCGATTACGGCCACCGATTTGGGGATCGACCGTCCATCGAACAACATTACGCAGTCGATCTACAAATTCACGTTCGAAACCTCGGGATTCCAGATCGGGCCGACACCCCCGGCGGACCAGTTTCAGACACAGAACAATTTCAATTTTGTGGATACGCTCAGTTGGGTCAAAGGGGCCCACGATATTCGTTTCGGCGGTGAATACACGCGGGTAAACCTCGACAAGCTGTTCCCTCAGACGTTTAACGGCCAGATCTTCTTCAACAATACCGTCGGCGGTGGATATACGGACTGGCAAAACTTCCTGCAGGGCATCGCAGCGTTCAGTTTCGGCGGAGGCGGCGTCTACAACCACAACTACCATACCAATATCTTCGGTTTCTTCACCCAGGACGACTGGAAGATTACCAGGAGCCTGACTCTGAACCTCGGCGCGCGAGTGGATATCAACGGAGCGTTTTACGATGACGCCTGCCATATCGGCAACATCGACGAAAACCTGGCGGCGCAGAACAAATACCCTATGGTGTACGGTGGGTGTGCGAATGGTTTGAAAGTTCCCGGATTGGCGGGCAAAGGGAACGACAGCACGTTTAACAACGAATACGCGACGGGGTTTGCGCCGCGGGTAGGGCTCGCGTATGACCTCGGCGGACACAATAAGACAACCATCCGCGCCGGCTATGGCATCTACTATGTCCGCGAAGACGTGGGCACCGCGGACCAGTTGTCCTTCCAAGCGCCGTATCTGCCCATTGTGTTCGGAGCCCTGCCGCCGGGCTGCCTGTCGGTATTTTTCTCGAATGCGAACCCTTTTCCGGCGAACTGCATACCGTCAAACGCGCCACCGGGCACTACTACCAACTTCAACGCGCTGCCGAACGCCAAAACACTCGACCCGAATTTCGTTCCCTGCCAAGCTGCGTTTCTCGGATTTCCCCGACTAGATGGAACCCCGGGGCCCGGGGGAGACACCGCACAAGCGGGACAATTCGGTTGTGCTGGGGGGAGTCCCGGGGTAATCCCCACGCCTTTCCTATTCACGCTCGCGGTGCCGCGGCGATTTGTAACGCCCAGCACGCAGCAGTGGAACCTTACCGTGCAGAGGGACCTCGGCAAGAACTGGGTGCTTGAAGTTGGTTATGTGGGTACTCACACCATCCATTTGCGGGAAACGCGCACGAACCTACCCGCAAAACTCGCAAGCCCGACCAACGCGATCACCGTCACCGATGTGAACGGGAACCCATATCAGATTACTGAGAACACCGTCAATAACGGGCCGTTGCGCAGCCCTATCCCGGCGATCAACGGCTACGGCGGGTTCCAGATTTTCGACAACTCCGCCTATGCGCACTACCACGCCTTGCAGACCACCGTTTCACGACGCTGGGCGCATGGATATTTCCAAGCGGCCTACACGTGGTCCAGATCAACGGATGTGAACTCCAGTGGAAATACCGCGCTGAATACCGCGTACAACGATGAATCGAACCTGAGGAGTGGTTACGGACCTTCGGACTTTGACCGCACGCACCGATTCGTAGTGAGTTACCGGTATGACCTGCCTTTCTTTACCAGCGGAAACGGTTGGAAGAAGACGGCTTTCGGCGACTGGTCGATCAGTGGCATCACTGTCGTCCAATCGGGGACTCCTTTCACAGTAACCGATTCCGCCGCTGGAACCGCATTCCTCGCGCCCGGCTATACGCCAACGCTGAGCGGAAGTTTGGTTTCAGGGGCGACGCCTAATGGCAGCTACACACACGGGGACATTCACAACCGGTTGGACGGTTACTTGAATCCTGCGAACTTCGCGACCGCACAGTTTCTCTATCCAAATGATCCATTAAACCCGAATACGACCTGCAACCCGGTGACCAATGCAAATTTCTGTACGACCTTTTTCGGGAACCTGGGACGCAACACGTTCCGGGGACCGTACCAGCAAAACTGGGATTTCTCGTTGCTGAAAAACTTCCGGCTGACGGAGCGGTTCAGCCTGCGGTTTGCCACCGACTTCTTCAACATTTGGAACCACGCAAGCTTCGCAAATCCCGCGGTTAACGATGTCGAGACGATCGTAACTTGTATTCCGGGAACTGCCGGATGCCAGTCGAATGGTCTCAGCGTCAACAGCCCGTTCGGAAAGATCATCTCGACGGTGGGAACGCCGCGGGTAATTCAGTTCTCACTGCGACTGGCGTTCTAGTCAAGTTAATTGCGGTAATAAGGAGGGGCGCGGAAGATCACGCCGCAGTCCGTATTGGCCGCAGACCTCCCCGGGCAAAGTGATATGATTTTTCGGCCATGGCTAAGATTGCATCGCGTATTTCCCAATTGAAGGGCGAAGGCGCGCTGGCGGTATTCACACGCGCCAAGGAACTCGAAAAGCAGGGGCGCTCCATCATTCATCTGGAGCTCGGCGAGCCGGACTTTCATCCCGCGCCGCCGGTTGTGGAGGCATTGCGCGCCGCGGTGGCCGCTGGACGCGACCGCTACGTGGCTACGCGCGGGATTACGCAATTGCGCGCGGCGATAGCCGAATATCTACATCGCACGCGGAAGCTGGAGGTTTCCCCCGAGCAGGTGCTGGTGGCGCCGGGATGCAAGATGGCGCTGTCGCTCGCGATGATGGCGTTGATCGAGCCGGGCGACGAGGTAGTCTACCCGGACCCCAGCTTTCCGATTTACCCCTCTTTCACCCGTGGCCTGGGCGCGAAAGCCGTGCGCTACGCGCTGCGCGAGGAAAATCAGTTTCAGCCCAGCCTGCGGGAAATTGCGGCCAGCATCACTCCTAAAACGAAGCTGTTGATTTTCAATTCGCCGAATAATCCAACGGGCACGGTGTTCACCGAATCGGTGGTCGCGGGAATCGCGGACCTGGCGATAAAACACGACCTTTGGGTGATCGCCGACGAGATTTATGCGCGTATCCTTTTCGGCGGGGAGTACAAATCCATTTGGTCGCTGCCGGGCATGGCCGAGCGCACCGTTATTATTGATGGCTTTTCGAAGTCATTCGCCATGACCGGATGGCGCCTGGGCTACGCCGTGGCGCAGAAACACGTCATCGACGCGCTCGACATGCTGGTGCTGAATACGTTTACCTGCACCGCGGAGTTTTCTCAGGTGGCGGCCATCGAAGCACTGCGGGATCCGACGAATGCCGTGCCCGCGATGGTCGAGGAGTATCGCAAGCGCCGCGACATTTTCGTGGCCAGGCTAAACCGCATTCCAGGCTTCCGCTGCCAGTCGCCCGACGGCGCGTTTTACGCCTGGGTGAATATCGAAGAGACCGGCCAGCCCGCGGCCGAAGTGCAGCGCCTGCTGCTCGAAGAAGGGGGTGTTGCCGGGATTGCCGGTGCGGCGTTCGGCGCCGAAGGCGAAAACTACCTGCGGTTCTCGCTGGTCAGCGCGGCTCACCTGCTGGAACAAGCACTCGAGCGGATCGAGCGGGTTTCCGTGCGCTGGCGGGCGATGGCGCGGTCCGCGAAATGACGAAAGAAAAGTCGCCAGAAGGATTCATCAAAAGCACAGAGGGCAAAGAGACAATGCGGAAAATCGTTCGGCGCGCGGCGATCGGGATGGCTTTGCTGGGTCTATGGGGAACCGGGGCGTTTGGCCAGGCGCGGCCATACCCTTCCGGCGATTTGCAGAAGACCTATGAACGCCTGCTGAAAGAAATCGACAAGGTTCCCCTGTACGACAACCACGCACACCCCGGCTATGCGGACGACAGCGACGTTGACGCCATGGCCTCGCCGCCGGATGAAAGCGCCACGCTACGCCTCCGCGACGACAATCCGGAATTCGTCGCCGGGGCGAAGGCCTTGTTCGGTTATCCCTACGACGACTTCAAGCCCGAGCATGCCAAGTGGCTGGCTGAAAAGAAGTCGGCTGCCGAAAAAGGCGGCGGCACGGCGTATTTCAACGAACTCTTGGACAAGCTGCATGTGGACATCTGTTTGGCGAATCGCGCCATGATGCCCGCGTATCTCGATACGAAGCGCTACCGCTGGGTATTTTTCGGCGATGCATTCTTCTATCCCTTCGACAACAAGGAACGCGCGGCCAGCACGCCAGACATGGGTGTCTACGTTCCACTGCAGGAAAAGATGCTGGCGCGCTGGAAGAAGCAGGAAGGCCTTGAGGGGTTGCCGGCGGATCTGAACGGTTATGTGGAGTTTGTCCGCAAAACCATGGCGGACAATCAGAAACGCGGCGGCGTGGCCATCAAGTTCGAAGCGGCGTATTTCCGCAGCCTGTATTTCAGTGACCCCTCGCGTGAAACCGCAGAAGTGATTTACAACAAGTACCGCGCAGGGGGCGTTCCCGCTCCAGAAGAGTACCGCATTTTTCAGGATTACATTTTCCGGCGCATCACGGATGAATCGGGAAAACTGCATCTGCCGATGCACTTCCACAGTGCCATCGGCATCGGCGACTACTTCAGCCTGCACAACGGCAACGTGCTGAACCTGGAAAACGTTCTGCGCGACGCGCGCTATAAGAACGTAATCTTCGTGCTCGTGCACGGCGGCTGGCCGTACGAACGCGAAGCGGCGCTGCTGACCGCGGTGAAAAACGTCTACCTGGACACTTCGTTCCAGACCGAGATGCTTTATCCTTCCCAGTTCAAGGAAGTGGTGAAGCAGTTGCTGACGCTGTTCCCGGACAAGATGATGTACGGGTCCGACGCCTTCCCCTTTAACGATGCGCTGGGCGCGGAGGAGAGCATGTGGCTGGCGGCGCGCACGACGCGCACCGGTCTGGCGGCCGCGCTCGCCGAGCTTGTGGAAGAAGGCGCCTTGAGCGAGGCAAAAGCACTGGAATTGGCGCGAAACTATCTGCACGACAACGCCGCGCGTCTTTATGGAGAGAAAAAGCCATGAGCGACAAAACCGAATGCAAATACATTCCCTGGAACACCGTGGAGCGCGAGAAGCTGAACGACATGATTGACCGCCAGATGGTGGTGGGCAACAGGCTCATGCTGGCACACGTGTTCCTGAAGAAAGGAGCACACGTGCCGATGCATCACCATCACAACGAGCAGGTCACCTATATTCTCGAAGGCGCGCTGAAGTTCGCCATCGACGGCAAAGAAATCGTCGTGCGCACTGGAGAAGTGCTCTGCATCCCCTCCAACATGCCGCACGAAGCCTGGGCGCTCGAAGACACGCTGGACCTCGATGTGTTTGATCCCCCGCGTGAGGACTGGCTCAACAAGACCGACAACTATCTCCGCAACGGCGTTCCCATGCGCTGAGGACGCGCCTAATTTCCTTTTGCGGAGCGATCTAGGAGTTCCTTGAGGTATTGCTGCCACACGGCGGCCCAGGTGTGCGTGCCGTGGCCGTGGGTTTGCTCCGACAGCGGCAGCAGGACAAATTTTCCATTTTTCACGCGCTTGATCTCGCGTTCGGCAATGCCGAGCTCCGGCGGGTTGATGAAATCGTCCGCCGAATTGATAAACGTCACCTGCGCCTGGATGGTTTCGAGCTTCGGCGAGGGGTCGTAATTGCGCGACGAGCTCATCGCATACAGAAAATCGTTCGCGTCGAGAGTCGAGGTGATCCGCTTCATCGTATCTTCCAGATTTTTATCCGCGGCGTCCCGCGTAGGAAAATCTTCTTGCATATGCAGCGGCGCACCGCCCGCGATGATCAAAAAATCCGCGACAACCTGCAAAGCAGCCCGGGGTTCCGTGGTGTAGTCGCCGTTTTTCCAGTCCGGGTCCTGGCGGATTCCCTCGATGGTCATCTTGCGCCAGGTGCGGTTGCGCCCGGCAATCTGCACGGGCAGGCACGCCAGCGGCATCAGCGCATCGATATATTCCGGATACGTTTCCCCCCACAGCCACGAATGCATGCAGCCCATCGAGGTGCCAAGAATCAGGCGAAGGTGATTTACGCCCAGGCCTTTCTCAACCAGTTCATGTTGCAGCGCAATCATGTCCGCGTATTCGTATTGCGGAAAGCGCGCGTGCAGGCCGTCGCTGGGCTTGCTGGATTTTCCGTGGCCGACGTTATCGGGAAGGATCAGGAAATATTTCGTCGCATCGAGCAACTGCCCGGGACCAAACAGCACGCCCGCAAAAACCGGCCGGAAGAAATTGTTTCCCGAACCGCCCGTGCCATGCAGAATCAGAACCGCATTGGTCGTCCGGCCGCTGGCATCCTTCACCGGTTTCCCCAGCGTGTAGTAGTGTAGCCGCACCTCCGGCAGCGTTTCTCCCGAGCGGAAATGAAAATCGCGGACCACGTACTCGCCTTCCTGCGGCGTGGGCCACGTTTGTTCTCCCTGCGGCATTGATTGGCCGAGCAAGGGTGCGGCAAGAAGGGCGGCTAACAAAGTCATGGCCGGGAAAGGCTGTGAGTTGGGAAGCATGGGATCCCCCCTCGCGACGCCGGACCGGCATTCGTCAGTTCGCCGGCCCGCGCGCACGAGGGAGTTTAACAAGGCAGGCTATGTTAAACCTAAAGGGAATTGAGGAAAGCCAGAACCTGATGCTTCTCCTGCGACGTCAGCTTGTCAAATCGATGCTCCACCTGTTCGGCTTCGCCCCGGTGACGCTCAATCGCATTCTCCAGGCGAAGGGATTTCAGGTCGTGCATGAAGCGCGGCCGCATGCGCAGCCCCCATAGCGGAGAAGTGCGCAGTTTGTTGGCGGTGTCCTGCTGCGGCGTCTGCACGATCCCGTCGCCCGTGCCGATGTCATGCAATAGGAAGTCGCTGTAGGGATGAATGATCTTGTTGCCGAGAGCCTGCGGCACCGTGAACGCGCCGCCATTAATTACCGTTCCGGAGGGCGCGGTCACAACCGCGCTCACGTGGCAGGTACTGCAGCCGATGTTTTCGAAAATGGACTGACCGGTCTGCGCGTCGGGCGTTGCCGCCAGCACCGCATCGCGCGGTGGCACCTTGGTGCCGCGTATAAATTGCGCAAAGTGATCAATGTCCGCGAGCCCGAGAGCGTCGGGGACGTCTTCAGGATCCTTGGTGATTTTTCCGACCGTGGTGGTGTCTTTCGCGCGCAACCGGTTGGTGACGCCCATTTCGTTCAGATAGGCGTCTCCAATGAACGACAACAAACTACTGTGCTGATCTTTCCATCCGAAACGCCCCACACGAGTCTGTCCCGGCGCCGCTTCCAGCACCTGTACGTGGATCGCTTCGCCATGAATCTCTCCCTCGCTGATATTGGGCTGGTTCGCGGCGATAGCTTCGAGCGTGGAGTCGTCAATGGCCTCCACAAAGCCGTCGCCTAGCGTATTTAACGCCGCGCGCAATGCCCGGATATTCTCCGTGGCGGGGATATGCTCCTGCGCCTCTGGAATGACGGCGCGGTCGTTGATGATCGAGCGGCCGCTAATGGTGCTCTGGCCGTCGTTGATCGGCACGGTGGGATTGACGAAATTCCCGTTGGCATCCAGATGCCCCACGCGCAGCTCCGTGAACTGGCTGCTCCCCCCGCTGACCGGGTTCTGGTGGCAGTCCACGCAGGCCCGTGCGTTGAAGACCGGGCCGAGGCCAGTGGTGAGGTCATGCGCGGTTCGTAGGCTTGCTGGTCGAGCGTGTAGGTGTCGCCGGCGGGTTCGACGATACCGTTGCTCTGGCTTTGCGTACCTGAATTTTGCACCAGCGTCGGGGTGTCAAATCCCGCGGGAGCCTCGGTTGGGGCATCCTGGGCCACCCCGAATACCGCGATGGCCATCACTCCTAGCAACAAAAGACCGATGGAAACAGTTCGACGGGTCATTGCTTGAACCTCCAGAAGGTTGTTTTCTGAGCGCGGCGAGTCGGAGCTGGGCTTGCGACTAGGACAACCAACTGGCAGGCGGTTCTATTCCCGGAGCTTTGTTAAAAGTGTGTGAGAAGATTTTGCCAGTGAGATGAAATCACGGGAGTGACGCGGAGATTCGATTTCCAACCGCAAAGACGGGGCCTTCAGTCCGAAGGGTTCTTTCCAGCGTCAGAAGATCTCTGAGATTCCATTGCCGCGTACCCCGTAAGAGTCATTTGCGGCTCCCACCCCCCGTTGACCGAAGAATGAAAGACCCGGAGCGGTTCCAAGCGGAGCTGCAATTCCATCTTGGTGTCGGGCAACAACGCAAAGGAGCCATTTCCGCCTTTGGTATCGATAGGAAGCAGGAGTTCTGAAGCCCCGCTTGGGAACACGAGCCCCTCCCCCCGTCCGCTGGCCATGACCAGGCAATTCCGTTGGCCACCGCCGCAGACATTTTCGGAAATCACTCTCTCGGAACCCTCGGAAGACCCTGCAAAGAGCAGACGGACCTCCCGGTAATTTCCGGCCGGCACGAGCACATTCTCCTCTAGAACTTCGGACAGAGAATCCCCGATCAGATCAATTTGGCGAGGTTTTCCTGTGAATTGCGGAGCAATTTCGATCCAAGTCGAAAAAGCCCCTTGCTCAGTTCCCGGAGGGTGAAGCTGGATGCCTTGCAACGTCACAAAGACGTGCGTGGCCCGTGCGTCATTCGAACACCCCGCACAGGCCCGGGTTTTGAGCGCCACCGTGCGCACCATGGCATTTACGTGAGGAAGCGTGCAAGGGGGCGGCGGGTTTCCGGCATTTACATTGACCTGGCCGGTGCCGTTAACGGAAAAGCCCGTGATGCAGAAATCGCCGCAGCCGGCGAGTCCGATCGAGAGGATAAGCGCAGTGCCACCGAGCAACAAAGAAATGTCGGATAGGGAAGATCGCATGGAAATAACTCCTACCCATGCGATTCGAAGGGCGCTCGAATCGGCTTCTTACCCGCATTCTACGCCTTCTGCTTGCCAGTGGCACGACTTTAAATTTTCGAAGGCGATT
>Ga0066388_100001452_pt1 | contig 13358 bp, 5 predicted proteins | sample PanSoiMetaGPlot6_FD_64539 | JGI IMG/M metagenome (GOLD analysis project Ga0066388, IMG submission 64539) | Tropical forest soil microbial communities from Panama analyzed to predict greenhouse gas emissions - Panama Soil - Plot 6 (Hybrid Assembly) | ecosystem: Environmental > Terrestrial > Soil... | reverse complement strand
ATGAGCAACATTGATCCGAAAACCGAGCCCGATACGCATGATCGATTCAAAACGAGGCGTCTTTGGATTCGTTTGTTGCTTAGCCTCGCCCAAATTCCGCGTTTTTCAGCAACCTGCTAGAGACCCGTGAGCTGAGCGTTGGTGAAAATGGAGAATATAACCCAAAGCCTCGCAACGAAGTCTCTCGAACTCGTCAAAGTGGTTTCTCGACAACCAATCCTAGGAGGTTTCCGATGACAGTGTTCCGCATGCTCGCGGCCCTTCTGGCCGGCTACGCATTTGGGTGGCCAAGGAGTAATATCAGCGGAACACGCCCTCCGGAGCCAGCACTCAACAAAACGGACGCATTTCCGCTTACGTCCGCGGCGGAACGCGGCGCTGCCGAGGATGACGCGTGTTCTGCCGAGTGAGGTGGGGTGCGAATATCCGCCCTCTCGATCCTCGACTGCGGCCTGCAATTGCTGGACATGCCGAACCGATCTTCCAGTCATTTTCGGGACTCTTGATTCGTTGGCTTACCCAGACGCAAGCCGGGACCATTTTCATCGATAACTTCGGCATCTGCCTTGATGAGCACGGATTCTCGAGGCACTGAACTCGGGACCAGAACCTGGCCGTGCAATGCGCGCGAATACTTTTGCACCAATTGAACGAAAGCAGCGGTATTCTGCAAAGGAGCTACGTGTCTGGCGCCCGGCACAATCTCCACTTGGATGTTCGATAAATTCGTTTGCAAGAACTTGCGCGTCGCCTGGAACGACGTGTGTTCGTCGTAGAGTGCGACCACCGGCTGCCGAACCTCGCAGATACGCTCGGCACTCAACCCGGCTGGCGCGAAGACATCCCGCCCGCAGGTGGTGGGGGCGAGCCGCGGTAACTGCGACAACCAGCGCAGCGACGATTCGCCCATGATCCTGCCAATGTGCTCCTTCTGAGTCGACGTCAACGCGGCAACAGACCAAAACAGTTGCGTGAAATTGATCTCTTCGTCGAGCGCGACGCCTGCTCCGACTAATGCATCGCGAACGTCACGCCATGCCTGCATCTCAGCCAGGTTCGGCTCCAAGTGCGCTAAGCCGGGAAAGTAAGGATCAGAGAGAATCAGCCCGCGAACGATGTCGGGGAAAAGCACCGCGGCGTGCATGGCAACGACTGCGCCGAAGCTGTGACCGACCAGCACGGCCGGCCCGAGTTTCAACGCCCTGTAAAGATCGTGCAAGTCTTGCGCCATGTCGGCGGAGGTGTAGCCGCTCGCCGGCACATCGCTGGCCCCATGGCCACGCAGATCGTAAGCAGTCACCCGAAAGTCTTGCGCTATTACATCCATGAGATTGCTGAACAGCCACATGGACATGTTGCTCGTTACCGCATGGAGGAGAACAACGTCCTCACCATCTCCTTTTTGTTGATAATGAAAGCGCAGGCCCTTGAGCGCGGTCATTGGCATGGCTTACACCTCATCGCCCGAGCTGCTCATATTTGCATGCAAAAACATCGCGAGCTCACCTATTTCGATGTCGCGCATTCCTTGTCGACCAATCGTGGAAAGGAATTGGCTAAACGGGAATGAGCGGTTGTAAAAGCGTTCCAGCATCTCGGCGAGAATAACGGCATCGATCGACACCATGCCCAGATCTCCAAAAAACAACGTCTTGGCTCCGATGTTGCCGGAGTATTCCTTACCGTTGAATTCATGAAGCAGGTTAGCCAAGTCCTGTACAATCTGCTCCCGGCTGCGGACACTCATGGACGATCCCTTTCGCACAAGCTGACGCCAACAACTAGATTGCCATCACGCAAAGTACTGGCGAGTAAGGTGGCAGACCGCCATTGAGGGAAGATTTCAGTCAGGGCGGCGCCGAGAGCAACCTTGAGGACGCCGGTTCCCCGGTTAGCATCCCGAACGGCGGCCGATTTGGGGCCGTCAGTTCCTTGACCCAATGCCTTTATGACCGCTTGCTTGCCGCACCAAAACCGCGTGATCCATTCGTCTCGGTCGGTTCCGAAGTGATCCAGCAGGTCTCGCTCCTGGTCATTGAATGCAAAGCTTTCGAAGGCCGCATCGCGCGGCTGCACGAGCTGCAAATCAATGCCGGCATGTGGTGCAGTGGCCGCCAATCCGGCGATCACGTCTTCGGTGTGGGCGACTGAGATTGTTGCGAACGCCTTCTGACCAACGTGCTCGCGTCGCCGGGCAACGAGCCGGCCGTCTGCATCCGACTCGACGCTGACGTCGGCCGGGAAAAGGCGCTCGCCATGCTGGCTATACCACAACATGCGCGCAGCGTCTTTACCGGCCAGCCGGCCAAATAGCCATTCGATTTTCGCTTGCTCGTTGCCCTGCAATACATGAAATTGCACCATTTCCGCCGGATTTAGCGTGACTTTCGCGGTAACGAGACGCATGGCCGGCTGTTTCTGGTCAGCCGGAACGTCGAGACGAATGCAGCATGCCGGCACCGACGATTGCGGCAACGCCGAATTCCATTCCTTACTAATAAAATACTCGTCCTTGGGTCCATGAAAATTAAACTTGGCAAACGGTACGTAGAAACGCCAGAATTTTATCCGGTGCAGCCGGGCCCACATGCTTCCTTCCGGCGCAATCAGATCCACCGAATGGACGAAAGACCGGTAGCTTGTCGCGAGAACCGATGCCCGGCTAACGAAGCGAGCCCCGACTGCAGGCGCCGGACCGAACAGCTCGAGCCTTTCCAACTCGATAGGCAGCAAAATCCGGCCGGACTGATCGGGAAATTCTAGGTGCCATCCGGTCAGTGGATGCATCGACACGTCCAAGAGCACCGGATCGGTCAGGAAACGAGGGTCTGGATCGGAGTATAGAAGCTGATCACGTGGCAGGACGATCACTTCGCATTCAACGCCTTCCTCGCCTGAGCGCGCGCCCGGCTGTACGCCTTGAAAGAGCGATCCATGGAATAGGTTCTTGTACAACACTTCCACAGGGATGTGCGAAGGATGCTCGTTGGTCAGCACAAATTCGCCGACCGGCGGCGGCGCCGGATAGTGCTCCGCAAGCAGAACGATCCCCTGCGCGGCCAGCCCACGAGACCCGGCGGGGTTCGCGGGGCTGCCGAGATCGCGGATTTCGACCTCCACCTGTGAGATGAATCCCGACTCTAGTGCCGAGTCGCTCATCGCGCTCGCCTTGATTTCGATGGTTGACGGCTCCCTGTCTTCGAACGCGAGCCAGCGCCACAATCGGATGTCCTTCAAACCCACCACCGACAAGCCCGGCGCGAGCAGTGACGCAACCTCAGCCATGATTTCCAGGCTGAACGTCATCGGCATGATCGGTAATCCGCGCTGGCCGGGGTCCACGTTGCTGACCACCTGTCCGCCTACCGTATGGTGGGAGGCGAACAGATCTTCGGAAAGAACGAGCCTGCGGCGAACGACTGCTTCTTTGCCCACCTCGAGCCGAACAAGGGTAGCGCTGCGTAACAAGCCGAGGTTGAGTTCCGACAAAGAATGCTCATCCCGAGGTTCTGCCCCTGCGCGATCCTTGACTTCAACGGACGGGACTGCCAAAGAATTATTTAGGCCGGCGGCTCCAAGTCGCCGCGCGAAATAATCTTGCATAGCTTCAAGCTGATCGTCGAGGAATTGATCCATCACATTCAAGTATTGAGCGAGAACTTTGCTGTGTTGTGAGATGGGCGTGAAAGACAAGGCCGAAGTGGACAATAACTCGCCAACTTCCGATACTCTTTCATTCGCCATTGCGTCATGAACGTTGTGGGTCATCTCCGAAACGACCGTAGAGGACGGCCGGTGCCAGGATACTTGGTGCGGATCCCGGCGGCAGTACAGGTGGCTGAGGTTAAACGGCACATGATGCGCGGCCAGCTGTCCGGCGAAATGATTGAGCTGCGTCAGGCCGGACCGACGGGGCAGATTGGATGCGAGCGCGGCAAAGCTCTGGCCACGAAGAATGTCTTCCACAAACGAAGTCAGATTGCCGCGCGGCCCGCATTCCACAAATAACCGCACCCCGTCGCCGTGCATGTTCTCGATCACGCGCGTGAATGCGACCGGCGCAGCATAGTTGCAAACTGCCTCACGACGTATCTGAGCGGGTTGCGGAGGAAATGGCCGCCCGGTCGAGCCGGAGTACATGGGGATGGTGGCGGCATGGAACTCAATTTCTGCGAACAGATTATGCAGGGTCCCGAGAAAGGGCTCAAACAAGGGCGTGTGAAAGGGTTGCTCGAATGGGAGCGGTTCGTACAGAATTCGTCGTGCGGACAGCTCCGCTTCGACCAACGTCATGAGAGGCGGCGGTCCGATCAGCACGCTTTGATGTGGACAATTGTCCATGCCAATGAAGACGCCTGGTCCCGCCTTCTCGCCGATGATCTTTTCAACGACGCTTTTGCCAGCGCCGACCGCCAACACAACCGCCGTCGCGGTACTCTCTCTAGAAATTAGGATATTCAGGGCGGCGGCGATTTGTTCGAACACCATCGCACGGATGTCGACGCATCCGGCGGCCCAGAGCGCGGCCAGCTCTCCCATGCTGTGGCCAGCCACCGCCGCTGGCTTCAGGCCCAGTTGCGACAGTAGTTTGAACATCGCCCAGTCGGCCAGCAAGATACTGAACATGGCATTGTCGACTCGGCGCAGCGTACTCTCGGCCTCGGCTCGCTCTTCCGCTGAAGCGTTGTCGGGAACCAGAAAGCGGGGGCTGAAGGCGCGCCCGCCGGGCTGTGCGGCCGCCATTCTGTCCACGTCGTCGAAACATTGCTTGATTTCAGGAAAATGCGCGCATAGATCGCCCAGCATATTGAGGTATTGCGCCCCCTCTCCGGGGAAGAGAAAAGCCAAGCCGCCATCGGGATGCAATGGCCGATCGAAGTAATAGATCCCGACAGCGTCCGTGATTTGTGATCGTGCAGGGTCGGCGAGGCGCTGGGCGGCAGTGGTCAGGCGCATTTGCAGTTCCGCCGTTGATCCGGCCACCAGCGCCAACCGATTGCCGCCCGCCGCCAAATCGGCGTTCAGCGTGTAGGCAAGATCCTTCAAGTTGGTTTCGGAATTGCGGTGAAGAAAGTCTTGCAGCGTTTGCACGCGACGGCCGAGGTCTGCGCGATCTTGACCACGGAGGACGAATAGCTCCGTGTCCCAGGAATGTTCTGGTGTGGCCATGGGACGAAGAAACGAAGAACCTTCTGCCTTCCCCGATTCTTCTTGTAAGCTAAACATTTGTTTACGCCATCACTCCGCTCACCCGGTGGGAGTCCGCGGCCCGACCGGGCGTTGCCTTGGCAGCCTCTTCCGTTGCGCCAGCAATTATGACTTCGGTTTCACCCTTTCTACCAAACTCCAACTCTTCCACGAGAAATCGGGGACCCTGCTCGGGTGAAATCAATTTGAGGCCACGTTGTGTCAAATGCCTCTCCAAATCCGCGGTCATTCCGATGTTGGACCATGGTCCCCACGCGACGGTCAGCACTCGACAAGGCCAGCGACGATCCAATTGCAACGCGTACTTGCTCAGCGTCTCGTTGGCCGCAGCATAGTCCGCTTGTCCTCTGTTGCCGTAGCGGCTGGTAATGGAAGCAAAGAAAACACAGAACTTCAGCCGTTGCGGTTTCAGTCGTTCGCTCAGCAGCACGACACTTGCTGCCTTGGTGCCGAAGACCCGGTCGAACGAATCAGGAGTCTTATCCTTGACGAGCTTGTCCTCCATAATTCCGGCACCGTGAATGACGCCATCGATGCCGCCAAAGCGCGTTTCAACCTCCTCAAGGAGCCGTGTCATTGCCGGAAGATCTCGCACATCCACTTGATAGTAATGGACGCTGGCGCCGGCCTGAGTGATACGCGCCAGATTCCAGCGGATTTCCCGGTCCTGCATCAAGCGATGAAATGCCGCTTCAACGGCCGCCAACACCACCGGGCGGCCTTCCTGCTGCATGCGAGCGATAATGTTGGATTTGATCTCCCCTGGCGTCGTCAATGACGCAGTTTCCGGCGCCTCGGCGGTGTCGGGAAGCGCGGACCGGCCGACTATGATCAGACGAGGCTGATAACTCTTGGCCAGCTCCAACGCTACGGCAGCGGTGATGCCGCGCGCGCCACCGGTGATTACGACGGTCGAGTCCCCGTTCAAGATCGGAGGTCTGGTCGAATTCTTGTAGAGTGGGGCGGCTACCGTCTCCCAGGTAATTCGCCGCCCCCTTAGGTAACCAACTTCGGTCGGCCCGCTTGTTGCGCCCAACTCAGCCAGTAGGCGCTTGGCTAACTCCCCCTCGGCTTCATGAATGTCTAGGTCAACCACGCGAACGAGGACTTCCGGCCATTCGAGAGCGAGGCATTTCACGAATCCGATGATACCGCCATGACCGCCGAAATAGTTATCTGGAAGCGGCTGGTCGCCAAACCCTAATCCGCCACCCAAGCTGGTGGCGGTGAGCAAGACTGCCGGTCCCTCGCTCCCCGCCTGGCGCAATTCCTGCTCGAGGCCACGGGCCAGCAGATACAGCGATTTCAGCTCGCGCTGCATGCGCTCCATCGGCCCTTCAGCGCGGGGCGGCTCGGCGAGCGGAAGAAGGTGCACTAGGCCAGCAATCGGTCCATGTTGCTGACGGATCTCCTTCAACAGCGCTTCGACCGCCTCGGGATCAGTCAAGTCCCCGTAGTGCACGGCGGCGTCTCCGTTGCCAGCCCCGACATGGTGGCGCAGGAGGATATTCTGCAGGCCGAGATCGGCCAGTCGGCCCGCCATTTCGCGAGCAATGCCGCGACCATCATCGGTGAACACGACGACTCCGCTGGGCGCCTGCAAGCCCGGGCTTGACGGCAGGGGCGCGTCCGCCAACTGCACCAGCGCTCGCTGGACCCGCAAATGCTTGTATTCGTCCGAGACCGGACCGTTGACTTGTAGCGGTGTGCCACCGTTTTGCGCGGAATCCGGCTTGGCTCCGGCCTGGGAGAAAGCTTGCAGCGATTTAGTCTCATCGTGATCAAGCCCGAGCGCACTGACGTAATCAACGATACCGCGCAAGCTCTTCAGGCCGACGAGTTTTTCCATTTCAAGCCGCGAGCCTACATCGCTCTCGACGCCTTGCATGGCATCAGCCAAGCTGCCAAGAATTTCAACGCGCTTGATCGAGTCGATTCCGAGATCCGCCTCCAAATCTTGATCGAGTGCCAGCATTTCTTTGGGGTAACCGGTCCGCTTGCTTATCAAGTCGAGAAGCTGAGCCGTCAACCAAGTCCGATCTATCTCCACGGCACTTGTTTGATCGAACTTTACTTCATGGACCTTTGCTTGCCGTGGCGTCATTGCCGGCGCAGGCGTCAGGGGCTCCGCCGACAACGATTTCGCAACCACCGCCGGAATTGGCTTTGTCGCCGACGACATCCCTTGGAAGTAGCTTGCCATCACGCTTTTCTGGGTTTCCAGGAATTTGGTCATCAGCTCCTGGTAGCGAAGCACTACCTGCGTTTCTTCGTCCATTGGAACGGTTGGTTCGGGCGCGCGAATTGGGTGGCTACCACCATTAAGCTTGGATGCCGGAGGACTACCTGCAAGCACTCGTTCGGTGCTGCTTACTGGCCTTGCGCCCATGGCCTCCAGAGAAAACGACGGCGTAGCGGCATCGGATTGAATGCGCGGCCGTTGACCGACCACGATCGGCTCGGGGGCGTCCAACGGCCGGCTGCGCACGCTGTTTATCATCCACGTACTCGGCGTGACCTTCGGACTACCGGTTTCCTGCAGGAGATTTTTAAGATCAATTTGGCGCAACTCTCGCCCGGCATAAAGCCGATCGAGCTCAACCGGCAGCCCACGCACCAGAAGCTGGCCGAGCAGATGCTGCAGCTGCACCAGTCCCCGACGGCCTTTGATATCGGAAGCGACCGCGAAGTGCGACTTGTCCGTAAGAATCTGGCCGATTAGACCAGTCAAAACGCCTTGCGGTCCGACTTCGACAAAGATTCTGGCCCCGGCCTCGTACATAGCGAGGATTTCCTGGTGGAAGAGGACCGGGGAAACAAGATGCTGTGCGAGAAGCGCAGAAATTGCTGACGGATCGCTCGGATACATCGCTGCGGTGGCGTTCGAGAACACCGGCCATTTCGGAGTCGTGAAGCGGAACTGAGCCAAGGCGCGCTCCAGTGGTTCGCGAGCGCGCGCCACCAGCGGCGAGTGGAAACCGCAAGAGACTGCGATTCTCTGACTGCGGATCCCCTGCTTCTTCGCCTTGGCCAGCGCTGCTTCGATTGCTGCCTCGGTCCCGGAGATCACGGTCTGGTGCGGCGCGTTCTTATTGGCGACCGTCGCCCCGGCCAGATCGGCAACAAGCGATTCCACGATATCGGCAGAGGCATCGAAAGCGGCCATGCCGCCGGAGGTCTGCGAACTCGCCTCGACGATGATCTTGCCCCGTTCGTGTGATAGACATGGCAGATCGTGCTCAGCTAGCGCGCCCGCTGCACACAGTGCGACGTATTCGCCGTAGCTGTGCCCAGCCAGAAAATCCGGTTCAAGCCGCAATCGCTGCAACAGGTGAAACATGCCCAAATCGGCAGCGCCGACAGCGGGTTGGGCCACTTCGGTCCGCATCAAAGCAAGCTTCATCGCTTGTTCTTGTTCAGGAGAGAATGCCGTGGGCGGGAACATGTAGCGGCCGAGCGGCTTTTCCAGCCGGTCCACGAGATTGTCTTGCGCCCAATCGATGGCTTCCCTCACCTCGCCGAAGGTCATGGCAAGCTCGCCTAGCATGTTGGGATATTGCGATCCCTGGCCTGGGAACAGGAATGCGATCTTGCCGCTCGCTACCGGCTTCTCGTCGTAGTAGATTCCACGTGGGTCATCGAGTCTTTCCTTTGACGAGCGCATCGCATCGATGGCGACGCCGAGTTTTTCGTTGAGATCTTCGAGAGACGCGGCAATGATGGCCAAGGTCGGCTGCAGGGGCTCCGGCCGGTTGGCCTTCCACAACGATAAGGCCAAATCGGCAAGGGCTGGTTTGGCGCCTTGCATGAGGGCTTGCCGACACTCCTCTACCGCACCCAGGAGGACTTGCGCTTTTGGCCGCCGCCAAACCAGAAGCTCGGCAGGCCAATGACGCAGGGCAGCCCTCGGCTCGCCCTGAACGTCATTCGCATTTTCTTCTAGCACGAGGTGGAAATTGGTACCGCCGAAACCAAATGCGCTCACACCCGCACAACGAGTTTGAGTGGAGCCGTGTATCCATGGCCGAGCTTCGCCATTAAGAAATAGAGGTCCATCGTCTAAGTTACATTTAGGATTTGGCGTCTCGACGAGCGTAGGCGGCAGAACTTTGTGATAGAGGGCGAGCGCTGTCTTGATCAGGCCAGCCATACCGGCAGCGCATTTGCTATGGCCGATCATCGATTTCACTGATCCGACCGCACACGACTGTACGCTGGCGCCGGCTTCTCGGAATACTTGACCGAGCGCCTGTGCTTCCGTTTGATCGCCGGCGACGGTTCCAGTCCCATGGGCTTCGATCAGACCAACGCGCGCTGGCGAAAAACCAGCCTTGGCGTAGGCACGGCGAAGCGCGCGCAACTGGCCCTCGGCGCGCGGCGCGGTCAGTCCCTTATCACGACCATCGCTGGAAGCGCCCATGCCGCGAATGATCGCGTATATCTTGTCGCCATCGCGTTCCGCGTCGCCGAGGCGCTTGAGGACAATCGCAGCTAAGCCTTCGCTGAGAACGATACCGTCGGCGGCGGCGTCGAATGGCCGGCATTGGCCACGCGGCGAGAGCGCGTGCGTCTTACTGAACGCCATATAGGCGAACGGCGTCTGCACCGTGTCGGCGCCCATAGCTACCGCCACGTCGCTGGTTCCAGTTTCGAGTTCGCGAATGCAGGCTTGCACAGCTGCGAGCGAAGAACCGCAAGCCGCATCGATGCCGTAATTAGCACCGCCAAAATTGAACCGGTTGGCGACCCGCCCTGCCGCTACGTTGGCGAGAATCCCCGGAAAGCTATCCTCAGTCCAGGACGGCAACAGCTTCTCGGCTTTTTTCAGAACCTCGTCGCCGCTAATGCCCAGACCGTCCACTGTGTCGAGTAATGGCAGACACGCGCGGAACCCGTAGGCGACGGCCATCGGAGTACCGCTGCCGCCGATGCCAAGAATGGCACAGGTTCGTTCCCGATCGAACGGACGATCGGAATAGCCGGCATCCGCGAGAGCGTGTCGCACCGCTTCGAGCAAATACAGCTGCAGTGGCTCGATCGAGCGCAGGCTATTAGGTGCGATCCCATAGACAAGCGGATCGAAGGGAATGTCATCGAGGAAGCCCCCCCACTTTGAAACGATCTTGTCGGCCGCTCGCGCATCGGGACTGTAAAAGAGCCTCCAATCCCAATGCGTCGGGGGCACTTCGATGATGACATTCACCTTGTTGAGAACGTTCTCCCAGTAAGCGACGAGACTCGGACCTTTAGCAAAATAACAGGACATACCCACGATGGCCACGTCACATGGTTTCTCGGTGCGCCCGCGTTCCACAATTTCCAAGGCCGGCAACTTTTCCAGCATTCGCTGGCACCCAGCGCTGACCTCCTCGTGCAGTTGAGCGATCGACATGACCTTACTGTGCAACGCGGCGACTTGGCCGATCATGTACATGCCGCGTTCGTATTGGGCTTCTTCCGATATCGCAATCAAGTCGGCCGCATCGGGTTTGGCAGCCAAGGCTGGTGGCTTGCCGTCGACACTTTCAGTCTTGTAGAGGTCCGCGTGCTGGTTGTCGCCGCCATTTATAAAACTCCGGTCGAGCCCTTTGGAAGCGATCCGCAGCCGGCCGATGTTCATCCATTCCAGGGTCCTGACCACTTCCTCGTGCGATTTTCCCTGACCTACCAAGCTGCGCTTTTCGTTCTCGAAAATATCGAAGTAGGGTGTCTTGATACATCGGATGGCGTGACCAGGGGCGGTTTGAAGCAAGATGGTTTCGTCACAATCGAGGGCCTCTTTCTGAAAGCGTGGCACAATCGCCCCGCCAGTGACCGCTTCATGCGTGAATAGATAGGCCGTGCCCATGAGAACGCCGACAGCCACCCCGCGCTCAGCGAGCGCGGCGGACAATGCCGACACCATTGCGGCCGAACGGGCGTCGTGAATGCCGCCCGCAAAGATGACATTGAGGTCTTCGCCACGGCCGGAACTGCCAAGGTGCTCCAACAGAACTTCGCACATTGATTCCCAGAGGACGAAGCTGGTGCGAGGCCCGGTGTGCCCGCCGCACTCGCGACCCTCAAATACGAAATGCCGGCCACCGTCCTTCAAAAACATTCTTAGCAAGCCGGGTGAGGGCGCGTGCAGATAAGTGACGATGCCTTCCTTCTCGAGTTGCCGAGCTTGATCCGGCCGGCCGCCGGCAATCAGGGCAAATGATGGCGGACAACCGAGGATCGCCTCGATCTGCTCCTGGCGAATCTCCGTCGGAACAAAGCCTAAAATTCCGACGCCCCACGATTTGCCGGCTGTCAGGTCGCGGGTCTGCTCGAGGAGTTTCTCGACCTCGGCCTTGCGCGATAGCGCGAGTGCGAGAAACGGCAAGCCGCCGGCTTCCGCCACAGCGTTGGCAAACACTGCCGTGTCGCTAACCCGCGTCATCGGACCCTGGACGATCGGATAGTGCGTTCTGTGTCGGACAGCCAATGGTGCGTTTGCCGCCAATGGTCGCAACCGACGGGCAGTTTCGAGCTGCCGCCAGCTTCGGTCGACAATGGCTTGAACTATCCCGGCTACTGTGACGAACCGGTCGGCAAATCCCCTGGCGAAACAGGCATCCTGTCCCAACGGCCATAACGATTCATCGGCTTGCCGCTCGCGCACGGCTTCTCGCCACATGGCTTTTTTTTCTTCCGAAGGTGCAGCAGACTGGCAAAGACGATCTTCGTCCAGGCTCAATTGTTCAATCGCCAACAGGCCCGGGCGGTAATAAAACCTATAGGCTTCGCCCAAACGTTCTCCTAGGCAAATGGTCTCGCTTCCGTCGAATACGGTCAAGGTCCGGCGAGCTTTCTCCTCTACCGGAGTTTCGCGCGCCAAAAGGAGCTGGGAATCAAGCACCACGCCTGCGGCGCCGGCGGCTAGACATGCGGCCGCAGTATTAAGCCCGATGCCACCCTGCACCCACACTGGCAGCGTCGGCTTTTTCGAGCCTCGTCGATAGGCGAGCCAGCGTTGCAACAAGACGAAAGCCGTTTCCGAGCCAACACGGCCACCGGCTTCCTGGCCTTTGAGAATGAGACCGTCGACTCCGATCGTTTCAGCCAGCCGAGCTTCGGCGACGTTCACCGCTTCAACGAAAATTTCGATTTGCCGTCCGCGAAAAAAGCTGACCTGAGATTCCAGATCTGACCTCTCGCCGCCCGCCAACAGGACCCATTTCAATCTCGAAGGCGGATTGGCGGTAAGACGATTTGCGATTAAGCAGTCCCTGCGCCCGATCTTGACGCCGAAATGGCCGCCACCGACTCGCTCCAACCGAGCAATGGCAGCTGAAGCGTTATCAGGATTAGCACGCTCCAGGTCCAAGAACCCGCGTGCGCCGGCACGGCAGGCGGCCACCGCCAAGGAAGGATGACAGAGTCCCGGCGGGGTCAACGCGATGACATCCTGGGGGTCCATGACATTGTCCTTTTCGATCGGCTTCTGCGACGCAGAGTCGACACATCAATGCGAGAAAGATATTTGTCATGCTTGCGCAAACGCCCAAAATTGGCAAGCCCTCATGCAGCAGCCAGCTCGTAGCCAGATGAAATGCTTCGACTGGCTCCAGAATTGGCGGGCTTGGGACAAGCGAGATGATTCAACGACGAGCGCGTCGGTTCATTCGGGCGGATCGGGACTTTGCCCATCTCGAGGCGCTGAGCGATCTGAGGGCGGGGGATTGTGATGTGTAGATAGCCGGGAGTTTTCGCGCCTATTGGAGCTTCGAAAGATAACGAATGGTGGACGACAATAGTCAATCATTTCATTATGGCGGGCTCCTAAACAGCTTCCGGTCGACACCAACAACGCCAAAATCGAGGACACCACGCCGGGAGCAGGCAGCAGAACTGCGAAGATGCTTAAGCCGCGCCGTCACCCGCGACATTGTCTTTGCCAAGCCCGGAAGCAAGCTTGGAAACTCGAGAGTGTCAAGAGTACAACCGGGCATCCAGCCGACCGGGACGGACGTTCGCAATCGAGCGGTACCTCAACAACCAGGGGTCGTGAACCGCCCCGGGTTGATCGGAGGCTCCAACTCCTGAGAAGGTGGAGCCATGACGAAGCAGACCAGCAACAAGTTTTCTCCCGAGGTCCGGGCGCGCGCGGTCCGGATGGTTGTGGA
>Ga0066388_100001451_pt1 | contig 13359 bp, 13 predicted proteins | sample PanSoiMetaGPlot6_FD_64539 | JGI IMG/M metagenome (GOLD analysis project Ga0066388, IMG submission 64539) | Tropical forest soil microbial communities from Panama analyzed to predict greenhouse gas emissions - Panama Soil - Plot 6 (Hybrid Assembly) | ecosystem: Environmental > Terrestrial >... | reverse complement strand
GGATTTCCGAGACCGATTCTAATGTGATCTGATGAAGCAACGTAAATTAGGCCGAGGTGGGCCATGCGTCTCGGCGATCGGTCTCGGTTGCATGGGAATGTCGGATTTCTACGGCCACCGCGACGAAGAAGAATCGATCGCAACCCTTCATCGCGCGCTCGAACTGGGTATCACATTTTTCGATACGGCCGATGCTTACGGGCCGCGCACGAATGAAGAACTGATCGGTCGCGTGCTGAAATCTCACCGCGATCGAGTTGTGCTCGCGACGAAGTTTGGAATTTTGCGCGATCCGGGCGACGCGGGTTTTCGCGGCATCAATGGAAAACCCGATTACGTGAAGCAGGCTTGCGAAGGAAGTTTGCGTCGGCTCCAAGTCGATTGCATCGACTTGTATTATCAACACCGCGTGGATCCCGACACGCCAGTTGAAGAGACGATCGCCGCGATGGCCGAGTTAGTTCGCGCAGGCAAAGTGCGCTTTCTCGGAATGTCCGAAGCGAGCGCGGAAACGATTCGCCGCGCGCACGCGGTTCATCCGATCACCGCGCTGCAATCCGAGTACTCGCTTTGGACGCGCGATCCGGAACCTGAGATTTTGCCAACGTGTCGCGAGCTGGGAATTGGTTTCGTTCCTTACAGTCCGCTCGGTCGCGGTTTCCTGACCGGCAAGATTCAAAAGCCGGAGGATATTCCGCAAGATGATTACCGGCGGACCACGCCGCGTTTTCAGGGCGACAATTTCGAGCGCAACTTGGAAATCGTGAAACATGTTGAAGAAATTGCCCGCGAGAAAAAATGTACGCCTGCGCAGCTGGCGCTGGCCTGGGTCCTCGCGCAAGGCGAAGAGATTGTCCCAATTCCAGGCACGAAGCGGCGAAAATATCTGCAAGAGAACGTCGGCGCACTCGATGTCGAGCTTACGAGCAAAGATCTCGAACGGATCGACGAAGTCGCGCCCAAGAGCGCTTTCGCTGGATCGCGTTACCCCGAAGCCATGATGAAGCTACTCAACAAGTCTTAGGTAGGGGCGATTGACCTCAATCGCCCGCGCGGGCGGTTCGGTGAACCGCCCTACGTCCGTTTGCCCTTTCTTCTCGCGGCCCAGCGCGCTTTCATTAACTGCGAAAGTCGTCTGCGACCTGCAGCCGTAATTCCGCCTTTGCCTTTTTTCTTCGCCGGTTTCGCACCACCGCGTTTTGCTCTGAATCGCGCCCAACGCGCGCGCGCTGCCGCAGCGATTTTCGCTCGGGCCGATGCTGACAATCGACGTTTTCCTCCGCGACGAGGAGCCGCGGGTGCGGTCGTTGCGCCACCGCTTGTTCCGCCAACTAAACCGTTGAGTCGTCTTTCCAAAGCATCGATCTGGCGACGAATCGACAGAGCCTGTTCTAACTTTCTCGTTGATAGGTCCATAGAATGAGTTCGATAGAGTAAACCCTTAGATAATGCAAGAGATACTTAGTGAGTAGCTTGCGCTGAAAATATAAGTAGTTCCTCTTGCGGCCGTGTAACTCTACTTATTTCGGCGTAACACCAGCGCCGATGCGAACATTGTCTGCACAATATCACCTCGTTGATTTGTTGTAACATAACGCAATCGCACTACGCCGTGACTTGGTTTCGATCGCGATTCGCGAAGATCGACAATTTCTACTTCGACTTGCAAGACATCGTTCGGTTTTACCGCGTTCGGCCAGCGCAATTCGTCCACGCCGAGACCGATCGCGCCTTCGGCGCAGTTTAGCATTTGCACAAAAAGCCGCATGGTGATCGCCGCGGTGTGCCAACCACTCGCAATCAATTCCTTGAACATCGTTTGCCGTGCGACAGCTGTGTCGAGATGAAATGGTTGCGGATCAAACTCGCCCGCGAAAGAAATAATTTCTTCCTCCGTGACATTGTAAGTTCCGGACTTGAACCGATCGCCTACCTTTAAATCTTCGAAGTAACGTTCTTCCACGACGACCTCGCGCACTCATCACCGATTTTTCGACATCGATCAAAGAAAAATGCGACGTGTCTTGACTCGCCACTAGAAAATGGGCGGTGAGGGTTTCGAACCCCCGACCTCCTCGGTGTAAACGAGATGCTCTACCGCTGAGCTAACCGCCCTCGAAGATGTGATAAGTGACGAGTGATGAGTGACGAGTCAAACACCGGTTATTGCTTCAACAACTCCAGGGCAGCCGGGAAAATAGTTTTCTCCCATTCGGCGTAGGCTTTGGCTGAAGGATGGAGGCCATCTTTAGCAACGAGCGATTTGTCGTGACCCATGTTTTTGCTGAGCGGGAAGATGTCGACTACCTGCAACCCGCGCTTGTGCGCTTCTTCGGTCACGATCTTGTTAAACTGGGTGATTGCTTCGTGAATATTCCGGCCGTGCGCGTACTTTGGCCCTGTCGGAGTTACTCCGAAGTCGGGGATCGTGACGACGAGTAGACGTTTCTTGTTAGGCAATACTGCCAGCATCGCGTCCAGCAAGTAGCTCAAGCGATTCCGAAAAGCAGTTTCATCGACACCTTGGACCCAATCGTTCACACCGATCAGCAAGGTCGCGAAGTTCGGATTGGAATTCACGTACTTCGGTAATTCTTTATCGATCGCGTCCTTGGTCGTCCAACCAGTCACCGACGGATTCGAGACAAGATCGATATCTACTCCCTGCGACTTCAAATGCTGCGTCAACAACGCCGGCCACGACTCAGTCGGCTTGGCGCCTTCGCCGCACGAATACGAATCGCCGATGACCGCGTAGCGAATCTTTTCCGAAGTAGTTTGAGCCATAGCGAGCGCAAGAGGTAACCACGAATAAACACCAATTAGCACGAATTTAGAAATCCTTCGTATCCTATTCGTGTGCATTCGTGGTTACTCTGCAGCTAGGAGAACATCTCTTTCACGGCAGCCCGACAATGAATCTTGCCGGTGTCGAGCAAAGCGATGCCGTTATGACTGTCTCCGCGGAGAATGAGTGCCAGCTCGGTTCCGGCGAGAAGCACGCCTTCGATATTCATCTTTACTTTCATTCGATCGACGATCGCGAGCAAGTTTACTCGCGTTTCCGGAAGAAAAATTCCCGGGACGAGCTCGGCGAAATATTTTTCGTGGATGTAATCCCGGTCTTTGGCTTCAGGCACAACGAGCTCAATTTCTTCACGGCGAAAAACTTTCTGATAAAAATCAGCCTGCATGGTGTAGCGCGTTCCGAAAAGAGCGAGTCGTTTGAGATGGCGGGCCTTTGCGTAATTACAGCTCGCTTCGACAATGCTGATGAACGGAATCGGCGATTTCGTTTTCACTTCGTCGAAAACGATGTGCGGTGTGTTCGCGGCGATAATTCCGAATTGCGCGCCGGCCCCCGGAAGCTGCTGGATCTCGGCCAAAAGAAATTCGGTCATTCCGGCGAGGTCGTTCGCTTCCAGGAAGTCGATTCCTTTTTGCAAATCGATGCTGTTGATCACGAACTGGGGATAGTGCCCGTCTGGCCGACGTTCGCGATACATCGCGATAATGTTCTTGTAATAATCGACTGTGCTCTCGGGCCCGACTCCGCCAATCATGCCAAGCGTCTTCATCGCCTGGAACTCTGAAACGATTTCCAAAACGCGCCAGCGTTATCGATCGTCCATCGTGATGTGAAACCCGGCCGTTTGGGCGGCGCCTTCGACTTTCTGCTTCACTTTTGCGTTGTCGATCGACGTGCTGCGCAGCTCGCCGGTGACTGGATAATAATACATCGCGTAGATTACGTTCGGTCGTTGTTCTTCCGAGGGCGCAACCTGCCAGACCCACGATTTTTCGTCGGGCGCGAGAATGACGTCGGCTTCAAGCGTGTATTTCAATCCGTTGGCCGCGAACGCTTGTTGGAACTTGCGCAATGGAATCAGCTCCTGACAAATCAGCGGCAACTGATTGATTCCAAAAATCTCACGCAGGTCCGGGCACTCGACTTTCTTTTCGTCCGACAGCTTCAGTTTCCCGCCTTTCTTGGCGTCGAGCTCGACCGAGCAAACGTTGTGATTTTGATACGCGCTGTTCGGTGTTCTGGTGGCATTCGTTGGAATAATCACGTCGATTTTGGCCAGCGTGCCGTCCTTCTTGAAAATAAACGTGCAATGCTCGACCGGCATTGATTCGCGGTGAGAATTTTTCACGGCTAGATCTTGAATCTGTTTGATCCAATCGTCAGGAACGACCGGTGATGAGCCGACGGGCGCGTTGCGCCTCGCCGCATCCGCGTGCGCTTGAACTTGCGCCAGGTCTTGAGTTCCCTTTAGCGGCTTGGGCAGGATGCTTGGGACTTCGTAAGCCAGTGCAATTGAAGACGCCAGACCGATTGTGGCTAGTAAAAAGCGGGGATGTTTCATAAGCGGTATACGGCCCGAGGTAATCATTCTTTCGCGCGATTAAGCGAGCACAAATTCCACTTTCGCAGTCGTTTGCAGCCGCTAAGATCGACATCGTGAAATCCAAAATCTTTTCCCTCGGGGCGATCGTCGGTTGTTTTGCAGTTTCGGTCCGCGCGCAGCCGTCGCCGAGCAGACAGCCCGACGTCTCCAACAAAACGCTGATCACAAGCGCGAACCAGGATCACGTGATGGGTGCGGCCGCGTTGCACAAACTGGCGGACGATTATTACAACTGGCGCAACGAAAACAATCCGGTTTCGAGCAGCGAGAACGGGCTTCACATCTGGGACAACAAACTCGACGACTTTTCCCCGGCCAAAATAAACGAGCGGGCGCAGCATGTCCGACAGCTGCTCGACAAAGTCCGCGCGTTCAAGATCGACAACTGGTCGAAGGAAGACAAAATCGACGCGCTTTTGTTCCGCTCGCAGCTCGAGAACATCGATTTCGGAAATCGTGTTCTGAAATTCGAGTTCACGAATCCCCAGACTTACACCAGCGAATGCTCGAGCGCGATTTTCTCGTTGCTCAAAAAAGAATACGACACACCGCGGAAACGCGCGCTCTCCGCGACTGCGCGGTTGAAAGCGATGCCGGCGCTGCTCAAACAGGGTCTCACCAACTTGCAGAACCCGGTAAAACTTTACGCCAAACTCGCTATCGATTCCGCGCGTTCAATTGAACCGCTGTTCAACAAGAGTTTGATGGCGCTCGATGTCGACCCCTCGACTGGGCTCGGGACAGGCCTTGCGCAGAACGAACACGACGAACTGATCAAAGCGCGCGATTCGGCCATCGCGGCGATGCACAGTTTTGCCGACGAGCTCGAGAAGCGGATGCCGAAGATGGTGGATTTCGCGCCAATGGGCGAAGTAAACTACAATTATTATCTCAAACACGTTCTGCTGTTGCCGCTCGACGCGCGCGAAGTGGAGATGATCGGCCGCGTCGAGAACGCGCGGTATCGGGCGCTCGAAGCTTTACTTCCCGATCCGAAACTGGCCGATCCAGATCCGAAACGCGCCGCGAGCATTCCGCCGGATCAGGAATCGTTTCTCAAAGCGTACGAGAGTCGCGAGAGCGAGATGATCAATTTTCTCAAGGAACATCAACTGGTCACGATTCCCGATTATCTCGGGCCATTTCAAATTCGGCAGTTGCCGGAGGCGTTCAAGCCGACAAGCCCCGGCGGTTTCATGAATTCGCCCGGCGTTTATGACAAAGATCCGACCGGATTCTTTTTCCTTCCAACTTACGATCCGGAGTCGAAGAACTTTTACATTCGCGCTGCGATTGAGGATCCGCGTCCAATCTTGGGTCACGAAGGAATTCCCGGACACTTCATGCAGCTGTCCATTGCGAATCATTTAACCGACGAAATTCGCCGGCAGCATGCGGACGGCGTTTTCGTGGAAGGCTGGGCTCTTTACGGCGAGGAAATGCTAATGCGCATCGGGTTGTATCCAAATAATTCCGTGGCGCAGGGACAAATTTTGCGGCTATCGCGTTATCGCGGTACGCGCATTGGCGTGGACGTAAATTTGCACACCGGCCGTTGGACGTTCGAGCAAGCAGTGAAATATTTTATGGATGCCGGCGGACTCGATCGCGAAGCAGCGGAAGGCGAAGCCGCGGGCGCGGCGTCAAATCCACATCAAAAAATCAGTTACATCATCGGCAAATGGCAGATCATGAATCTGCTCGGCCGCTACAAAGATCGACAAGGCGACAATTTCAAACTCGGGCAGTTTCACGACGACCTGATCAAAAACGGAAGCCTCCCGCTCTCGATCGTCGAATGGATTCTTCTCGACGACGATACGGCAATAAGAAAAGTGACCAGCGAGAAGTGACCAGTGATCAGAAAAAGATGAAACCTTCCCAGTTCTTCCTGCTTGTCACTTGTCACTTGTCACTGCTTGGTTGCGCTGGCAGCAGCCATCCGCGGCTCATCAGCCCAAGTGAAGGGCCGGTTTCGCCACGTTACCTGCAACTTAAATTCCGAGAAACGGATCGCCACGCTTTATTTTCCAGCGGGTGTTTATACTTTAAACGCAGTTGATAAAATCGGTTACTACTACCGCGCGCCGCGCAACATCGTGGAACAAGGCTCAATTCGGCGGGACGGCGCAATCTTTGTCAGCAAACGAGATCCGAACAAGTTGCGCGAATATATTTATCGGGCTGGAGCAATTACACATGTTGGCAATCTTTCCGGCGTGAGACACCGACTGTTTGATCAGGACATTCCAGCCGAGCAATTCTGACTCTCGGTTTCCACCGAAACCGAGTCGCCCGCTTACGCTCCCGCTAGTTACGCACCACCTAGTTCAGCAGAATGTACCCGCATTTAAATTGCCGCGGAGCGGCAGACCTCGGCAAAAGTGTTCCCTGGATATGGGTTGCTACAGGGCAGCGGCCTTCTGACCTCTGACCGCCGACTTGCTGATCCCTGAAATAGGCCTGGTTCTTGCTCAATATCGGTGGATGAGCACGGAAAATGGAGTACGCGCGGCGCTCGAGCACGAGCTGGAAAAGGCGGAGATTCTCGCCTGTTTTCGGCACGCGCTCGATCAGAGTTATCGCCGGTTGTTCGACGCCGCGCGCTCAGATTGGGAACGTTTGTTTGGAAAAGATCCGGCCGACGCGTGCGTGACAGTTCGCGTTACCGACACTGAGTCGAGTGCGGTTCGCGGATCGGGATTTCTCAAGTCGCGCTGTCAGGTTGCGAAATCAGACAGCAAAGGCAGCGTGCCGCGTTTCGCGCACTGACGACCCTTTATTTCGGGATCTTCTCGTCGAGAAGTTTGCCGACGGTGAAACGTTTCGCAGGCTGATCGAGACTTGCCACAAACTTCTGGAAGCGCGCGGAAAAAAGATCGCGGCGCAATTCCCAGTAATGCGCCATGCCGGGGGCGACAATGTAATGCCGGAGCAGCTCGCGCCATCCTTCCCACAATTCGAGATCGAGCAAACCGTAAGCGTAATGAGTGTGGATGGTCTCGAACGCTTTCAGAAATTGATAAGCCGCGTGGAAAAACCGGGACTGATCTTCAGGCGACAACGCTTCGAAGTTCTCGAGCCCAACTTGCCAGATGCGCGCGAGCTCAGCGTTTTCCATATACGGCTTAGTCACTTCGCGTAATGCCGCCGCCGCTGAATCCTGGGCCGCAATTTTCGCGACGCGCGTGCTGCGATGCACTTGCACCGCGAGATACCACAGCGAGGCGACCACGCCGAACGCACCAATCGCCTGTGCAATGGCGTTGATCGCTTCCCAACTCATCACTTTGGTTCGTCCGCGACTTTCAAAACGATCTTACCGCGGGCATGACCTGTATCCGCTTTCGCCTCGGCCTTGTTCGCGTCCGCGAGCGGGAAAATTTCGGCAACGACGACCTTGATTTTCTTTTCATCGATTAGCTTCCCGATTTGAGCGAGTTCATCGCCGTTATTTTGAACAACCAACGACGCGCCGCGAATACCATACTTGTCCAGCTGCGCCTGATCGACGCGATCTGTTAGCGAGACAATAATTCCGCCTTTCTTCACAATCGGATACGATCGCGCCAACGTTTCACCGCCCACGCCATCGATCACAACATCGACATCCTTTGCGATGTCTTCGAACTTCTGCGTCTTGTAGTCGATGGCAACGTCGGCTCCGAGCTCCTTGAGAAAATCCTGATTAGCGGTCGAAGCGGTCGCGAAAACTTTAGCGCCCCGAATTTTTGCGATCGGAATCGCGAACAATCCTACGCCGCCGGACGCTCCATGAATCAGCACCATCTGGCCGGATTGAACTTTCGCCTTATCAACGATCGCCTGCCATGCGGTCAATGCGACACTTGGAGCACCGGCCGCTTCGACAAAGCTGATCGTCGCCGGTTTGAGGGCCGCGTCAGTTTCTTTGGCCAATGCATATTCCGCGTAGCCACCACCTTTCAGAATGGAGATCATAGCGGAAACGGCGTCGCCCTTTTTGAACTTAGTAACCTTCGCTCCAACTCGTTCGACCACGCCGGCGATGTCGTAGCCGGGATGCCACGGCAGTTGCGTGCCGTTGGGCTTTGCATACTTCCCCGACCGCATTACCCCATCGAATGAATTCACGCCCGCGGCCAAAACTTTGACCAGCATCTCATCCTCCTTCGGCGTCGGGATCGGCGCATCTTCAAGCTTTAAGACTTCGGGTCCGCCGTACTGATGAACGACGATCGCTTTCATCGTTTCGGAATGAGCGAATGATGCCGCAGCAATCAGCATCGCGCCAATAAGTCCGGTTTTCGCGTTCATTTCTTTTCCTCCGCCACTTTCAAAACAATTTTGCCGCGGGTGTGATGCGTTCCAGCCTGCTCCTGCGCCTTTCGCGCTTCGCTCAACGGCAGCGTTTCCGTTACGACGACCTTGAGTTTTTTCGCATCGAACAATTTGTTCAGTTCCAACAGCGCTGATGCCGAAAGGGCAAGCGGCGGCGCCTGGATGCCGTATTGCTGAACCTTGGCTGCGTCTGCCGGTCCAACGATGGAGACGAGGAAGCCGCCTTTCTTCACCACCGGGTAGTCCCGCTCGAGAATCTCTTTGCCCGCGGCTTCCAACACCACATCAGCGTCTTTGACCACGTCTTCAAATTTCTGCTTCGTATAATCGATCGCCATGTCAGCGCCGAGTTCTTTGAGGAGATCCTGATTTGCAGTCGATGCTGTCGCGAACACTTTCGCGCCCCGCAATTTCGCAATCTGAATGGCAAACGTCCCGACGCCGCCGGATCCGCCCTGAATCAACACGGTTTGTCCGGGACCCAAATGCGCGGTCTCAACCAGCGCATTCCACGCCGTCCTCGCCGCAACTGGGACCGCCGCAGCCTGAACAAAATCCAGTGAGGCCGGTTTCAGCGCGATATTTTTCTCCGCCGCGACCGCTAACTCAGCGTAGCCGCCATTGCGAACATTACCGTAAACGGCGTCGCCCTTTTTGAACTTGGTAGCACCTGACCCAATTTCCTCGACGACGCCCGCGATATCGCGGCCCGGAATGAGGGGTAGCGTCGCCGCGCCGAACTTTCCGCTCCGCTCATAGGTGTCGACCGGATTCACGCCGGCCGCGATGACCCGCACCAGAATTTCGTTTTCCTTCGGCTGCGGCCGGGGCGCATCTTCATATTTCAAAACTTCGGGGCCACCGAATTGATGGACGACGATCGCTTTCATCGTTGCCGAATGAGCGAGCGTCGCTGCGCCGATCAACATTCCGGCGGTAAAAACAAATTTTGATTTCATTTCTTTTCCTCCGCCACTTTCAAAACAATTTTGCCCAGCGTGTGATGAGTCTCGATCTGCTCATGCGCTTTGCTCGCTTCCGCCAACGGAAGCGTTTGCGACACGATCGGCTTCATTTTTCCGGCCTCGATTAATTTTGTCAGCTGTTCAAGCACTTTCGCGTCCGGATTCGCGCCCATTCTGGAACAGGTCAAGCCACGCTTGGCGCATTCGGCTTGATCAGGCTCGTCGGTGATTGAAACGATCGTCCCGCCTTTTTTCACAACGCCGTAAGAACGACCGAGCGCGTCGGCGCGAACGCAATTCAATACAAGATCGACATCTTTCACTGTGTCTTCGAATTTCGCGGTCGTATAATCGATCGCCTGATCGACGCCGATCTCCTTTAGGGTTGCCTGATGCGCCGTTGAGGCCGTGGCGATTACTTTCGCGCCGCGCGCCCTCGCGATTTGGATTGCAAGATGTCCAACACCGCCCGAGCCGCCGTGAATCAGGACGGTTTGACCGGTACTGATCTTCGCATCGTCGATCAACGCCTGCCACGCCGTTGTGCCTGCGAGAGGAACGGCTGCCGCTTGCTCGAAGTTTATGTTTTTCGGCTTGAGCGCGGTCTCGGATTCTTTTGCGATCGCGTATTCGCCGTAGGCACCACCGCGCGTGACCGACAAATAGCAATAGACTGCATCGCCAGGTTTGAATTTCGTCGCGTTCGGCCCCGTTTTCTCGACCACGCCGGCAATGTCGGAGCCGATGACGAGTGGACGATTGTCGATCCCACGCTTGGCAAACATTCCCTGACGCACGTAGCTATCGACCGGATTGACGGCGGCAGCGATCACGCGAACGAGGATTTCATCATTCTTTGGTTCGGGTCGTGGTGCATCTTGATATTTCAAAACATCGGGCCCGCCATATTCGTTGACGACGACGGCTTTCATCATCGCCGGAGTTGTTTGCGCGGGGACAAAATTCAGCGCGCCGTTAATAGCCAGGAATACAAAGCCGAGGAAAAACTTGTTCTTCATAAGGTGTTGCCTTGCAGGCACTCAATTAAATCCTGTTCATGTTGTCGACAACTGTTCAAGCTCCGTCGCGATGAAAACACGAATCTTTTTAATTCTCACGTTAACATTTGGTTTGTCGGCTTTTTGCTTCGCCCAAAGCTCACCCTCGCCCGCGACTACGAGTAAAACGTCTGGCGGAAGCAGCGCGGCCTACAACGAAGGACCGGTTTGGACACTCAGCATGATTAAAACCAAGACCGGATTGACCGATGAGTACATCAAACAGATCACGGGCACGGTAAAGCCTGTTTATGACGAAGCGAAAAAGCAGAATGTCATTCTCGATTACAAAATCTTAAATGGCGAAGCGTCCGATCGGAACGATTTCAACATGTTGATCCTGGTCGCATTTCCGAATTATGCCAGTTTCGATCATTTCCGCGAAAACATGGACCCGCTCGTCGAGAAAGTGATGGGTTCTGAGAAGCAGCGGACCGACTTGGCGGTGAAGCGCCTCGATATCCGCGAAATTCTCGGTACCAAAACGATGCGCGAAATCACTCTCAGGTAGCAACTTTGCTTCCGGCGGGACGACAACGTCGTCCCCTACAGTTTGGCATTCCACGGCAGCGCGTCGAGATCGACGTTGCCGCCGGTGAGAATTATTCCGACCCGCTTGCCGGCGACATTGATCTTGCTTGCCAAGCCGGAGTCTGACGAAGGCTGGCCGTCAGCAATCGCGGCGTACGGAACTGCCGCCGAGGGCTCGACGATGATCTTCATAGTTTCCCAAATCGTGCGCATCGCCGCAACGATCGCCTCTTCACTGACCGTCACGATGTCGTCGACATAACGTTGAACGATCGGGAATGTTTGTTCGCCGATGTTTGTTCGGAGACCGTCGGCAATCGTAAACTCCTTTTCGGTCACGATTCGTTTGTGCGCACGAAAGGATTGCACTGCGTCATCTGCATTGGCCGGCTCAACCGCGACCACTTTGATATTCGGCCGCATCGATTTGACGGCGGTCGCAGTGCCAGCCAGCAACCCGCCCCCGCCCACCGGGCATATCACAAGATCGAGATCGACGTCTTGAAGCAGCTCCAGCGCGGCTGTCCCCTGCCCGGCCATCACGTCTTCATTTTCGAACGAGTGAATTAGCGTCGCGCCGGTCTTCGCGACCACGTCGGCGCAAGCAGCTTCGCGCGCGGCGTCGTTGGGTTCGCAGAAAACAATATGCGCGCCAAAACCTTCAACGGCGCGCACCTTCACTTTGGCTGAGTTTTTCGGCATCACGATGTGCGCTGGGATGCCGCGAAGTTTCGCCGCACGCGCGAGGGCGGTGCCGTGATTTCCGGACGAATGCGTCGCCACGCCACGCTTTGCGGTCGCATCATCTAGCGAGAAAACGGCATTGGTCGCGCCGCGCGCTTTGAAGGCACCGATCTTCTGCAAATTTTCGCATTTGAAAAATAATTTGGCGCCACTTGCCTCGTCCAAACGCGCGCTCGTCAGCACCGGTGTGCGATGAATGTGCGGCCGAATCCGCTCACGTGCCGCGCGAATACCATCGAGATCAAGGGCCATTTTGTTCTAATGCAAGAGCGGACGCAAAGAAGTCTACGCCTTGGATGATTTCGGTGGTTCGCTGCCACTCACGAAGGGTTTAAAGAGATCGATCGGCACCGGAAGAAACGTGGTGGTGTTGTGCTCGCTGGAAATTTCGCGCATGGTTTGCAGGAACCGGAGTTGGAGTGCAATCGGTTCCTTGCTCATCATGGCGGCGGCCTGCACCATTTTTTCCGCGGCTTGAAATTCGCCCTCGGCATTGACGACTTTGGCCCGTCGCTCCCGCTCAGCTTCGGCCTGCTTGGCCATCGCCCGTTTCATCGTGTCAGGAAGCACGACGTCTTTAACTTCGACCGCGGTGACTTTAATGCCCCACGGCTCAGTTTGTTTATCGATAATGTCCTGCAACGTTTGGTTGATCGCCTCGCGCTGTGAAAGCAAATCATCAAGTGGAGATTGGCCGAGTACGCTGCGCAGTGTAGTCTGCGCGATGAGCGAGGTCGCTTTCAGGAAGTTCTCCACCTTCACGACCGCAGCTTGCGGATCGACTACGCGAAAATAGACAACCGCATCCACCGTCACCGGCACGTTGTCTCGCGTCATGACCTCCTGGCGCTCGACGTTGATGGTGACGACACGCAAATCCATGCGCACCATCCGATCGACAATCGGAATGAGAACGATCAGTCCCGGCCCTTTCGCACCGAGCAACTTTCCGAGACGAAAAATCACACCTCGCTCGTATTCACGGAGGATGCGGATCGCCTGCGGCAAAATAATCGCGCCGAGAATGACAAGGGGGATGATCCAACTGGCTAACCTGGCAAGTCCTTCGATCAATGGCATGGCTTTATGCTCCTTTGCTTTTTACTCTCAGGGTCAATCCTTGCACCGCAGCGATCTCGACTATCTCGTCTTTTTCGACAGGCTTGTCACTCACCGCATTCCAGTACTCGCCTTCGACGAAAATCCTGCCCCCGCGCGAGTCGATGGCGGTCAACGCGGTCACAGTTTTTCCAATCATTGTTTCCGCGCCGGCCTTGACTGGCCAGAGTTGCGCGCGCAAGCCTTTTCCGACGACGAAAACAAAGAACA
>Ga0066388_100001450_pt1 | contig 13363 bp, 8 predicted proteins | sample PanSoiMetaGPlot6_FD_64539 | JGI IMG/M metagenome (GOLD analysis project Ga0066388, IMG submission 64539) | Tropical forest soil microbial communities from Panama analyzed to predict greenhouse gas emissions - Panama Soil - Plot 6 (Hybrid Assembly) | ecosystem: Environmental > Terrestrial > Soil... | reverse complement strand
CTCTACGCGCTGGGTCGCGTCCTGTACGAGCTCCTCGTGGGGCGTCACACCCCCGAGGGCGGTGCCGACCGTCTGCCGCCGCGTCCGTCGGCGCTCGCGCCGGGCGTGGACGCGCGGCTCGAGCGCGCCGTCATGCAGGCGCTCTCGCCGGATCCGAACGCGCGTCCGGCGTCCGCAGTGGCCATGGCGGCGCAGCTGGTCGTGCGTCCCGGGCGCAACCGGACGGCGCGATACCGCTACTGGATCGCAGCGGGAGCCGTCGCCGCCGTCGCGGCGATCGGCGCGCTGCTGTCGCCGCTCGGGACGAGAAGCGCTCGCACGCTGACGGAGCAGGACACGATTCTCCTCGCCGACTTCATGAACACCACCGGGGAGCCGGTGTTCGATGGCGCGCTGAAGGTGGCGCTGGCCGTTGCGCTCGAGCAGTCGCCGTTCATCAAGGTCTACCCCGACGACCGGGTGCGCGACGTGCTCCGGCTGATGAACCGTCCACCCGACGAGCGCATTACGCGCGTGGTTGCGCGGGAGATCGCGCAGCGCGAACGGCTCAAGGCGTTCCTCACCGGGTCGATCAGCAGCCTCGGCCGCAACTACGTCTTCGCGATCGAAGCGGTCAACTCGCAGACCGGCGACGCGATGGCGCGGGAGCAGGTCGAGGTCACCCAGAAGGAGGAAGTGCTGGCCGCGCTCGGCCAGGCCGCCGCACGGCTGCGCGCGAAGCTCGGCGAATCGCTCGCTTCGATCCAGAAGTACGACGTGCCGCTGCCCCGGGCGACGACCTCCTCGCTCGAGGCGCTGCATTCCTACGCGCTCGCCCTCGACGAAGACCGGCTCGTCGCGCGCGCGGGCGCGATTCCGCATCTCAAGCGGGCCATCGAGCTCGACCCCGACTTCGCGCTTGCGCAGGCGCTCCTGTCGGGCGTGTACGCGAACGCGCGGCAGACCGCGCTGGCGCCGGAGTTTTCGCGGAAAGCGTTCGAGTTGCGCGATCGGGTCAGCGAGCGGGAGCGGTTCTTCATCTCCTGGCGGTACTACCACGATGCCACGCAGGACTGGGACAAGGCCTTCGAGCTGGCGCGAACATGGACGGCGACCTACCCGCGCGAGACGTTCGCCTTCAACAGCCTGGGAGCAGCGTTCAAGACGTTCGCGCAGCACGACTCGGCGATTGAGGCATATCAAACCGCCGCCCGCCTCGATCCCTCCTTCGCCGTTCCCATCGAAAACCTCGCGTCTACCCTCATCGTCGTCAACCGGCTCGACGAAGCGACGGCGGCGATTGCGCGCGCCACGACGCTACGTCCCGACCTGATCAGCCTTCGGCGGCTGTCGTATCTCCTTGCGTTCATGAACGACGATGCGGCGGGCATGGCGCGCGAGCTGGAGGCGGCGCGGCGATTGAAAGATGTGATGCTGGCATCCGACTGGGAGGCGCGCGCGGCCGCGTTCCATGGACGCGTGCGCACCGCGCACGAACAGTTTCAGCGGGCGGTGCAGCTCGGCACGCAGGCGGGGTTCAGTGAAAACGCTGCGCAGCGGGCGGCCAACGATGCCGAGACTCATGCCCTGGTTGGCCAATGCGTTGACACTCGAAGCGACGCCGCGGCGGCGCTGGCCATGAGCCGCGACAACTTCACGCTCGAGCGAACGGCCCGCGCCCTGGCGTTGTGCGGCGCGCATGGCGAGGCCAGCAAGCTCTCGGCGGAATTGAGCGACCGGTTTCCGGACGCGACGCTGACCAGGCGGATCCAGCAGCCGCTGATCGCTGCGGCGTCCGCACTGCACAGCAACGAGACGGTCCGCGCCCTGGCGCTGCTGGAGCCGCTGAAACCGTTCGATCGCGCGCGCGGGTCGGAATTCTGGCCGGAGTATCTGAGAGGGCAGGCGTATCTGGCGTCGAACAACGGCAAGGACGCCGCGATCCAGTTCGAGTCGATCCTCAGCCACCGCAGCGAAGCGCCCGACTCGCTGCTGTATCCGCTGGCGCAGTTGGGCCTCGCCCGCGCAGCGGCCCTGACCGGAGCGCGCGAGAAGGCGCGAACCGCCTACGACGCGTTCGTCGCGACGTGGGATGGTGCGGATTCGGATCTCAAGCTGCTGCAGGACGCACGGCGCGAGCGAACCCAATTAGTGAATTAGTGAATCAGTGAATTAGTGAATTGGTGAATTAAGACGGCGTCGCGCTGCGCTTCTTCCACCTACGATTCTCCTTGGCGGTCTTGTGAGATTTCGAGAGAATCGCCCGAATCTCTCGTCCTTCACGCTTCGCAACGAACTCCTTGCCGGACCGGCCGCGGCAGCAGGACCAGTAATTACCCGTGACTCCCATACCCGCGCGGAGTAGTTGCTTCCCAACCTCGCGTTCCACCCAGGTATCCGGCAGTGTTCGGCAAAATCTAATGATGCGGAGGGTATAGCGGAAGGTGCGCTGGCGGAGTTCGTCGGCGAATTCGCTCATGAAATTACGATGTGCGAACAGCGTGCCACCTGAACCGGCTAATTCACCAATTCACCAACTCTCTAATTCTCCAATTCACCAAGTCTCCAATTCACCAATTCACGAATTCACTTCCGTTCGCCCGCGAGCTCGCGCTTCAACCAGGCACGCGCGTACGTCCAGTCGGCTTCGACGGTGCGCACCGACACCTGCAGGTGCTCGGCGACCTCCGGGCTCGACATCCCGGAGAAAAACCGCAGCACGACGACCTGGGCCGCGCGCGCGTCCTCGACTTCGAGTCGCGTCAGTGCCGATTCGAGCGTGAGGAGATCTTCGACCGGCACGCCGGCCGTGTCCGCCGCCTGAAAGAGATCGTCCAGCGCCATCGGCTTCGCGCCGCCGCCGCGCTTGTCGCGTTTCTGATGCCGGCCGTGATCGACGAGGAGGCGGCGCATGGCCTGAGCCGCCAGCGCGAGGCCGTGCGTTCGGCCGTGCAGCTTCACGCGATCCTCGTGCTGGAGCTTGAGCCAGGCCTCGTGGACGAGCGCCGTCGGCTGCAGCGTGTGATTCCGGCGTTCGCGCCTGAGATACCGGCCCGCCACGCGGCGCAGCTCGCCGTAGATCATCGGGAAGAGTTCGGCCGCTTCGGGCCGGCGTGTCGTCATCGGCCGGCACCAACCTCCGTCCCCTTCGGACGGGGACGGAGGTTGGCCAATTCCAGGCGCGCCTCGCGGACGAGCGGCAGGGTCGCATCGGCATCGCGCCATAGCGCCAGGAACGCGTCGTACATCTCGCGCGCCCTGGTCGCGTCGCCGCCGAGCGCTGCCGCCCGGGCCAGACCCAGGTGCGCGAGTGGGTAGAGCTGTGAGAGGGGCGCCTCGCCGCGGCGGTCGAGGACGATTTGAAATTCGGTCGCGGCTTCCGCTGGCCGCCGGAGGCCCAGCTGCGCCTGGCCGCGCAGGTAGGCCGGCCAGAGCTCTGACCACGCCGAGCGGTCGACCGGCGTCACCGGCTCCAGAATTTCGAGCGCTCGCGTCCATTCACGGCGACGGATGGCGGCGACTGCGGCCGTCACCGGCAGCGACATCCGATTGGTCACCGTCGCCTCCGGATAGCGCCGTTCGAGCTCGGCGGTTACGGCCGACACCTCGCGGGTTGCGTCGCACAGAGCGAACGTGCGGTTGGCGCGCTCCAGCGAAAAATTGTCGCGGTTCAGCGCGAGCCCTGCCGGCACCTCCTTCAGCGCGTTCTGGCAATCGCCGACGATCGCGTGGGCTTCCGCATCTTCGATCGACAACTGCGCGGCCACTTCGTGGAACCCGCCCTGCGACGCCATCTGGATGCCTTGCCGGAAATCGTCGTGGGCGGTGCCCAATCGGCCGCTGTATGCGGCGACATGCGCGCGCCATCCGTACGCCGCGTTGGTGGCGCCGATCCCGACCGACGCGTCGAAGTGCTTCGACATCGCCGTCTCGTCGCCGGCGATGAACGCCAGCAGGTACGCGATGCGATGGCTGCCGCTGAAGCCCTGCGCGGTGGCGTCGCTCAGAAGCGCCCTCGCCTCCTCGTAGCGGCTGAGCGCCATCAGCGACGCGGCCAGGTTCGAGTAGGGAGGGACGAACTTGGGATCCAGGCGAAGCGCCTGCCGAAACGGATCGACCGTCTTCTCGTACTGGCCGAGGTAGAGGTACGCGACGCCGAGACTGTTGAACGCGAACGCCTCACGCGGGTACGTCGCCGTCCACGACTGTGCCAGCTCGAGGGCCTTGTCCCATGTCTGCGCCGCGTCCCGGTAGTAGCGCCACGAGATGAAGAAGCGCTCCCGCTCGCTCACGCGATCTCTCAGCGCGAACGCACGCCGCGACAGGTCGGGCGCGAGCGCCGTCTGATTCGTGTTCGCGTAGACGCCGGAGAGGAGCGCAAGCGCCATCGCGAAATCGGGGTCGAGCTCGATGGCGCGCTTGAGATGCGGAATCGCCTCCAGCCGCGGGTTCACCCGCCCTTCGTCGAGCGCCAGCGCGTACGCGTGCAGCGCCTCGAGCGACGGCGTCGTCGCTCTCGGCAGCGACACGTCGAACTTCTGAATCGAGGCAAGCGATTCGCCGAGCTTCTCGCGCAGCTTCGACGCGACGCCGCCGAGCGCGGTGAGCACCTGTTCCTTGGCCGTGACCTCGATTTGCTCGCGCGCCATGACGTCGCCGGTCTGGGCGTTGACGGCTTCGACGGCGAGCACGTAGTTGCGTCCGAGCGGCGCGATCGATCCGGCGAAGAGCGCCTTCACCTGCTCGCGCTGGGCGATCTCGCGCGCGATCGGCCTCGTGATTGGCGTGTCGGGCGGCCGGTTCATCAAACGCAGCGTTTCGCGGATCCGTTCGTCGGGGAACACTTTCAGGAATGGTGACTGTTCGATGGCCACCGCCAGGGCCACTTTCAGCGCGCCGTCGAACACCGGTTCCCCGGTGGTGTTCATGAAGTCCGCGAGCACGATCGTGTCCTGCTCGGTCAAGGCGGGCGTGCCGCGGCCGCGCAGCATCGGGAGCGCCATCGCGGCGAGCGCAGCCACGACGATCACCGCAGCGGCCGCACCCGCCAGCCACCACCTCTTCGTGGAACTCGCGACGTCGATCGGCATTGCGGTCGGCAGGCTCGCCGCGAACGCGTCCGCCGACGCGGGTCGATCCTCCGGATCGGCCGACAGCGCCTGGAGCACGAGCCGCTCGAGCTGCGGGTCGACGTACTGCACGAGCGTCGACGGCCGAGTCGGCTGCAGTCGGGTTCCAGATCGAAACGGATGCTGGCCGACGATGAGCTCGTAGAGAAGGAGGCCGAGGGTGTAGACGTCCGTGCGCTCGGTGAGCGGCGCGCCGGGCAGGAGTTGTTCCGGGGCCATGTATCCAGGGGTGCCGATGAGGGTGTGCGTCCCCGGATCGAGTTGCGTCACGGCGATTCCGAAGTCGGTGATCCGGACCTGTCCGTCCTCGTCGATCAGCACGTTGGCCGGCTTCAGATCGCGATGCAGGATGCCCTCGGCGTGCGCCGCCGCGAGGCCACCGCAGAGCTGGCGGCCGATGTCGATCACCTTCTCCGAGGGCAGACGCCCTACGCGCTTGATCAGCGAGGCCAGATCTTCCCCGCGGACCAGTTCCATCGAGAAAAACACCTCGCCGTCGGCCTGACCCACGTCGAACACGCGGCAGACCGCGGGATGCGTGATCTTCCGGGCCAGCCGAACCTCGTTGAGGATGCCGGCCACGGCGCTCTCGCGCGTCGATCGAATGAACTTGAGGGCGACCGGGGTCTTGAGCACAAGGTCGTCCGCGTGCCAGACCTCGCCCATGCCGCCTCGACCGAGGCGCGCGATCATCCGGTAGCGATCCCCGAACACCTGGCCGGCTGCAAATCGCGTCCCGACCGTGTCCGGTGGAGGCACCGTCACCGTGCCGGTGTCCTCGTGATGCGCGAGGAGCGACTCCACTTCCTGCCGCAGACGCGCGTCGGTTCCGCACGCTTCCGCCACGAACGCCCCGCGATCGGGCGCAGGAACGGTCAGCGCCCGCAGAAAGACATCTTTCGCGCGGAGGGGCAACGTCGGCATTTCAGTGATTCTAAATAGTTTACCCGCATCCTGCGGGGTTGTGGGCCGGATGTCGCGTTCAAGACGTGAATATGAACCTCGCCAAGGAACCCTCTGGCACCTCGAAAGCGGTGATGACCGCCATGGTCGGCGCCGCAGCCGTCATGGCGCAATTCGTGAGCGGCAAGGCGGTGCGGGACGCCCTGTTCTTGACGTCGCTCGACCTCACGGCGCTTCCGGCGATGCTCGTCGCCACCTCAGCATTATCCATAGTACTCGTGGCTGCGAACGCGCGGGCGGCGCGACGAGTTTCCCCCGCGAAGCTCGTGCCGGCGACGTTTGCGGCGAGCGGCGTGCTGTTCCTCGTCGAATGGTTCCTGAGATCGCGCCTTCCGCTCGGGACCGCGGTTGCGGTGTATCTCCATATCTCCGGCGCCGGTCCCGTGCTGGCTTCGGGGTTCTGGTTGATCGCCAGCGAGCGATTCGATCCGCACACCGCGAAGCAGCGGTTCGGCCACATCGCCGCGGCCGGCACGCTCGGGGGCCTCGTGAGCGCGCTCGTGACCGAACGCATCGCGGCCCTGTTTGGCGTCCCGGCGATGCTGCCGCTGCTGGCCCTGCTCCAATTCTCCAGCGCGTGGTTCGTGCGGGCGACTGCGGTTCGTGCTCCGGGCCATGCGCCGGCGCATCCGACTCACGAGGACGAAGCTCCCGCCACGTCGCGCTCGCCGCTGCACGTGCTCAGCGAGGCGCCCTACTTGCGCAACCTCGCGGCGCTCGTGCTCCTCGGTACGACCGGCGCGGCGCTCGTGGACTACCTGTTCAAGGCAGAAGCCATCGAGACATTCGGGCGCGGCGACAACCTGCTCAGGTTTTTCGCGCTGTATTACGCGGCGACGAGCGTGCTGGCGTTCGTGCTGCAGACCTCGGCGTCGCGCGCCGTCCTCGATCGATTCGGGCTCGCCGTGTCCGCGGCGACGCCGTCCGGGGCGCTGCTCGCGGGCAGCCTGGCTGGTCTGGTCGTCCCGGGCTTCGGGAGTTTGCTCGCCGCCCGCGGCGGCGAATCGGTGCTCCGCAGCTCGTTCTTCCGCGCCGGCTACGAGCTCTTTTACACGCCGGTTCCCGCCGCGCAGAAGCGCGCGGCCAAGACGCTCATCGACGTCGGCTTCGATCGCCTCGGCGACGGCGTGGGCGGCGCGTTCGTGCGGCTGGCGGTGCTGTTCGCGCCGGCGGCGCAGTCGTCGGCGATTCTCTCGGTCGCCATCGCGTGCTCGATGGGCGCGTTGCTTGTCGCCAGCCGCCTGAACAAGGGTTACCTCGGGTCGCTCGAGGACAGTCTGGTTGGGCTGTCACATCGCGCGCCGAACGCTGATCCGAGCGACGCCAAGACGACGGCCAGCATTCGGCCGGCGATTCTGCTGCGGCGAGACATTCCCGAGATGTCGGCTGGTCGTCAGGCAGAGGCGCCCGGAACGCGAGGCGCCGCCGACTGCGGCTCGCTCGACCCCGACACGCGCGACATCCTCAGCCTGCGATCACGCAATCGCACGCGCGTGATCGAGGTGCTTGGACGCGAGGACGGCTTGAGCGCCGGCCTCGTCCCTCACGCGATCACGCTGCTGGCCTGGGATCACGTGGCGGATCACGCGCTCTTCGCGCTGCGGAAGGTGGCCGAAGAGCACGTCGGCCAGCTCGTCGACTCACTGCTCGATCCGAACCAGGAGTTCGCCATCCGCCGCCGGCTCGCGCGCGTATTCTCGGTCTGCGTGTCGCAGCGCGCCGCCAGCGGCCTGATGTTCGGGCTGGAGGATCCGCGCTTCGACGTCCGCTACCAGTCGGCTCGGTCGTTGGCGTCGATCACCGACAAGAACCCGTTCGTCCAGATCGACAACGTGCAGATCTACGCGATCGTTCTCCGCGAGCTCGCGGTGGGCCGCGGCGTCTGGGAGAGCCGTCGTCTGCTGGACAGCGCCGACGCCGGCGACAGCCACTCGGAGTTGGATCACTTCGTGCGGACGCGCGCCGGCGAGAGCCTCGCGCACGTGTTCACGCTGCTGTCGCTCGTGCTCCCGCGGGAGCCGCTCCAGATCGCGTTTCGCAGTCTCCATACCGACGACGAGCAGTTGCAGGGAACGGCGCTCGAGTACCTCGAAGGTGTTCTGCCGACGGGCATCCGTCAACGGCTCTGGCCGTTCATCGAGCGGCGGTCGGTGCCGCGGCCGGGGCGCGCGCGCGACGAGGTGATTGCCGACCTGCTCCGCTCGAACCATTCAATCGCGTTGAACCTGGAAGAGCTGAGGCTGCGCGCCTCATTAACTGATTCAGCGGCATCGTGATGTATGGCCACGCATAAACTCGTCGAACCGCAGCTCGCCACCCCGTCGCCCGATGCGACCAACCGAACGGGATCGAGGGGCCTTCCCGCCGCGCTCGTCTCCGAGCACGTGCAGCGTCTCGCGGTCGCCGCCGCCATCGGCGCCGGTTTGTGGACCTACGGGCTGGTGATGGACACGGTCATCCGGCCGCTCACGGTGTCGGTTCAGATTCCGCGAGCCAACGTCGTGATCGACGCTATGGCGATCGTCGTGTCGCTGCTGATGTTCGCCTACGTGCGGTTCTCGAACGATTCGCCAGACAGGAAGGCGGATGCCGGGCTCGTGTATTTCGTGTTGAACGCGGGCGCGGTCGCGCTGCTCAACGTCTTGATAGAGCTCTCGGCGGTCACCAGCGGCCTCGGCGTGTCCTGGAACACGATCGTGATCCTCATCGCCGCGATGATCCTGCCGGCGACGCCCGGGAAGATCCTGGTCGCGTCGCTGATTGCCGCTGCCACCGATCCGATTGCGGTGCTGATCGCGCAGCAGTACGGCGCAACCCACGCCCCGCTCGTGCACACCCTGGTCTTCTACATGCCCAACTTTGCCTGCGCAGTCGTCGCGACGCTGCCGGCGCGGGTGCTGCAGCGGCTCGGCCGGCGCCTGCGTCAGGCGCAGGAGATGGGGAGCTACCAGCTCGTCGAGCTGCTGGGCCGCGGCGGGATGGGGGAGGTCTGGCGCGCGCGGCACCGGCTGCTCGCGCGCGGCGCCGCGATCAAGCTCATTCGTCCGGAACTTCTGGGCGCGGGGACGCATGACGAGGCGTTCACCATGCTGCGCCGCTTCGAGCACGAGGCGCAGGCGACCGCCGCGTTGAGCTCTCCGCACACGATCCGCGTCTTCGACTTCGGCGCCACCGCGGACCAGACCTTCTACTACGTGATGGAGCTCCTCGAGGGACGCGATGTGCAATCGCTGGTGCGCGAGTTTGGACCCGTGTCAGCCGGGCGCGCCTTGTTCCTCCTTCGCCAGGTGTGCCATTCGCTCGCAGAGGCGCATGCGCGCGGGCTGATCCACCGCGATGTCACGCCGTCGAACATCTACATCTGCCGGATGGGCCTCGACTACGACTTCGTCAAAGTCCTCGACTTCGGGTTGGTCAAGGTCACAGGCGGACAGTCGCTCGAGACCGAACCGAGAGGCAAGCTCCACACGACCACCGGCACGCCCGCGTTCATGGCGCCGGAAATCATCCTCGGCGGCGAGTTCGATCAGCGCGCGGACGTCTACGCGATCGGCTGCGTGGCGTACTACCTGCTGACCGGCCAACCAGTGTTCGAAGCGAGCCACCCGCGCGATCTGTTCGCATTGCACCTGCAGGCGGCGCCCATACCGCCGTCGTTCCGCACCGAAATGCCGATTCCCAAGGAGCTCGACGCGCTCGTCCTCGCCTGTCTCGAGAAAGACCCGCACCAGCGTCCAAAGGATGCGGCGGCGGTCCTCGACAAGCTGCGGCAGTGCCGGGTCCCCGAGGTCTGGGACAGCGACGCCGCCCGGATCTGGTGGGAAAGACACCTTGTCGAACTGACCGACCCGCTCTCCTCCGGCGCTCTCGCCCTCGAATCCGCGTTAGTCGCCTCGTAAATCACGCCAAGGCCGCAAAGGCCTACAGAGGCCGCAAAGGCGATTACCTTTGCGGCCCCTGCGCCCCGCTGTCGCGTTACCAGGCAAGGAGACACGCAATGCCCCGACGTACGCCCGACACCGCAACCTCCGAGCTCGCGACGCGGTCCGAGAAGTCGATGTTGGACCGCGCCCTGTCGCTCTTCACCGACGTGCGCGCGGGCGAAGGAACGACAGCGGTGTTGATGCTCGTCAACATCTTTCTGCTTCTCGTCTGCTACTCGGTCATCAAGACCGTGCGGGAGCCGCTGATTCTCCTCGGCGGCGGCGCCGAGGTCCGCTCGTACACCGCCGCCGGCCAGGCGCTGTTGCTCATGGGGTTCGTTCCCCTGTACGGCTGGATCGCTTCTCGTGTCGATCGCGCGAAGCTGCTCGTCGGCGTCACGTTGTTCTTCATCCTGTGCATCGAGCTGTTCGCCGCGGCCGTGGCCGCGCACCTCCCGTACGTCGGCGTGGCGTTCTTCATCTGGGTCGGGATCTTCAACATCTCGCTCGTTGCGCAGTTCTGGTCGTTCGCGAACGACATCTACACCAAGCCGGCCGGCGCTCGCCTGTTTCCGGTCATCGTGATCGGCATGACGGGCGGCGCGCCGCTCGGCTCATTCGTGTCGGCGCGGCTGTTCCGCATGGGAATCGATCCCCAGAGCATCCTGCAGATCTCGGCGCTGCTGCTCTTTGTCACCGTCGCGCTTTACGTGTGGATCGACAAACGTGAGTCGCGGCAGGCAACGGCTGCGGAGCCGCCGATGTCCCCGGCGGGCGATTCGGCCTGGTGCTGGGCAGCAGGTATCTGCGACTGATCGCTGCGTTGATCGTGCTCCTGAACATCGTGAACACGACCGGCGAGTACCTGATTTCGAGACTGCTCACTGCCCACGTGCAACAGCTCGCGCTGCTCGATCCCGGCTTCAACCGCCAGGCCTACATCGGCGCCTACACCGGCGACTATCAGGTCTTGGTCAACGTCGCCGCGTTTCTGCTCCAGGCCTTCGCCGCCTCGCGTCTCGTGAAGTATCGGGGACTTGCCGGCGTGCTGCTCGCCCTTCCGCTGATTGCGCTCGGCGGCTACGCCATCGTCGCGGCCGGCGTCGGGCTCTCGCTCGTGCGCTGGATCAAGACCGCAGAGAACGCCGCCGACTACTCGCTGATGAACACCGCGCGCCAGATGCTGTGGCTGCCGACGACGCGGGAGGAGAAGTACAAGGCGAAGCCGGCGATCGATACCTTCTTCGCCCGCGGCGGCGACGTGTTGTCTGCGGGCGTCGTGTACGCCGGCACGAGCCTGCTGCACCTGACGGTGGCGCAGTTCGCGAGCGTGAATATTGCGCTCACGCTGGTGTGGCTGACGATCGCCTTTCGCATCCTGCATCCGGACCGCACGCTAGCGCGCATCGAGTGGCGTCGGCCGGCGACCGCGACTGTTGTGGCAGCAGAGGTACCCGCACACCCGGTTCGTTCGTGGACGTGAAGCTGAGTTGTGACTTGCGCGTCGAGCTGACTCTCAGAAGCCCGTGAGGACAATCACCGTGCTCGCCGCTGTGGTGACGGCATCCGATCGGCGCGACTTTTTCCGGGGCGATGGCCGGATTCATGCTCGAAGTCCCTGCGTGAACAAAAAGCGGGAGCTGAAAATGGAGGAAGACTCTCATGGCATCGATGCTGGACAACATCCGGGAGCTCATCACGCCGTCCGTGATCTCGCGGACCGCGGCGCTGACGGGCGACTCGGACTCGGCCCTGACGACGGGCCTCAGCGCGACTATTCCCGCGATCCTCGCGACGCTGGCGAAGCGAGCCGACGATAACGGGTTCATGACGCAGCTGAGCCGACTCGCCACGGGCGCGGCGGATGCGGATCCGCTGACCGCTGCCAAGGCGTTCATGTCGCCGACCACGACGGGGATCGACACCACCACGCCGATGGGAGGCTGGCTGTCGAGCCTCTTCGGACACAACGTCTCATCGGTCACGGACGCGATCGCCCGTTATGCGGGCCTGCGAAGTTCGTCGGCGGCGCAGCTGCTTTCGATTGGTTCGTCGCTGGTACTTGGGTATCTCGGTCGCTTGATGCGAAGCGATCGACTGGACGCCACAGGCCTGGCGAACCGACTGCGCCGTGAACAGGCCGACTTCGTCGCTGCAGTGCCTCCTGGCTTCCACCTGCCCGGGTTCGTGAGAGAGGAAGCGAAGACGTATGTGACGCCTGAACCGGAGCGCCGGCCGTCCGCAAATTGGGCGGTTCCACTCCTGCTCACCGTGCTCGGGCTCGGCGCGCTCGCCTGGTGGGCGAACCGGTATCGTCCCGAGAGTACCGTGGCGACCGTCGAAGAACGGACGACCGGGGCGGTCGGGACGGCGGGTGAGAGAATGGGCGAGATGGTCACCCGCACGCTGCCGGGGAACATCGACCTGAGGGTCCCGACGGGAAGCATGGAGGATCGCCTCGCGACATACGTAGAATCGCCGTCGGCTTCGGGCTCGAATGTGTTTACGTTCGACCGCATCGAGTTCATGCCCGGTTCGTCGTCGCTCACGCAGGGTTCGAATGAACAGATCGACAACATCGCGGCGATCATGCGCGCGTATCCGTCCGCTCAAGTAACCGTCGGAGGGCATACGGACAACAGCGGCAGCTCCGCAGCCAACATGGAGCTGTCCAAGGCGCGCGCCGAATCAGTTGCGGATGCGTTGACCAGAAACGGTGTGAGCGCCGATCGCGTGCAGTCGGAGGGATTTGGCGACAGCAGGCCGGTCGCAGACAACTCATCCGAGGACGGTCGACTGCAGAACCGGCGTGTGACGCTGGAGGTCACATCCCGGTAGCAACCTGACGCTTCGGATCCGAATGGTTGGTGCCCATGCTGGGCTCCTCCGGCTGGGCGCTGACCATCGACAACCACCGCAGTCGCACGTCACTGCCAAAATTTTGAGAGACGGTGTGCCGAGGCGTGGACCGGTTCGTCGCTTGCAGGCTGATGAACCTGACCGCTGAGGTGAAAAGGGGCGACGATCGCTTCGACCGTCGCCCCGACCTTTCCCTAGAGGTTCCGCTTACGGCTGGCTGATCGGCTGTCCGCCCGGCACGGTGGAATCGTAGCGGATGATGCTGTCCACGGCCGGACCTTGCGCCGGATCGTGCGGCACGCCGACGAACACCGATCCGCTGCACGTCGCGCCGTGCGCATCGGTTGCCGTGAAGAAGATCTCGTAGACACGCCCGTTGCCCGGCACCTTCGGCGTCCCGGTCCGTTCGGCGCGGACCTGCGCCGTGGACGACCCGATGCCGAAACCGTCGATCCAGGTGTTACCGTCGCCGGCGGTGTTGGTCGGCTCGTCCTGCAGAATCCGCGTGAT
>Ga0066388_100001449_pt1 | contig 13366 bp, 14 predicted proteins | sample PanSoiMetaGPlot6_FD_64539 | JGI IMG/M metagenome (GOLD analysis project Ga0066388, IMG submission 64539) | Tropical forest soil microbial communities from Panama analyzed to predict greenhouse gas emissions - Panama Soil - Plot 6 (Hybrid Assembly) | ecosystem: Environmental > Terrestrial >... | reverse complement strand
CAGGATTAATGATCGTTCACATAGAAAATCAAGACCCCGTCCACACCTTGCCGTCCACGACTACTTCTTGCTTCTCGTCATCAAACGTAACGCGCTGCCCTGTTTGTATGGCGGCAATGGTCATACACAACGCCACCGAGTGGCTATAGCCCGCATCAATACTCGCGTTCGGAATTTTTCCGCTTCGAACGCATTCCATCCAATTGCGCATATTCGCGCTGGTGGCTTCATCCACTCCAGCGTTCGCTCCAGTGTCTGTTGGTGCCGCACCTTCGAGCAAAGGGTGTGGCGCTAACTTGTTTCCTTTGAGCCCCATGACTTTGGCGGAGCCTTCGTCGAGACCACCCTCTGGGCTGATTACGTTCTTTTCAAGATCGAGCGTGCCGGCGTTTGAACGATAGAGTTCCTTCACTTCGCCGGCAGAATTCGTCTGCCGTGAGGAATAAATCACCTGGAAACCCTTCTTGGGGTCGTTGAGCGGCCCGTAGTCAAAAACTGCGGTCAGCGTGTCCCAGTTTTGGCGGCCGTCCTTCCACAAATAGATTCCCCCGTTGGCGACTACGCTGCGCGGACGCGGCAAATTGGCGAACCAATGTACCGTGTCAATCTGATGCACCATCCATTGATCCGGAATCCCGCTTGAGTAGGGCCAGAACAAACGAAACTCGAGATACTTCCGAGGATCAAACTCCACCTGCGGAAGATTGAGCAGGAAGCGCTTCCAATCCGTGTCCTCTTCCTTTAGTTGATTGACCAATTGCGGACGCCGCCAGCGTCCCGGCTGATTGACGTTCCAGGTCATCTCCACGGCAACGATGTCACCAAACTTTCCGGACTGGATGAATTCTCTCGCTATCTGATAGTTCTTGGCGCTTCGCCGTTGCGTACCGATTTGCACCTTTCGACCCGTTTGCCGAACCGCTTTGCGCAACTCGCGCGCGTCTTCCATCGTATGCGCCATCGGCTTCTCGATATAAGCATCCAAATTGTTGCGAACTGCCTCGATGCCATGTTGCGCGTGCTGAAAATCAGCGGTGGCGATGATGACCGCATCCACATCCTTGCGGCCGTAGAGTTCGTCATTGTTATGGCAGAGCGCTACGGCATGGCCTGTGCTGTCTTGAATCAGATTTACGCCTTCGTCGCGCCGGCGCTTCCAGATATCGGAAAGCGCGACAATTTCGAATTGTTGCGAGCCGGCATGTTTGAGGAAGGCTGGAAAAAGCGCTTCGCGAAACCGGTCGGAAAATCCTATAACGCCCGTGCGCACACGATTGTTGGCGCCGAGCACTCGCGCGTAGCTTGAAGAGGCCAGGGCGCAAGCTCCCGCGGCCGCTGCGCTCACTTTCAGGAAGCTTCTGCGCGACGTTCGTTTCGTCATTGCCGCACCTCGCTGGGTTATTTCAGGGCGCCTGCTTTTCGGAGCAAATCCTTGGTTCCCGCCATGCTTTGCCGCGTGGATTCCTCCGGCGTCCCTCCGCCGTCCCAATGCGTTTCCAGACTCATCGTCCCGCGATAGCCGTCGCGCGCAAGTGCCCGAAATTGCTCTACGAATTGAATCTTCCCCTGTCCCATCGCAGCCCAGCCAAATTTTCCATCCAGCTTGGTAGTCACATCCTTCAAGTGGACGTGGCCGATCCGTTCTTTGGGAAGTTTTGCGTAACCGTCTGGGAAAGCCGTTTCCCCCGCAGCTGCCGCATTGCCCGGATCCCAATTCAACATGAAATTCTTGTTGGGCACTGCGGCCAGCGTGCGCGCAGCCTGTGCACCGGTCGCCGTATTACATTCGTATTCGTTCTCAAGCAGAAGAATGATGTCCTTCTTCGCAGCTTTTTCCGCGGCCTCGCGCAGCTTCGCGTCCATCGCTTCGCGGTAGGGCTTGTCGTCTTCCAATTGCCAGAAATCGAACATGCGCACTTTGTTCGTGCCAAATGCTTTCGCCGCGTTGATGCTGCGCTCCAGCACTTCATCCTGTTGCTCGAACGTATAGCTGGATCCATACGCCGCGCCTTTCGGGCTGAATTTCGATTTCGGCGCGCCGGGCCAATCCACCTTGAAAAACGGGCTGGCGATGTCGGTTACTCTTAGTTGGTTTTTTTCGAGAAGCTTTTTCGCTTCCGCGATCTCTTTTTCGTCCAGGTTGACGATGTTTTTCTTCCAAAGCCCGCGCAGTTCTACAAAGTTCAGCCCAAATTCATTCGCTGCGACCTCCAACGCGTGGCCGAAGTCGTGGGAAATTTCATCGGAAATCACGGAAAGCTGGAACACGCAATCCACCCTCGCCGCGCCCGTGGCGCTCATCCATTCTGGTAAAGCCATCGCCCCCGCAGCCAGTCCCGCCCTTTGCAACAGTTCTCGTCGTTTCATCGGCCATTTTCCTCGCGCACATTCTACATCTTCTTCTGCAGCGTAGCCGCCGTGATATTCTAAAGCGTCGCAAGTTCATTTGCGGCTGCACAGTTCCCCACGGCGCTGACTTGCATGCAAGAACGGGCTTCCCGCCCTCTGGAGAATAACGACAGTGTCTTCTTCCGTGATCGCACCTGCCGCGAAACGTGTCTTCAATTTCAACGCCGGCCCCGCCGCTTTGCCACTCGCTGTACTCGAACGCATCCGCGAAGAATTGCTCGATTGGCGCAGCACCGGAATGTCCGTCATGGAAATGAGCCATCGCTCTCCGGAATTTGAAAGCATCAACGCCGCAGCGGAAGCGGGTTTGCGCAAGCACCTCGCGATTTCAGAAGAGTACGCAGTTATTTTTGTACAAGGCGGCGGCAGCATGCAGTTCACCATGGTGCCGATGAATCTTTGCCTGCCGAACAAGCCCGTAGATTTGATTCACACCGGCGCATGGACCGCGAAAGCCCTCGGCGAATTGAAAAAAGGCATCGTGCATCACATCGCCGGAACCACCGAGCCGGTAAAGTTCACGCGCGTGCCGCGCGAAGATGAGCTTTCCCTTTCCCCTGACGCCTCTTACGTGCATATCTGCACGAACAACACAATCGAAGGCACGCAATATCACTCGATGCCGGAGACGGGCGCCGTCCCGCTTGTTGCAGACATGTCTTCGGACATCGCTTCGCGCCCGCTCGACGTGAAGAAATTCGGCCTTATCTTCGCAGGCGCACAGAAAAATCTCGGCCCCAGCGGAGCAACCGTGGTTATCGTCCGCAAGGATTTGGCCGAGCGCGCCGACAAGAATCTTCCGACGTTACTTCAGTACCGCACGCACACCAAAGAAAAGTCGCTCTATCACACGCCGCCGACGTTCGCGATTTATATCATCGGCTTGGTGATGGAGTGGATCGACTCGCTCGGCGGAATCGGTGCTGTGCAAAAGCGCAACGAAGCAAAAGCCAAGTTGCTATACGACACGATCGAATCGAGCAATGGCTTTTTCAGCTGTCCGGTCGAAAAGGATTCCCGTTCGCTGATGAACGTCGTCTTCCGCGTCGCCGGCGGTGACGAAGCCGTCGAAAAGGAATTCGCAAAGCAGGCAGAAGCCGCTGGACTTGTCGGCACGCCCGGGCACCGCTCTGTCGGCGGTATGCGCATTTCGCTTTACAATGCCGTGGAACTTGGCGCCGTCGAAGCGCTTACCGGCTTCATGAAAGAATTTCAGCGCAAGCGCGGTTGATTCTGTTAACTTCCTCGCTGAAATTTTTCGCCGGCCGGCGGCGTAGTTCTCCTTGCTGTAGATTCTGGCTAATAGAATCATGAGGGCTCGATGACTCCTTACGCGCTCTGCCTCTTCGTTCACCTAGCAGGAGCGGTTGCACTCTTCCTTGCGTTTGGCCTTGAGTGGGCCGCGATTTCTTTTCTTGGAAGTTCCAACACGCCACAAGAAGCGCAGCAATGGCTCCGCCTCGCCCGACTTGGTCCACTCGTCAACGGCCCCGCTCTCGGCGTTCTGATTCTTTCTGGCGGCTATCTCGCGCATCTAAGCGGTTCGATGAGACAAGGCTGGATTCCCGCTTCCCTCGTCGGCATTTTGGTGGTGGGGATACTTGGAGGCACAATCAACGTGCCAAAGATGCGCGCGATTCGCCTCGCCATTCCAGCGGGCGGAGAAACGTTTTCATCAGCGCTTCACAACAACTTGCTTCCGGTTTCCGTCCGCTTGCGGACCTTTGGCGCGCTCAGCATCGTCTTGATGATGGTCACGAAGCTTCCCTTCTGGTCCTCGATGCTGACGTTCCTAGGCGGACTCGTTTTCGGACTGCTCGCTTGTTTCCCGGTGTTCGCGCGCAAGCCAGCCTGATCTCTTTCACAGCTTCGCTCTAAATAGAAAAGGCGCAGCCTCATCTGGGCTGCGCCTCTGTTTTTGCTGTGCTCTTCGCCTTATGCCAAGTCGAAGACCAACACTTCCGCTTCATCAACTCCGGTAAGTTCGAATGACTTCTCCTCGGAAATCGCCGCGCCGTCGCCAGTCTCCATCTTCTTCCCGTTAAGCGTCACGCTTCCGCGGGCCACTTGTACGTACGCATGCCGCTCCGGCTTCAGCTCATGCTTCACTTTCTCTCCCGCGCTGAGAACGGTTGCATACAAATCATTGTCCTGCCGGATTTTCACCGAGCCATCTCGCCCGTCCGGTGAAACCAACAACCGCAACTTCGCGCGCTTCTCTTCCCGCGAAAAGTATTTCTGATCGTACGCCGGCTTATACCCTTCTTTATCCGGGAACATCCAGATTTGATACAAGTGCACCTGCTCCGTTGGCGAAGCGTTGAACTCACTGTGCGCCACTCCCGTTCCTGCGCTCATGTACTGCACGTCGCCGGGCTTGATCGTTGAGCCGTTGCCCATACTATCCTTGTGCGCCAGCGCACCTTCCAGCACGTACGTCACAATCTCCATGTCCCTGTGCGGGTGCGTCGGAAAACCTCCACCGCCCGCCACGCGATCGTCGTTCATCACCCGCAGCGTCCGGAATTGCACGTGCTTCGAGTCGAAATACTCCGCGAAAGAAAAGCTAAACCGGGTGTCCAGCCAGCCGTGATCCGCGTGCCCGCGATCGTTACTCTTGCGAATGGTAATCATGTCCTACCTCTCAAGTCTCTTCCCGTCCCACACGAGATAATACTTGTTATAACAACATTTGTCAAGAGGAGCTTATCTTACCCTTAAACCCTTTCCGCTCTTGCCCTTACACCCCCTCTCCTTTTCCTCAATCCTTCCACCGCTCCCTTCGCGCTCCTCGCTCCTTTGGTGTAGAGTGAAAGAGAGGCTTATCTATGGATGCCCTTACCTCCACCGCCGAATCAAAAAAAGTCGCGAACACCACTGCCTCCCGCGAAACTATCTCCATCACCGACAATCGCACCGGCAAGTCCTATGAAATCCCCGTCACCCACGGGACCATCCGGGCCATGGACCTTCGCCAAATCAAAGTTGATGCCAACGATTTCGGTTTGATGAGCTACGATCCGGCCTTCAACAACACTGCCTCCTGCATCAGCCGCGTCTCTTACATTGATGGCGACGAAGGCATCCTGCGCTACCGCGGATATCCCATCGAAGAGCTAGCCGAAAAAAGCAGCTATCTGGAAACGGCCTATCTGCTCTTGTACGGTGAGCTTCCCACCGAAACGCAATTAAGAGACTGGACCTGGCACGTTTCGCATCACACCTTCATTCACGAAAGCATCAAGAAGTTCCTCGACGGCTTTCACTACGACGCCCATCCCATGGGCATGATGATCTCCACCATCGCCGCGCTCTCGACCTTCTATCACGACGCAAAAGAGATTCTGAATCCTGAGTCACGCCAGAAACAGACCTTCCGCCTCATCGGCAAAATGCCCACAATCGCGGCGTTTGCTTATCGCCATACACTTGGTATGCCCTACGTCTACCCTGACAACGACCTGAGCTATCCGGGCAATTTCCTGAACATGCTTTTCCGCACCACTGAGACGCGCTACCGCCCGAATCCCACGCTCGAGCGCGCGCTCGACGTTCTCTTCATTCTCCACGCAGACCACGAACAAAACTGTTCCGCCAACGTCATCCGCGGCGTAGGCAGTTCGCACGTTGACCCGTACTCCGCTACGGCAGCAGCCATTGCTGCGCTTTACGGCCCGCTGCACGGCGGCGCCAACGAAGAAGTCGTCCGCATGCTCCACGAAATCGGCAGTGTCCAAAAAGTTCCCGATTTCATCAAGCGCGTCAAAGCCGGCGAAGTAAAGCTCATGGGCTTCGGCCATCGCATTTACAAGAATTACGATCCGCGCGCCCGTATCATCAAGCGCGTCGCCTACGAAGTCTTCGACCTGATGGGCAAGAATCCTCTGCTCGAAATTGCCCTCGAGTGTGAACGCATCGCCCTCGAAGATGAATACTTCGTCAAGCGCAAGCTCTATCCCAACGTGGACTTTTACACCGGCCTCATCTATCAATCCATGGGCTTCCCCATGACCATGTTTCCGGTGCTTTTTGCGATTCCGCGGACTTCCGGCTGGCTCGCGCAGTGGCAGGAAATGCTGCTCGATCCCGAGCAGAAAATCGCGCGGCCTCGACAGATTTATCTCGGCTACGACACGCGCAGCTACGTGCCGATGGAAAAACGCAGTTAGGCACGAGCCGTTTTTATCAACACAGAAGAACTTTTTGGCAACCGTCTCCCCGGTTTGCGCAACAAAACCCGATCACTGCTGTAAAATAAATTTCTGCGAGGAAGCATGGCTCAAGGTCCCAACACGCCAATTCATCCCGGACCAAAGCGACGCAGCCAGCGCGTGCTGATGCAGGTGCCCGTACGCCTGCGCGGCACCGACGCAAATGGGGCTTCCTTTGACGAAGAAACCGAGACCCTTGCCATCAGCGCTCACGGCGCTTTGATTCTTCTTCGCACGCGCCTCACCAGCGGCACTGCCATCCAGCTTCAGCACAAGAAAACACTCGAAGAGCAGGAGTGCCACGTCGTTTTCCTCGGGCCCGTGCGCGGGGATAGAGCCGAAATCGGCCTCGAATTCTCCGCCCCGCGTCCGCAATTCTGGCGCGTCGCCTTCCCACCTGAAGACTGGTCTCCAAAAAGTCCTGAATCCCGCACCGCCGCAACGCCGCGCCCTCATCAAAAGTAAGCCCTCAAACGGCTTTCACTATTTTGTATTCAGCTCAGAAGAGATAAAAAAATCCATCGTGTTTGTGCAGGCGCACGGGAATGCTGAATAGCGTCTGTAAATTGTCTTCCGTAAGCACACTCTCCTTCGGTCCGTCCGCCATCACTTTTCCCGTTCGCAGCAAAATCACCCGTTCAATCTCCGGGATAATCTCACTCACGTGGTGCGTCACAAGCAAAATCGCTAGACCCGATTGCGCCAGTTCCCGCATCGTGTCACGCAATTGAAACTGCGCCGCAATATCCAGCGCGTTGCTCGGTTCGTCGAAAAGCAAAGTCTGCGGATTGTGCACCAGCGCCCGCGCAATCAGCGTTCGTTTCGCTTCCCCGCTCGACATGTGCATTACACAACGATCCGCCAAGTGAGAAATTCCCAGTCCCGCCAGCACTTCTTCCGTCCGCTGCAAATGCTCCGGATCCGGATGGTGATGCGGAAAAATTCTTGTGCTGCTGAAAAATCCAGAAAGCACCACGTCCCGCCCCGTCGCATCCGTCGTGCACGCAGCCAACAAGTCTGGGGAGACGATCCCCAGCATATTTCGAAGTTCAAAGACGTCCCAGCGCTCGCGCCCCAGAATCGCCATCGAAGAATCTTCGCGCGCTAGCGCATAGCATTCTCGCGTAATCGTCTTGATCAGGGTGGACTTGCCGCACCCGTTCGGCCCAAGGATGCACACGTGTTCGCCCGCGCCGATCCGCAACGTCACGTCTTGCAGCGCCGCGCGACTCCCGCGCATCACCGTTACGCGATTCAACTCCAGCAAAGGGGCACTCATACGTCCAAACGGATCCTCCCGGCTCTAAGGGCCGACCTAATCTTAGCGGAGCAATAGTGCAACGAAAAAAAAGGCAGCTTGGGAAGTCACGGTGAGCTTAGTAGGAGGCGAAAACCGAAGATTCTCGCCTCCCGGGGTGGGGTGTTACGGGACGTCGCCCTCAGCGGCCGCGCCACCCTGCTCTGCCAAGCAGGGGCGCCGCATCACTCGCGTGTTGCTCGACCGCATCGCGGTAAGAGACTTACCACCAAAGGGCACGCCTTCGCAGCTATTTAGCACTTGGGAATCTGGCTGTCAACGCAAATTCTAGACAACTTCGGGGCCAGTTTAGGCCTTTCAATCGAGTCACAATGAGCCAGAGCTCAGGCCGGTCGCCCGCCTTAGGTACCGGCCGCCTTTGCCTGCTGGTCCAACACGCTCCGCACCAGCTTTCCCAACGCCTTCGGGCTATAGGGCTTCTGAAGGTAGGTCATAAGGTTAGTCGAGGCTGGAAACGGTTGGGTGTCTTGGGCGTGCCCGCTGGTAAAGATAATGGGCAGCTTGGGGAATCTTTGCAGAAGCTGCACCGCCGTGGCCGGTCCTCCCAGCTTGGGCATAACTACGTCCAGGACCGCCAAAGCGGGGTTTCCTTGCTCCAGAAGCTCCAAGGCTTCTTCCCCATCCCCAGCCGAAAGCACGCCGTAGCCCAGGTGTTGCAGCGTCTGCTGGGCCATTTCCCGGATCGATTCATGGTCTTCGGCGATCAAGATCAACTCTGTGCCTCTTGGTTCCTGTCCGGCAACCACGCGGGTTGGCATTTGTGGCTCAGGGTCTTCAGCCGAAGCTGTGGATGGCAGGTAGACGCACTATGCGTTACCTCCATTAGAAGAAGCTGAGGATTGCCGCAAGATAAGCGCGATGCCCCCTGCGATGAGACCACCAGCGATGATGACGCCTTCCCAAACGAGACCCGCAGCAAGTACCAATGCGCCAGGTGCGCCGAACGGCGCGAGCAATGCAACGAGAGCGGCTTCGCGCACGCCCATTCCACCTTGTGTGAGTGGCAGAATCGCGGCAAGTTTCGCCAGAGGCCAGGCGAAAAGCCAGACGCGCAACGGCAGCGCGAGTCCGCAGGAAATCGCAAGCAATGCAGTGAGTACAAGAAATGTGAATTGAATGAGCGTTCCTGCAAGCCAGCCACCGATAAGCGCGGTGGGACGGCGTTTGACGGAGTTCAACGCGTGACGAAGCTTTACGATGCGGCGCCGCAGTTTCCACGAGCTTCGCGCAACCGTCGCCCGATAAATAAAGTAGACAGCGACTCCAAAGAGAAATGATACAAGACCAAGCAGCACCAGATATTTGAATGCTTTCCCGCCGATCGCCGCAGGCAGCGAACCGGCAAGGAGAACGAGCCCAAGAAGAACGAGTCCGGCTTGCGCCATCACATCGAGAAAGCGGTCAGCTACGTTGCCGGCAAGAACTGCGGCGGGACGCGGAGATTTGCGAAGCCCGCCGGCGAGGCGAACTACATCGCCGCCGATGATAGAAGGAAGGAACAACGTGCCGAAGAGACCGCCGAAATAGCATTGCGCGCTGGTGCGGAGATCGAGTTCGGCGCCAGCAGCGTTGACGACCATGCGCCATTTGAGAACGCCGATTCCATGTGCGCAAAGATAGAAAGCGAGAACGATGACGAAACGCGCAGGAGGGATTTTTGCGATCGCGGAACGAAGCGTGGCGAACGGAAAAAAATGAATCAACAAGCCAAGAACAATTAAGGAAAAAATGCAGCGCACCGAAGTGATGAACCAGCTGGGGAATCTGCTGGCGGGCTGGTGGGCTCCCTTCATGAGCCGGTAGTATGTTGCTTTGCGAGCGCACCCGAAAAAATTTCCTCGACTTTTTCCGCGAGAACAAAATCGAGATCGCTGATGCCTTTGCAGCTGTGCGTGACGAGATCAATTGCGACTTTGTTCCACACGTTGAACCATTCGGGATGATGGTTCATGGATTCGGCGATGAGCGCGACGCGCGTCATGTTGCCGAACGCGGTGACGAAATCCTTGCACTCGAATTCGCGGTGCAGCTTGCCGTGTTGAATTTTCCAGCCCGGCAGTCGGGTCATCAATTTGTTGATTTCGTCATCAGATAATCTGCGTGCGTGCATGGAGCACCCCCGGTTTTCTGGGCTGTTTTTATTATGGTACGCGATGCGGCTCGCCGCAACGAGAAGGCTGCACGGCAGGCTGCACTATAGGTTGAGTTTGCAAAATCATCGGCGTTGCCTGCTTTGGGCGAATCCTTTATCTTAGAGGTTTCATTTACGTCAAAAATGCGCGGTGTGAGGATGCGCCGCAAAGGTGGGGAGTCCAAGTGAAAAAGAAAATACGCGCCATCCAGTACGGGATTGGCCCGATCGGCGCCTCGATTGTGAAGCTGCTGCGCGAAAAGCAGTCCGTCGAAATTATCGGCGCGATTGACACAGACCCGGCAAAAGTGGGGCGCGATTTGGGAGAAGTGGTCGGCGCGAGCGACGCACCATGGGGCGTGAAAGTTTCGGCGGACGCCTCGGAAGTGTTGGGTCAAGCGGCGGACGTTGTCATGCACGCGACTTCGTCTTCGCTGCCGAAAGTGATGGACCAGTTGCTGGCGTGTCTTGAAGCGGAATCTTGCGTGGTTTCGACTTGTGAAGAACTTTCGTATCCGTATCGCACGCATCCGGAGCTTTCGGCGAAGCTCGATGCGGCGGCGAAGGATTGGGGCGTGGCTCTGGTCGGCACCGGGGTGAATCCGGGATTCGTGATGGACAAGCTGGCCATTACGCTTGGCGCGGTGTCGCAGCGGATTGAACATGCCAAGGCGCTACGCATTGTGGACGCGTCGAAGCGGCGTTTGCCGCTACAGAAGAAAATCGGAGCGGGTTTGAGCGTGGAGGAGTTTCGCGCGCGGGTAAAAGACGGAACGATCAAGCACGTCGGCTTGCCAGAATCGGTGGCGATGGTCGCGGACAGTTTGGGACTCGCAGTGGACGAAATTACGGAAACGATTGAGCCGAAAATCACAACGGAAAAAGTGACGACGGAATTCTTGTCGGTCGAACCCGGACAGGCCGCGGGCGTACACCAGATCGCGCGCGGTCTCGCCAGCGGGAAAGAACTCGTGTATATGGAATTGCAGATGTACGTCGGCGCGAAGGATCCGGCAGACACGATTACGCTGACCGGGCATCCGAATATTTCGCTGACAATTCCCGGCGGCTCGCACGGCGATGTTGCGACGGCGAGCGTTGCCGTAAATTCCATTCCGGTCATTCTGAACGCTCCGGCGGGATTGCGGACTTCGCGCGATCTGCCGATTGGGTTCTTTTCGCCTATGGCAAAGCCCTGAAAACGAAACAACGACGCGATGGAGCAAAGGACCACGGCCTCCGAAACGGCTTTCTTGCACGTGCTGAAAACACAGGTGTTAGCGTAGGCCGAAGGATTTTGGACTGGAAGTATGCAGGCCACCCCCATTGTTTTCGCAAGTTTGCGCAAACGCGAACGGGTTCGGGATGACACCAATGAGATTGCTTTAGGGCCGGGTGGCGGATGCGACGATGATTTCGAGCGGAAGAACGAGGTGGCTGTCCTGCACGAATTTTTGCAGGCCGGCGATGATATCGTCGCGAACGTCGCCTCTTCTCGCGGGCGAGAGTTGCGCGAGTAGCGGGCGAGCCATAACGGAAACTTCCGAGAATTGCTGGAAGTAGAGATCGAGAGAACCGTTCCAGCGCGCGGGGACGATTAGGAAATTCTCCTTCACATTTTGAAAACCGGCGGTCTCGAGTTCGCCCTGGAGGCGGCCGCGTTCAGCAAAGCGGGAAACGTCCGGAGCATCGGGGTCAGGTTTGGGAATCTCCACGAACCGCGCGAGGACGCCATGCGTCAGGCTGAAGAAAGGCTGCTCGCGCTTTCCCCAAACGGCAAAAGAGAGACGGCCGCCGGGTCTGAGGACGCGGAGAGATTCGCGGAGGGCCTTTTGCAAGTCCGGGAAGAACATAGCGCCGAAGCGGCAGGTGACGCGGTCGAAGGATGAATCAGAAAATGGAAGCGATTCCGCGTTGGCTTCGCGGAACTCGATGTTGGACAGACCCCTGTTGCGTGTGAGTTCGGCGGCGAGGGAGATCATGTCCGGGCCGAGGTCGGTAGCGACGACGCGGCCTGACGGAGCGACGGCAGGTGCGATGGAGAGGGCGGGGTCACCAACGCCGCTGGCAAGATCGAGGACCGCGAGGCCGGGGCGGAGTTCGGCTTCGTTCAGGAGAGCTTCCGTGACGCCGCGCGTGAAAGAAGCAATTTCGGCGTGCCACTTGCGCCAAGCGGAGACGGTTTCGCTGCCGGTCCAGTCCTTTTTGAGTTTCTGGCGGAATTGGTCGATTTTTTCGGGAGCGGGAATGGACATGTAGAAATTGTAACGCAGAGGTAGTCCCAAGAAGAAAAAAGCGGCGGCAACCGCTGCAGTCCAAAATGAGCTGTCACTTTTTCCAGAAGCGCATGATGCCGGCGTAGTCGAGATCCTCGGAAGTGGAACCTTTAACGTAGTCGTAGGTTTCGCGGACAGCGGCAGTGGCGGGAAGCGCGACGCCGATTTGATTGGCTAGGTCGAGCGCGAGGCTGAGATCCTTGTGCATGAGGCGCAAGGGAAAGCTGGGTTTGAAGTCGCCGCTGAGCATTGAAGGAGCTTTGATGTCAAGGATGCCTGCGCGGGCCATGGAGGCCTGCATCACTTCGACGAGTTTTTCTCCGGCGATACCCGCCCGTTGAACGAGGGAGAGGGCTTCGGCGAACGCTTGCACTTCCACGGCTAGAAGAGAGTTCATTGCTAGTTTGATGGTTTGGCCGGCACCGTTGGGGCCGAGGTGAAAGAGTCTTTTGCCCATGGCGTTGAGCACGGGTTTTGCGACTTCGAGCGTTGCGGTTTCGCCGCCGATCATAAATACGAGTTCACCCTTTTCGGCGCCCCACGTGCCGCCGGTTACGGGCGCGTCGAGGAAGCGGATGCCTACCGCGGCGGAGGCAGCCGAGATTTTCCGCGCCAGGGCGGGCGAGACAGTGCTTGAATCAATGTAAATGGCGCCTTTTTTGAGCGCGGGGAAAGCGGATTTGTCGCCGCTGTTCCAGAGAACTTCTTCGAGCGCGGGCGGGTCGCTGACGATTGTGAGAAAAACGTCCGCAGCAGCGGCAACTTCGCGCGGAGATGCGGCAAGCTTTGCTCCTGCGGCGACGAGAGAGTCCGCTCGCGATGGGGTGCGATTCCAGACGATGAGTGGAAAACCTGCTTTGAGAAGATTGTGGCCCATGGGACGTCCCATGAGACCGAGACCGATAAGACCGACAGTGGGTTGTGACACGAAAAACCTCCAAGACGGAAGAGAAAGATTGTAATGGAATTGAGAGGCGGGACTAAATGGCGAAGGATAACGCAGAAACGCCAGGAGAGGAAA
>Ga0066388_100001448_pt1 | contig 13366 bp, 8 predicted proteins | sample PanSoiMetaGPlot6_FD_64539 | JGI IMG/M metagenome (GOLD analysis project Ga0066388, IMG submission 64539) | Tropical forest soil microbial communities from Panama analyzed to predict greenhouse gas emissions - Panama Soil - Plot 6 (Hybrid Assembly) | ecosystem: Environmental > Terrestrial > Soil... | reverse complement strand
CTTCGAGGTTTACCGCTATGCCGCGTCAGCGTTTGATCCCTTCTGAACAATCAGCGACTGCAGCTTGCCTTTGCCGAGCACTCTTTGAAGTTCTGTAAACAGGAAGAACGGAATCAGTAGCACAAATGCCATTATGCCGACCAGAATTTTGCCTTCCAATCCTCCTCCGCCCATTTGTGGAATGCTGGAGGTGATAGACTTACCGTGAATTAGGCCGACAATCACTTCTTCAACAATGTTAAAACCAATCAGCAGTAACGCAAAGACGGCTGACTTGAACAATGCAGAGGTGATAAGGCGTTTTTTGCTGAGCTGCTCTCCCAGGTGAAACGCATCGCCAATTATGATGACCTTACTTAAAATTAATGCATTAATTGCAGCGAAGCCAATCCTATAGCCGGAGACGGAGGCTGGGCTGACTCCCCTAAGAACCACGAAGCGATGAATTTCCAAGAGGCTAAGCACCACCCAAAGGTAGAACGCCACTGCCAAGATTTTCTCTAGCTCCGTGACTGCTCTCTTTTTTGCCTTTCGCTTTTGTTCATCAGATATCATTTGCACTCGGAGGCTGAGTGACAACGGGAATGGCCATTCTCGGCGAACCCAACCTTAGGAACGTTTTCTCTCTGGGTCGAATAATAGGATGGTAAGGAAGTGGCGGCATGTTGCCGCGCTGCGGAAAAGCCCAGTGGTAGCCGAATACCTGCGCCCCGACCTCGAGCGCAGGCAGAGACCCGGTCCCATGTTGAATTACGCAGAGAGGCTGCCTCCGGCGATCTCGCAGCCTGCGATTTGGATAAGAAGAAATCAGCAGGTCACACTAGGCTGCAAATTGCGGGCAAAATGCGGCAAACGGCCGTAATCGAGTACACCTGGGTGAGATGCCGGGGTAGGGCTCCCTCGGTGTCGAAATTGCATTCTTCTGGGGAGTAACTTACGCGTTTCACGACCATCCAGCAGGCTCTGCGGCCAAGCACAATTCTCGTACAGCAACTACCGAGCAGTTGCGACAAAACGACTATCATCGAGTTGATCTTTCTGCGCGCAATCTTCCGGTGAGGGGTCAGCAGCGCTGCGCGAGCAACCTTTTTATAAGTTCGTCGACTAGTCTACTTCTGCAGCTTGTTGCCTTCGCCTTCTTGCAGGGTAATGTATTTGTCCACAGGCAGTGCCGTAAATTGCTCAACCAATCCGCTAGGCGCCGGCCATTTCACTTCAACCCAATCAATCTTGGAGCGGCGACCGATACCCAGGACCAAGCGTGGATCATGCGATGAGAGGTAACTTCCGCCACTGACTTTCGAAATGTGTCGCTTCAAATCTCCGGCCTGCCAAGCAACAATCGCTCCAACCGCATCCCGATTGCATTTTGTTCCGATCAGGTGCAAGCCGAGCCAGTGGTTCCTGCTGACAGCTGTGTTTCGCAGAAGGATTGGGACGTCGTTGTTCACCGCCACAAGGACATCAACTGCCCCGTTGTTATCGAAGTCACCGATGGCCATACCTCTTGCGGCAAAACGTTGATTGAAGATAGGTCCAGCGTGACTGCTTACATTGTCAAAAACTTGTAGAGACTTGCTTCCATTGTTCCGAAACAACAACATGGGTTCCGAATACTGAACATCGTTGTCATGCGTTTCGACTTTGTCATCGGGGTGGCCGTTTGCAAGAAAAAGATCCACGTTGCCGTCGTTGTCGAAATCGAAAAACTTCACCCCCCATCCACTCATCAACTGTGTAGCCTTGCCAATTCCTGTCACCAGCGCCTCATCCTCGAAAGTATTGTCGCGGTTGTTGTGATAAAGCGAATACATTTCGCGGTCAACATTGGATAAGAAAAGATCCGTCCAACCATCATCGTCATAATCCGCTGCGTCCACTCCCATTCCAGAGCGAGCACTTCCCTCCGCGCTGTAGGCGACACCTGCCTCCGATCCTATGTCCGTGAATTTGCCATTCCCCTGATTCACGAACAAGAAATTAGCAACCGTGTCATTTGCCACAAAAAGATCCATCCGGCCATCGTTATTAATGTCACAGGCGACTACACCCCATGCCTTGCCAAGATAATCAGCGATGCCTGATTCCCTGCTCACGTCCGTGAAAGTGCCGTCGCCGTTATTGTGAAACAGCCAACTCGGCATGGGATCATAGACGCGCGGAACGCAGTAGTAGCGTTCGCCCGTAGCGTTGTTGCCGCAGAACTTGTTTTTGTCTTTGTTGAAATCCACAAAGCGGCAGACGAAGAGGTCTAACCGGCCGTCGTTGTCGTAATCGAACCAGACTGCACTAGATGCCCATCCTGGAGCAGCAACGCCAGCTTTCTGCGTTACATCGGTAAACGTTCCATCGCCGTTGTTGCGGTAGAGAATGCTGCGCCCGTATTGAGTCACGTACAAGTCGGGGAAACCATCATTGTCGTAGTCGCCAACTGCGACGCCCATGCCATAGCCGCCGCCCTGTACCCCCGCCTTTTCAGTCACATCACTAAACGTACCGTCGCGGTTGTTTCTGTAAAGCGCGTTACGAAGAGGAGGTTTTGGATCGAAGAAGTCGCAAGCCCCACTGTTTACAAGATAGATGTCGAGCCAGCCATCATTGTCATAATCAATGAAAGCACAGCCAGCACCGGTTGTTTCGGGGAGGTAGTATTGCGGTGACCTGCCATTCGAATGTTTCCAACGAACGCCGCTGACAGATGGTGGGATGGGTTCGAAAAGAGATTGCGATCCCGGCTGAGGAATTGCGATTGCAGCCGGTCCGCCGAACAGTGGCGAACCTATGAACCGCGACGGGCCAATGATCCCGAGCAACCCGAACTTTGCAAGGAAACTACGCCGAGAAAGCTGATACAAAGAGTTGCGCGGACTGGTCAATCGTGGGCCTCAAGCTTGTCGGGTGGATATTCTCGCACGGGCTCGACCATTTGCGGTATCAATCTGAGACGAAAAGCCAACAGCAGGTCAACCGCTCTTGCCGAGTCGAATCGTACTTTCCCGGCAGTCTGACGTCAGCCGATTCGTTGGGAGGAAGAGCCTTCTAGCGTACAGCCAGCACAGCAGGTGAAACAAGCATCAGGAGCGCTGTTCCAACTGGAATGAGAACGCCGCGTGCGACTCCCTTCCGGTTGGCTATGAACCCGACCGTCGGCGGAATCAAAATCGCTCCAATCCACCCTCCTGTCGTCACAAGACTAATCGCGGTTCCAACTTGCGAGGGAAAGTATCTACCGGCAAGGCCTAAGGCTGTCGGGAAAATCGAGGCCATAAACGCCCCAGCAGCGAAGGTGGAGATGGCGATCAACATTCGACTGCGCAAGGTAAACATACCTGAGAGACATAACACCGCTCCGGCCGCACTCACCAGGAGCAGGCGTTCAGGTCCGAGTGCAGAAAGCGTCCACTGACTGGACCAGCGACCCGCAATCATGGCCAGCGCGAAAGCCGAGATCATCCTTGACGCAAGCTTCTGATCGTAGCTGCGTTCGGACGTGAAGAATGTCACCGTCCAACTCCAAATAGAAAATTCGGTACCCACGTAAAGAAAAATTAGAAACATCAACAGCAGCAACCGAGGCTGCATGATAAGAGCACCGGCGTGGGCCAGTGCCAACCCATGGGATGCTGGCGGCTGCGGAAACGCTAACATCAGGTGCAGCGTCAGAATCGCAACGGTCAGCAGGCTTGATGCTTTTAGCACTCCAGAAAACCCGCTTCGCTTCAGAACAGGCATCACGATGAACGGAGCCACAAAAGCTCCCACCCCGAAGAACAGGTTCAGCAAATTTGCCGCGACCTCGCGCTGGCTAGCGTTGACCATGGACATCGCCGTATTCTCTCCGGCGACAACCATCGAGCCGCCCAGACCTAGAATCAATGCCGTCGGATAAAGCAGTTTGGAGGAATCGATAGCGCCGAGAGACCAGAACGCTGCCGCTACAAGTAACAGGCCCAGACAGACAATCAACTTCGTTCCAAGCGCGTCCATCGTTAGTCCCGAGGGCACAGCTGCGATTAGCAAGCCGAAAGAACTGACCATGAAGAAGCTACCGGCCTGCGACTTGTCCAGCTTGAGTTTAGCCATCAGATTGGGAAGGACGATGCCGAGCATCGCATTGAGATATCCATAAACGAAGATTCCCATCCATGCCGCGAAGATCAGCCATCTGCCGCCGCTCATTCGACTCCTTTCAACGCTGTTTTGTTCCGTCGAGCTGTCAGCTGCGTTTATTGCGAAACGCCGAGCCTTGCCATTCTTTGTTGATGTAGTCCGCTGCCCAAAAAGAGAGCGCTTGGATGGTAAGCGAGGGGTTAAAGCCTGCGTCGGTCACCAACACGCTGCCATCGGTGATGAAGAGATTATCAACGTCATGGCTTTGGCAGTAGCGATTCACAACCGAAGTCTTCGGATCGTTACCCATGCGACAGGTTCCGTTCTGGTGATCATTCACACCACCTCGGCTATTTACGCCTCTCCAGGTTTTGATCGCTCCCGCTTCTTTCAGCAGTTGCTCGCCTTTATCCATGACGAAATTGGCGATATTGATGTCGGTCTCACACCAGGAGTGCGTAATGCGGGCGACAGGCATGCCCCAGGCATCACGAACCTTTGGATCAAGATCAACGCAGTTTTTTTCCTGCGGCATGGCCTGGCAGTTGCTGCCCAGGTGTATGTAACGATGAAAATATTTTTTTTGAAAAGATTTGTGTGACTTGCCCCAAGCCGCTTCTCCTGGAGGGCGCGTCCCCGCGAACTCGATGGGAAGCGTGCAGTAGTAGTTGTAGATGTACCCTCCTCCGGGAATCCCGGGCGCATGGGAGTGATTCCAGTCATTAAATGCAATAGAGGGCCCAGGTCCTTTATCATGCGGGATGTCACGGTCGAAAAGACCATACGTATCTCCGCCCGTGTGATCATTCAGGTTTCTTCCTACCTGCCCTGACGAGTTTCCAAGACCACGAGGATGAAACTCGTTCGCGGAATTCAGCAGCAGCCTTGCCGACTCCGTCGCCGAGCAGGCGACTATGATCAGGTCCGCTTGTTGTTCATGACCCTGCTTTTGGGCGTCGTAGTACTGCACGCCATTCGGTCTTCCCCGGTTGTCGGTCAGGATCCGCGTAACAAACGAATTCGTGCGCAGCTCACATTTGCCCGTCTTCAGCGCGAGGGGCAACATCGTTGCCTGCGTTCCTGACTTCGCCTCCACCTCGCATACATGAGCAAGGCACCAAACACACTGAATACACGCGCTCCTGCCTTTATAGGGCTCGGTCAGAATTGCAAACGGCGGCGGAAATGGGTGCCATCCGAGTCGCAGTCCCGCATCGCGCACAATCTCGCCCTGCGGATTGATGGGGAGAGGAGGAAGAGGGTACGGTTTCTTTCGCGGCTCAGCGAATGGATCGGCTCCCGCTAGACCTGACACGCCCAACTCATATTCAGCTTTCTGATAGAAGGGCTCGAGGTCGTCATAACTGATGGGCCAATCCTCGATGGACGTTCCGGCAATAGCGCCGTAGGTCGACTTCATTCGGAAGTCTTCCTTTTTGAACCGCCATGCCGCTCCACCGTACGCGAGTGTGCCCCCGCCTACCGCGGCCGCTGTCTTTCCGTATTCTTGGTTTACGCCGGGGTAGACCAGGTGTGCCACCTCGCGGTCTGTGTAGCGAAAAGTACGGGGATTGGCGAATACCGACGGCCCATAGGCCGGGGGGACAGAATATTGGGATCCAAGTTCGCTATGGTTGAACTCATCGGCGCCTTGCATCCGGCCGCGCTCGAAAACAACGACGGATAAACCAGCCGCTGCTAGTTCTTTCGCGACGACGCCACCCCCCGCCCCGGACCCGACTACAATCACATTTACTTTTTTGCTCGCCACGCTTTAGCCCTCGAATCCGATCATCCTCCAGCTTGCATTGCCCGGGTTGCCGTGGTGCTCCGGATCTCCGTAATAGCCTTCGATCGTGTGCTGTAGAATTAAGACAAAAAACCGGCTTCCTTCCGATCCGGCGGCAGAACCCGATTCCAGCGCCTTGAGCACCGAGATTTGCTGATCCGAATTCAAGTTCACGAAGTCCTTATGAAATTGCCCTCTGCTGAAGCGGTCGATGAGCTTCAGACCGCTCTCGTAACGCTCTCTGTAGAAACCGCCGTATCTCCCGTTTAGCAGTCCGTCGATATAGAAAAGGATTCCTGCTTCATGAGCACCAGGCGAATCATCGGCAGGAACGATCTGCTCCGCAATGGCGTTCACGGTTGCTGCCTGGGCTACGTTGAAATACTTGCAGCCGCGAGCGTGATCTGCGGCCGTCCCAAACACTTGCATCGAAGCAAGTGCCACCGTTGAACCCGCGGCGCACTTTATAAATCTTCGCCGACCAATGTCCTCGCCCACACAAACCTCCTAAAGCATTCCACGGCCTAAACGCCCACTGCCGCAGGCTACATCTCAGTACTCTGCTATCAATTCAACGTCAGGTAGGTCGTGCTGTAAACGGTGTCACCTCCCCGCGGAGAATGGCCCACCGAAGTGTGGGGCGACATCAAACGCTAGAACCGACTAACCGTTTAGACAAACCTTGGCTTTGCCGAAGTGGAGACGCAAATGTAGCACGTTCAACGGCGCATGCACGTAAATTTTTTTGAGGGAAAAAGTACTTGACCGGCTACTTGAAAAATATTATACCAGCACGAACATCTCTAATAAGCGCTTAGGGACGCCACGTAGAAACCAGCTTGACTGCGGTACAAAGCGGTCGGTTGGCGGTAAAAGACTAAGGAGGCGGAATATGCCTGCTTTCTCAGGGAAGAGTATTCGTGGTCTGACGATTGGATTCCTTTTCGCAATCTCCTTTTCAGTAGTTACCGTTGCCCAGATCGATACCGCCAGCATTTTGGGTAATGTGAAGGATCCTTCTGGCGCGTTGGTTGCAAAGGCGAAGATTAGCGTCAAGAACAACGCCACCAATGAAGTACAGACCACGGTGTCTGGTGACGACGGAGCATACAGTTTCCCCTACCTCAGGGTGGGCAACTATACAGTTACCGTCGAGGCGGCGGGATTCAGAACCGCAATTCGTAACGATATCGTTCTGAATGTACAAGACCGCAAACAGGTGGACGTGGAGCTGCAGCTGGGCTCCAGCCAGGAGAGGGTCGAGGTTACCTCCGAAGCTCCCCTACTTGACACGCAGACGGCCGACGTTGGCAATGTCGTTAGCGGCCAGCAGGCAACCGACCTACCATTGAATGGTCGCCGATACGACTCGCTGACCGAGCTCACAGCCGGTGTAAATACCGCTAGTCCGTCATTCAAGCAGCGAGCCGAAGGCGTGTTCAGTGTTAATGGCAACAGTTCAACTCAGAACAACTTTGTACTCGATGGTGGCGACAACAATTCATATACAACTAACCTTCAGGATCAGAGCGCTCAGGGCGTTCAGCCTGCCGTTGACTCCATTGCCGAGTTTAAGTTGCAGACTCGCGACTATGACGTGGAGTATGGCCGAAGCGCTGGAGGTGTAGTCAACGTGCCCATAAAGCCCGGCACCAATGGCTTTCACGGTGACGTGTATGAATATCTTAGTAATGACAAACTCGATGCGCGTGACTATTTCGCGACGTCCGGCCCCAAGCCAATCTTGCAGCAGAATCAGTTTGGAGCCACCCTGGGTGGTCCAATCATCAAGAACAAAACCTTTTTCTTCGTAAACTGGGAAGGTCGCCGTATCCGAAATGGCTTGACCCAGCAAGGTCTGGTGCCAACTCCCCTGATGCGACAACTGGACTTTACTGAGTTCCCCGCCGCCAACCTGCCGCAATCGCCGAATATCCCGGGAATGTCGCAATTGTCGAACTGCATCAATAACGGGATTCTGACCAACAACAGTACCTGTGTGGATCCGACCGCCGCGCAATTACTAGCACTCTATCCTCTACCAAACTTGAACACGGCTTCCGAGGGAGTTCCAGGTTCATTCACGTATGGTGCCAACTATGTCGCGCACCCGAACGCCACACAGGATTCGGACGAAGGTGCAGTTCGTATCGACCATAAGTTCTCTGACTCCGACAATGTGTACGGCCACCTTGTCATTTTCGACTTTCGCCAGAACCGTCCCGGTATCTTCAGTGTGGCCAGTCCTATTGCGGATGGCACCAATGATTCCACCTCTGGCATAAATCTCAATCGCGGCACCAGCATCACAATGGCTTGGATGCACATGTTCAGGCCTAACATCGCGAATGACGCCCACTTTTCCTTCATGCGGGTGGCTTCTCACAACCTTCAGTCCACACTCGGAAAGAATGTCAACAGCCAGTATGGTCTGAATGGCATTCCGATTTATCCGGGTCTTTCTGGAGGCTTACCAGAAATTGATATCTCAGGAATGCAACTGCTCGGAAGCCCTATGTGGTTGCCCCAAAACCAATTTGCTCAGATCTGGCAGTTGAAGGATTCGGTAACTCTTGTTAAGGGAACCCATAGCCTGAAAATGGGACTGGAGTGGCGGCGCGACGCTGACAATTTCAGCGATCTATGCTGCATTCGCGGTAATTATAGCTTTAACAGCCAATACACTGGTCAGGGTCTCACCGACTTTCTCATGGGACTGCCCAGCCACGCCGAACTTGAAAATTTGAACATCGCGCGTATTTACCGCAATGGCTGGAATTGGTTTGTTGGTGACTCCTGGCGAACTACCCCGAAACTGACGCTCGATTACGGTGTCCGCTATGAGTACTCCAGTCCCCTGTTTGAGAGAAATAATCATGAGACGAACTTCAATCCCAGCCTCAATGGTGGTCAAGGAGGCCTCTTCACCATTCCTACAAACGCCTCAGGAACCTTCGAGCGCACAACGGTACATCCCGATACAAACAATTTTGCCCCACGGATAGGCTTTGCTTATTCGCTGACGACCAAATTGGTCATGCGGGGCGGATTCGGTACGTATTTCCAGAACTATTACCGATACGGCAGCGAGAGCATGCTCGCCCTGGACCCTCCATTCCTAGTAGATGTGCAAGCGAATGCGCAACCGGGGCAAGCGCCGACCGTTCTTCTCCGCAACGGATTTCCATCTAATTTCCTCAATCCTGTCAATGTTAACGACACAAATGCAGTCGCGCAGCTCTTCATACGTGCTATTGACGCCAATCTGAAACCCTCGACAATCTACCAGGCAAGTTATGGGCTCCAATATTCGGTCGCGTCCAATTTCGTGGTTGAGGCGAACTATGTTTTGAACCGAGGTCGTCATTTGTGGGATTTGGAGAACAGAAACCAGCCACAGCTGGTAACGCCTGGACTGCCGCCTGTTCTCGCCTTCCCGAACTTCGTTCAGACAAGTGGATCACCAACATACATAGAGTGGCTGACCAGCTTGGGCAATTCGACCTATAATGCCCTGCAGTTCACTGCTGACAGGCGGTTCTCGCGGGGTCTGGGCTTGCACGTAGCCTATACATTGAGCAAAGCCCGTAGCCAAGTTAGCGATTTCGAGGCCGGACTCCGTGGTATTCAGGACCGTTACGATCGAAATGCAGAGTGGGGCTATTGGGATAATGATACGCCTAACCGCTTCGTCGCCAGTGGCACATACGAATTGCCTCTAGGAAAAGGTCATCGGCTTGCATCATCAGGAGCTATGGAGATGATTGCGGGTGGCTGGCAATTCAATGCCATTACGACGTTCGCTAGCGGACAACCAGTGACTGTTGGGATAAGCCAAGACAACAGTGGAACAGGAAGCGGAAACCGACCGGACTGCACCACGCCAGCGGCTGGATTCCACCGGTCGATTAATGACTGGGTCAATCCGAGCGGCTTCGCCGCTCCAGCAAAATTCACGTTCGGCAATTGCAGTCCTACTCCCGGGCCGCGAGCCCCCGGCATCTCACTCGTGGACACGTCCCTGTTCAAAAATTTCAATATTTCGGAGTCGAAGTACTTTCAGTTCCGAGTCGAGGCCTTTAATTTCATTAACAAGCCTCAGTTCGGACCACCCTCGAACCTAAGCTGGGATACAAGCCAGCCAGGTACCACTGGTGCCCCAGTGCCCGGGTTCGGTGCTATCACAAGTACCGTTCCCAATTTACAACGGCAGCTTCAGTTTGCGTTGAAGTTCTACTTTTGATGGGAACTCACCTGGAGTGTGTGACGTTGACGACTTCGCACGCGAGAAAAACTCGCAATTATGAGGAGATCGAAACTTGCGGAAGTAATCGTCGCCAGTTTGTGCAGGGTGGCGTTCTGAGTGCATTAGCGCTGCTGCTTTCCCCACTGGCCGGTGACAAGACGCAAAAATTTAAAATCGGAATGGCAGCCACAACATGGCTGTCTGCGGCGCCTTCCATTGAGTCTTATTGGAATGCGACCAAAGCGATCTCCAAGCTGAATATCGGTGCGACGGAAGGCGACAACAGTAACGCAAAGTTTGACATTTCTTACCCCAACGGAGCAGCCGAATTTGTAGCACGTTCTAAAAGGGTCGGCGTTCACCTGTGTGGTGTCTATCAGGCTTTCCCATTGCACGATTCTCCGAAAGGTCCCGAGATGCGAGCAAAGATGCACACCGTCGCTCGCTTTCTCAAGGCGGCTGGTGCAGAATATATCGCTCTGGGTTGGGACGTTCCCGAAATAGGCGGGAAGGTCTATCAAAGGACCGCCGATGACGTCAGCCGCGCCGTCGACAGCATGGACGAGCTTGGACGCCTCAGCTGGGAGGAACACGGTATCGTTGCCGCATTCCACGCCGAACGCGATATCCCCAAAGAAATGATTATCGGCATTCTTGACCAGACGAACTCCAAGTACATTCGATTGTGCGCGGATGTTGGTCACTTCACGGCTGCGGGCCTGGATGCCGTACAAACTGTGAAGACGTATGCCTCAAAGCTGGTGGCAAGTCATTGGAAGGACTACGATCCAAAACTGGCGGCACCCAATTACTTGGGCGGTGGAGCGACAGGCGATTTTGTGGAACTCGGCAAAGGAGTTGTCGACTTCAGGGGGTTGGCTGACCTATATCGCCAAATTGATTTCAGCGGTTGGGTACAGTTGGAGTTGGACCGAACCAGAGAGCCCAGTATTTCGGTAAGCGCCGCTGAAATGAGGTCGTTCGTGACCGACGATTTGAAGCTCGAAATGTATCCGGCGCGCCATTAGAGCGTTCAGGCAATTTGCATCCCAGCTGTCTATGACTTGCAGCTCGTTGAGCACCGGACCCAAAAATTTCCACGCTGCTTGCGGGATTGCTCGCCCTGCTAGCTCGCCTTGGATCCAACCCCGATCTCTCTGGCTCATTGCGGTCTGCTGCGCGGCGCTGCTCCTCATTGACCCAGCAATACTCTGGGCCCAAGATGTCTTTTTGCGTGCTCGCCGCAAATTGGACTCCAATCATGTGGCGGAAGCCATTTCGCTCTTGGAAGCCTACCGCAGCACTCACCCTGCCGAGCCGGAAGTTTACAATCTGCTCGGCGTGGCTTATGGGCTCAATGGTGATGACGACCGTTCGCTACAGATGTTTCAGCGCCTGAGCCGCCTGGCCCCGAATCAGCCGCAGGTCTACAACAATCTCGGCGCAGCCTACCTGAGGAAGCAAAAGCTAACGGAAGCCGAATCCGCCTTTCGCCATGCGCTGCGTCTCAGCCCGAATGACGTGAACGCTCTATATAATCTTGGGGCCCTGCTGAACGGGGCCCATAAATACAAGGAATCTCAACCTTTGCTCGAGCGCGCACTTCGCAGGGATGGTTCCTCGCCCGTAGCCTACGAAACCGCTGTCGCGCTCGCCGGAAATGGAGACCACAAAGCTGCGCTGAAACTGCTGAACTCAGTCACGCCTCCAGTCGGGGACGCGGCCGCTCCCTGGCTAAGGCTTACAGGCACCCTGCGCCTTGATGAAGGACAACTGGAGTCTGCTGCCGCCGCGCTGGAGCAGGCCCTCGCTCTCGCTCCCGATGACGAGGAATCCAGCTACGCATTGGCCATGGTGAGATTAAAGTCCAAGCAGGCAGATGCTGCCCTCCCGCTACTGGAGAAGGCCTTCAACTCACTTCCTAAGCCGTCACGATTGATCCGGGAAGGCACGATCATGGCGTCGTTCGGAGCTTATTCGCAGGCACTCTCCATGTTCGAAAATGCAGCCACAGACAGTCCGAAGTCGTATGATGCCCATTACAATGTCGCGGTCGTGCGGCTCGAACATTTTCAGAACCCCGCTGGCGCCCTCCAAGCCGCAGAGAAAGCCTTGAAGATAAAAGATACGGGAGAACTTGAAGATCTGCTTGGAGACATTCGCGAGGCGCAGAGCCAGTATGTCGACGCCCTCAAGCACTATCAAGAAGCCGCTCACCTGGATCCGAACGACGACAAGTACGCCTATGATCTTGGCGCTGAATTGATTGCGCATCAAAACTATGAAGTGGCGCGCACCATCTTCCATGCAGCACAAGAGCGCTTTCCCCGCTCCGCCCGAATCCAGTTGGGAGCCGGCACTGCCGAGTTCCTGCGCGGAAAGACCGATGTAGCTGTCGATGCATTCCTCAAGGCAGTTGAACTGAGCCCAGACTACGAGCCGGTATATCTTTTCTTGGGTGAAGCCTTCAGTTTCTCCGAGAACCGTTCGGTCGAAGCCGTTGCGAAATTGAAGGAATTCGCAGGAAAAAAGCCGCAGAGCTTTGGCGCCCAGTTCTACTATGGTGCCGCTCTCGTCAAAGACTTGCAGTCTGGACTCAACTCAGACGCAGAGGAAGCGGCCTTTTCTTCTTTGAACCGTGCGGCCACTCTACAACCGAAGGATGCGCGCGTTTATTACCAACTTGGGGAACTGTATCGACTTAAGAGGCAGTATGCGGAGGCGGCGGAACAGTTCGAGAAGTCCATTGCTCTTGGCCCGAATTATCCGGAGCCGCTGTATAAGTTGGTACAGGTCTATCAGCGCATGGGAAGGCGAGATGATGCCGCGACAATGTTTGCCAGGCATCGCGAAGTACTGGCCAAGGCAGAATCGGATCTTTACCATCGCGCCAGTGAAATTCAAAGCTTCGTTCTCACCATGAGAAATGGCCGGTAAAATCGGAGGCTAAATATCAGACTATCCCAACACGCCAAAATCTTCGTTGGATGTCAGCCGGAAACTTATGGAGTGGCGTAGGTACTGCGGCGGCGATGTTCATTAAACCCTCCCTGGTTCGCGGAACCACTGCAAATTCTGCCGTACGGGTCGGCCTTCTCGGTTTCGCTGCACGAGGTACTGAGGATGCGTCGAATCTTGTCGCTGCCGGACGTGCGAGGAGCGTGGCCTTGGCAAGAATGTAGAGGTGTCTCGCGGCTGGGGATTGTATTTCAGCTAGCTCG
>Ga0066388_100001447_pt1 | contig 13367 bp, 12 predicted proteins | sample PanSoiMetaGPlot6_FD_64539 | JGI IMG/M metagenome (GOLD analysis project Ga0066388, IMG submission 64539) | Tropical forest soil microbial communities from Panama analyzed to predict greenhouse gas emissions - Panama Soil - Plot 6 (Hybrid Assembly) | ecosystem: Environmental > Terrestrial >... | reverse complement strand
TTGCCGAAGCTGCGAAAGCACGGTTCAACGCGAGTCGGCAACTCGCGAGCAGAGCCCACCAGCTTAAAACCACGCTTTTGCCCGCAATCGGCCGCGCTTTGAAGCCGGCAGATCACAGTCGCTGCAAAATCGAACGCCGACCGCCGCGCCCGACCATGAATTTACCATTTTGCCCGTCCTTCATTCCCAGGCGGGCCGTGTCGAGGTATGGTACGGCCGCTCGGCCATAGGGGAGGTCGAGGGGGATCGGTCGCAGCCTTAGGGCTTAGGCCGTGCTAGGGGCAGGGTGGGGTCAATGCGGCAATCAGGCGATTGGCGCGGTCTTAAACGACCGGCGCGCTACGGGGCGCTTGCCCTCGGCTGCCTGGCGCTTGCCCATTGCGGCTCGCAGGACCAGCTCACCAGCCGACTCGATCCGAAATACGGAGTCTCCTCCAGTCCACGCGTGGTCGATTTCGGCGAACCGGTCCCCAAGGGCGGCGGGACCTACCGAATCGGCAAACCCTATGTGGTCGCGGGCGTCACCTACGTGCCCGAGGAGAACCCGCACTACCGGGCCGAGGGTTTGGCGTCATTCTACGGGCCCGACTTCCACGGTCGAAGGACCGCCAACGGCGAAGTGTTCGACATGGAGAGCCTGTCGGCAGCGCATCCGACCCTGCCGATTCCCTGCTACGTCCGCGTCACCAATCTGGCGAACCACAAGTCCGTCATCGTCCGGGTCAACGACCGCGGGCCCTATCACGGCAATCGCCTGATCGACGTGTCGATGAAGACCGCTCACGTGCTTGGATTTCATCAGTTCGGGGTCGCGCGCGTGCGCGTCGAATTTGTCGGTCCGGCGTCACTCGACGGCTCCGACGACCGCATGCTGCTGGCGACCTACCGCGAAGGCGAACCCGCTCCGGCGCCGTCGCGCGTCATGCTGGCGTCGGCCAAACCGTTCTTGCCGCAAACGCAGGCCCCGATCCTCGCCGACGTCCCGCTGCCGATGAGCCGGCCATTTTCGCTCGGTGACGGGCAGGAGGTCGCGGAACCCGTCAGCCAGCCGATCGCCGCGCAGCCGCAGAAAAAGAAGCAGCAGTCGGCGCGCAACGACGCCCTGCGCTCGCGCAGCCTGCAGGAGCAGGCGCGCGATTTGAACAGCGGCGCCGTTTCGGCCTATGCGCCCGTGCGCGACGGCTCCCAGGCGCCGGTGCCGGTCGCAAGCGCCCGTGGTTTCAACTGACCGCGCCCCCGGTCCGGGATCGCCCCATAACCGACACGATTTTGCAGATTTCTGCATCGTCGGCGGGGATATTGACCGGCCCGGAGCCTGTTGTATGGGTCCCGGGCTCTTGCTAGCCATAGTCAGATGATACTCGCGACCCGAATGAAATCATTGGTCGTGCGGTGCGCGCGGCGCCCGTCGCCGCTCCTCGTTTGCGCCCTGGCCGCGCTGCCGCTGGCCGCGATTGCCGCGACCGCGCCGGGGCAGAAGAAGGAAGAGTTTGCGACCGCCGCCCCCTACGCGATCCTGATCGAGGCGGACAGCGGCTCGGTGCTGTTCGAGAAGGCGGCCGACCAGGCCACCCCGCCATCCAGCATGGCCAAGCTGATGACCAGCGAGGTCGTGTTTCACGAATTGACTGAGGGCAAGCTCAAACTCGACGACGAGTTTCAGATCAGCGAGGACGCGTGGCGGCGCGGCGGTGCGCCGTCGCATACGTCGAGCATGTTCGCGCCGATCTACAGCCGCGTGCGCGTGCAGGATCTCCTCACCGCCGCGATCGTGCAGTCGGCGAACGACGCCTGCATCGCGCTCGCGCAGGGCATCGCCGGCAACGAGACCGCGTTCGCAATGAAGATGAATGAGCGCGCCAAGGAAATCGGACTGACCGGTTCGAACTTCACCAACGCCACCGGCCTGCCGGATCAGGGGCTGAAATCGACCGTGCGCGACCTCGCGAAACTGGCGCAGTACCTGATCAAGACCTACCCGGAGTTCTACAAATATTACGGCGAGAAGGAATTCACCTGGAACAAGATCCGCCAGCAGAATCGCAACCCGCTGCTCGCCATGAACATCGGCGCGGATGGTCTCAAGACCGGCTACACGGAGGACGGCGGCTACGGGCTCGTCGGCTCCGCCGAACGCGACGGGCTGCGCCTGATCGTCGTCGTCAACGGTCTGAAAAGCGAAAAGGAGCGCGGCGAGGAGGCTCGGAAACTGTTGGAATGGGGCTTCCACGGGTTCGAAACAAAGATGCTGTTCGCCGAGGGTCAGATCGTCGGCGAGGCGCGGCTGTTTGGCGGCGAGCAGATGCATGTGCCGCTGGTCGGCCAGGACGTCATCGCCCTGATGGTGCCGCGCGGGAGCAATGATCGGATCTCGGCCAAGGTGGTCTACAACGGACCCGTGCTGGCGCCGGTCGCGCGCGGCCAGGCGATCGGGAAGCTGCGGGTGTCCCGGGGCGACCGGGTCGCGCTTGAAGCACCGCTGATCGCGGCGGAGAGCGTTGGGCGGGGGGGGATGGCGCGGCGCGCCCTTGATGCGATGGGCGAACTCGTCATCGGTCTGTTCCGCTCGGGTGCCAGTTTGGCATCCGCGCCCGCGTCGGCGCGGCGCGCAGGTAATCCGCAGCTTTGAGGCGCAATGCAGGGCCGGTTCATCAGTTTCGAGGGCGGCGAGGGGGCGGGCAAGTCGACCCAGGCGGCATTGCTTGCGCAGCGCCTGTCGGCACTCGCTATCCCGGTCGTGCTGACGCGCGAGCCGGGCGGCTCGGCCGGCGCCGAGATCATTCGACACATTCTGCTCAACGGCGGCGCCAAGCCGTTCGGGCCCGATGCCGAAGCCGTGCTGTTCGCGGCGGCGCGGGCCGATCACGTGACCAACACGATCCGGCCGGCGCTCGAGCGCGGCGATTGGGTGATCTGCGACCGCTTCATCGATTCAACCCGGGTCTATCAGGGCGCCGTCGGACAGGTCGACGCGCGCATCATCAGCGCGCTTGAGCGCCTCACGGTCGGCGATACCGTCCCGGATCTGACGTTCCTGCTGGATCTGCCGCCGCGCGTGGGGCTCGAGCGCGCCGGCGCGCGGCGCGGCGCTGCGGAGGCCGATCGCTTCGAGCAGGAAGCGCCCGACTTTCACGCAACGCTTCGGCGCGCCTACAAGGCAATCGCTGCTGCAAATCCGGAGCGCTGCGTGACGATCGACGCGCGCGGGACGCAGGACGCCGTCGCCGCCGAGGTGTGGACCATCGTACAGGCGCGGTTCAATCCGACCGCCCAGACGCGCGCGCTTTCGGAAGCCGCCCCGTGAGCCCTGCGCGGGCGCGCACCGCCGACGCACCGGACACCCCGCATCCGCGCGAAGCTACGCAGTTGTTCGGCCATGCGGACGCCGAGCAGAACTTGCTGCAAGCCTACCGAAGCGGCCGCATGCCGCACGCCTGGTTGATCGGGGGCCCGGAAGGCATCGGCAAGGCAACGCTCGCTTATCGCATGGCGCGCTTTGTTCTTGCCAATCCCGACCCCGACGCCAAGGCGGTGCAAACCGCCCAATCGCTCGCGGTCGTGGCCGACCATCCGGCCGCACGCCGGATCCTCGCGCAGGCGCACAGCGATTTGCTCACACTCGAGCGAACGGTCGGCGACACCGGGAAGATGCGCACCGAAATCGCCGTCGCCGACGTGCGCCGCACGATCGGCTTTTTCGGTTCGACCGCGGGGGCAGGAGGCTGGCGCGTCTGCATTGTCGACAGCGTCGATGAGCTCAACCGGTTCGGCACCAATGCGTTGCTGAAGATTCTCGAAGAGCCTCCGGCGAAGTCGCTGCTGTTGCTCGTCAGCCATGTCCCCGGGCAGGTGCTGCCCACCATTCGCTCGCGCTGCCGGCAGCTGTCGCTGCGTCCGCTAAGCCCCGACGACGTCGTCACGGCGGCCGCCGCAGCGCTCGGCATCGCCGAGGACGACAACGACCTGCGGCACGCGGCCGCGCTCGCCGACGGCAGCGTCGCCCGCGCGCTCGCGCTGTTCGACGGCGCGACGCTCGCGCTCCACGACGGCGTGGCTGCACTGCTGGCCCGCCTGCCGGAGGTCGATCCACGCGCGTTGCACGTCATCGGCGACAGTCTGGGCAGGGCGGACGATGAGGCGTTTGACACGTTCCTCGCGGCGATCCGCAAATGGCTGTCGACGCGCCTTGCCTACGAGAAGGACGCTGCGCGATTGGCCCGCGTCGCAACCGCGTGGGAGACGTTCAATCAGGCGGCGGCCGACGTCGCGGTCTACAATCTCGAGCGCAAACCGCTGGTATTTTCTGCGTTCAACTTGCTGGCAGGGCTCGCGCGCGCTTAGTTCAGTCTTGCATATCGGGTGCGCTTGCCGGACGCGCGGGCCGTTGATACCTATGCCCGAACAGCCGCTTTCGGCACAATCCACCGGATCAACAACGAGTCATACGGGTCAATGGCAAAGAGTGCGTTTTTCATCACGACGGCGATTGCGTATCCGAACGGCGCGCCGCATATCGGCCACGCCTACGAGGCCATTGCGACTGATGCGATCGCACGCTTCATGCGGCTCGACGGCTATGACGTATTCTTTCTCACTGGCACCGACGAGCACGGCCAGAAGATTCAGCAGACCGCCGCCAGGGAAGGTTTGACTGCGCGGCAACTGGTCGACCGCAACGTGCTGCGTTTCCGCGCCATGGTCGAGCGCATGAACTGCTCGAACGACGACTTTATCCGCACGACCGAACCGCGCCACTACCGCGCATCGAGCGCGATCTGGGAACGCATGGCCAAGGCGGGCGACATTTATCTCGACAAGTATGCCGGCTGGTATTCGGTGCGCGACGAAGCGTTCTACGATGAGACCGAGACGCGGCTCGACCAGAACGGGCAGCGGATCGGCCCGCACGGAACGCCGGTCGAATGGGTGGAGGAGGAGAGCTACTTTTTCCGCCTCTCGGCCTATCAGGACAAGCTGCTCGACCTCTACCGGCGGATCCCCGACTACGTGCTGCCCAAGGAGCGGCTCAACGAGGTCGAGAGTTTCGTGCGCGGCGGTCTCAAGGACCTGTCGATCTCGCGCACGACCTTCGACTGGGGCGTTCCGGTGCCGGGCGATCCCAAGCACATCATGTACGTCTGGGTCGACGCGCTGACCAACTACATCACTGCCGTCGGCTATCCCGATGTCGAGAGCGAGGCGTTCAAGCGCTATTGGCCGGCCGCTCTGCACGTAATCGGCAAGGACATCGTGCGCTTTCACGCCGTTTACTGGCCCGCATTCTTGATGTCGGCCGGCGTGGACGTGCCGCAGCGGATCTTCTCGCATGGGTTTCTGTTCAACCGCGGCGAGAAAATGTCGAAGTCGGTCGGCAACGTGATCGACCCGTTCGCGCTCGCCGATGCCTATGGGGTCGACCAGCTGCGTTTCTTTCTGCTGCGCGAGGTGCCGTTCGGACAGGACGGAAACTACAGCCACGACGCGATCGTCGCGCGCATCAACGCCGATCTCTCCAACGATCTCGGCAATCTGGCGCAGCGCTCGCTCACCATGATCGCGCGCCAGTTTGACGGCGTGGTGCCGCAACCGGGTGCGCTGAGCGATGCCGACAATGCGATCCTCGCGCTTGCCGACGGCATGCTCGGGAAGGCGCGCGAGGCGATGAAGACGCGGCAGCTGCACCAGGTGCTCAACATGGTGTGGGCCGTGATCGCGGAGGCCAATCGCTACTTCGCGGGCGAAGCCCCGTGGGCGCTCGCCAAGACCGATCCCAAACGGCAGGCCACCGTGCTCTACGTCACGGCGGAAGTGCTGCGGCAAGTCGCGATCCTGACCCAACCGGCGATGCCGCACGGCGCCGCGGTGTTGCTCGATCAGCTCGGCGTCCCGGAGGGCGAACGCGCCTTCGACCGGCTCGGTGGGGCGCACCGCATTGCCCCTGGGAGCAAGCTTGCGGCACCCAGTCCGGTGTTCCCGCGCTACGTCGATCCGGACGCCCCAAAAGGCTGACCATGCTGGTCGACAGCCATTGCCATCTGGACTTTCCGGACTTTGCCAACGAGCTCGACGCGGTGGTGGCGCGCGCGCGCGACGCCGGCATTGGCCGCATCGTCACGATCTCGACGCGGGTTCGGCGGCACGACCAGGTGCTCGCCATCGCCGAGCGCTTTGCCGACGTGTTCTGCTCGGTCGGCACGCATCCACACCACGCCCAGGAGGAGCTCGACGTTACGGTCGACGATCTCGTCGCGCGCACGCGCCATCCACGCGTGGTCGCGGTCGGGGAGGCCGGTCTCGATTACCACTACCACTTCAGTCCGGTCGACGCGCAGGAGCAGGGCTTTCGCCGCCACATCGCGGCTGCGCGCGCGACCGGACTTCCGCTCGTGATCCATTCCCGGGATGCCGATGACGACATGGCGCGCATCCTGGAAGAGGAAACCCGCAAAGGCGCATTCCCCGCGGTGCTGCACTGTTTCACCGGCGGACGCGATCTTGCGCAGCGCGCGATCGCGCTCGGCCTTTCGATTTCCTTCACCGGCATATTGACCTTTAAGAAATCCGAGGAACTGCGTGAGATCGCAGCCGAACTTCCGGCAGAGCGGATCCTGGTTGAGACCGACGCACCGTATCTTGCACCCGGAAAGTTCAGAGGAAAGCGCAACGAACCGTCGTATGTTATTGAAACAGCTAAAGTTCTAGCCGACGCGCGTGGCGTACCATTCGACCAGATCGAACGCCAGACAACCGACAACTTCTTTCGCCTGTTTGCCAAGGTGCCGCGCCCGCAGAGAAGCGCCGCGTGACGCTCACCGCGACCATCCTGGGCTGCGGCTCCTCGGCCGGAGTGCCGCGTCCTGCGCTCGGCTGGGGCGCGTGCAATCCCTTAAATCCGCGCAACCGGCGCCGGCGTTGCTCACTCCTCGTCGAGCGAACCAGCCACGACGGCGGCTGCACCCGTGTGCTCATCGACACGTCGCCCGATCTGCGCGAGCAATTGCTCGACGCCAATGTCGATTGGCTCGACGGCATCTTTTTCACCCACGAGCACGCCGACCACACCCACGGGATTGACGATCTGCGCTCGCTTTACATTCATCGCCGGCGGCGGCTCGATCTCTACCTTGACGAGGCCGCGGCACGCGTCGTCCTTCATCGGTTCGGCTATTGCTTCGTGACGCCGCCCGGCAGCGAATATCCGCCGATCGCGAACGAGCACCGGATCGCGCCCGACAAGCCGATCACGGTCCAAGGGGCAGGGGGCGAGATCGTGGTCCTTCCGTTCGTGCAGGACCACGGCGACATTCCGTCGCTCGGATTCCGGTTCGATGGTCTCGCTTATTCCAGCGACCTCGTCGGCCTACCCGACGCGAGCCTGCCGGCACTGGCGGACCTCGACATCTGGATCGTGGACGCGCTGCGCTACCGGCCGCACCCAAGCCACTTCAGCGTCGATGACGCGCTGCGCTGGATCGAGCGCATCGACCCGCAACGGGCGGTGCTGACCAATCTGCATGCCGATCTCGACTACGCGACCCTGAAGGCGAGCCTGCCGGGGAATGTCGAACCGGCCTACGACGGCATGCGGATTGAGATTGGCTGACGCCGGCGCGAGCGCTTAGAAAGGCCCATTTCATCGGCGCTAATCAAAAATGTTCCATAATATGTCTTATGCGAATGGGGCCGTTATTCGTCGGCTGAGCGCCCGAACGCTCCTGCAAGCGGCGCGGACGCTCCATGCGAGGCATGGCCCTTCCCGGCGCCGCCAACGGTGCTTAACTGACCGTGGATCGCTTAACCGCGCCGTTCCGCGCCGGCCGTTGCCAAAAATCCAACCAACCCGCGAGGTGAGCCGTGAGCAAGGTCAAAACATTGGAAACCCGCAATACCGCCAATCTCGATACGCCGACCGATCTGTCGCCGGAGGGCGTCAAGGCCATCTCGGCCGCGTTGAACGTGGTGCTCGCCGACAGCTTCGCGCTTTACCTCAAGACCAAGAACTTCCACTGGCATGTGAGCGGCCCGCATTTCCGCGATTACCACCTGCTGCTCGATGATCAGGGTGACCAGATTTTCGGCACCACCGATGAGATCGCGGAACGCGTCCGCAAGATCGGGGGCCGGACGCTGCGTTCGATCGGACACATTGCCAAGCTCCAGCGCATTCGCGATAACGACGCCGATTTCGTCGATCCCGAGGATATGCTGCAGGAGCTGATGCGCGACAACAAAGCGGTCGTGCATTCGATGCGCGAAGCGCACGAGGTTGCGGACAAGCACGGCGACGTCGCCACCGCAAGCATCCTGGAAAACTTCATTGACGCCACCGAAAAGCGCGTGTGGTTCCTGTTCGAGGCGAGCCGCGCCGCCGACGAAACCGGTCACTGACCCTGCTCTCTCGAGTTATCCCCGCCCGTCGCGCTTCGTCGCGACGGGCGTTGGCGTTTGCTAAGGTGATTTCAAAGCAAAACAACCGTCGGTCGGAAGCGGGACAAAAGGCATGAAACCGTCGCGGGATATTTCCGGACTCCTCGAGATCATGGCGGCGCTACGGACGCCGCCGACCGGCTGCCCCTGGGATCTCGAGCAGAATTTCGCGACCATCGCCCCCTACACGATCGAGGAAGCCTACGAGGTTGCGGACGCGATTGCGCGCGGCGACCTCGCCGATCTGCGCGACGAACTGGGCGACCTGCTGCTGCAGGTCGTATTCCACGCCCGCATGGCGCAGGAGCAAGGCGCGTTCGCGTTCGGCGATGTGGTCGAAGCCATTACCGAAAAGATGCTGCGCCGGCACCCGCATGTGTTCGGCGACGAAGACGCGCGGCGGCCGGAGGCCGTGAAGGGACTGTGGGAGCGGATCAAGGCAGAAGAAAAGGCCAGCAAGGCGTTGCAGAAAGGCACCGCCGCTCCGGACGGTGCGCTCGCCGGTGTACCGGCTGCTCTGCCCGCCATGATCCGGGCCCAGAAGCTTCAGTCCAAGGCCGGTCAGGTCGGCTTCGACTGGAACGACCCGCAGGCGGTGCTTGCGAAGATACGCGAGGAGACCGCAGAGATCGCGAGCGCGCTTGCGCGCGGGGACCACAACGCCGCCGGACAGGAGGTTGGGGACCTGCTGTTCGCCGCCGTCAATCTCGCCCGTCACCTCGACCAGGACGCCGAGGGCTTGCTCCGCAGCACCAACCAGAAATTCGAACGGCGGTTCGCCGCAATTGAAGCCGCATTGGCGCGGCAGGGCCGTACCCCGACGCAGGCCTCGCTTAAGGAAATGGACGCGCTGTGGGACGCCGCCAAGCGCGACGAAGCGGCCACGCCCCCCGAACACCCGACCCGCTAGCGATGAGGGATTGCGAAGATTTTGCTTGTGGCCATCCTTCGAGACGCCCTCGCTTCGCTCGGGCTCCTCAGGATGAGGCCTACGATGGTGGGCCGACCGCCGTGCAACACACTCAGTCCTCGTCCTGAGGAGCGCCCGCAGGGCGCGTCTCGAAGGACGGCCACGCACGCCCTCTCAGGACACGCGTCGACGTCCGGCGCCGCGGCCATCGGCAGCAGCCCTCACCCGGCCCTGGAACTTGGCGAGCAGCAATTGGGCGTTCGCCGGATGCACCCGGACCGTCATCGTGACCCGGCCGTCCTCAGCGACCGTCTTCGCCAGGACCTCCGCATTGCGATAGAGCCAGCTCATCCCGGCGCCGTCCGCACCGTCGATCGTCACCTCGTAGCTGGCACGCGCGCCGGCGAGCTGCCCTTCGATCAGGGTTTTGAGCGCTTCGAGCCCCTCCCCGGTCACCGCTGATACGAGAACCGCGGGCGTTTGGTTGCGCCCGACCAGATTGGCAACGCGTTCGCGCGCCTCCTCGCTCAATCGATCGATCTTGTTCCAGACCTCCACCAGCCGCCGGTCCGACCGGTCGATGCCGAGTTCATCGAGTACTTTCGCGACGTCGCGCGATTGCGCGTCCGTATCGTTGTGCGACACGTCGCGCACATGCAGAATCAGATCTGCCTCGATGACTTCCTCGAGCGTTGCCCGAAACGCGGCAATCAACGTCGTCGGCAGGTCCGATATGAACCCGACGGTGTCGGACAGAATAACGCGCTCGCCGTGCGGCAGGTCGACGGCCCGCAGCGTCGGGTCGAGCGTTGCAAACAGCATATCGGCCGACAAAACACGCGATGCCGCCAGGTGATTGAACAAGGTCGACTTGCCGGCGTTGGTGTAGCCGACCAGCGCGACGATCGGATAAGGCACGCGCTTGCGGCTTTCGCGGTGCAGATGGCGCGTGCGCTTGACGCCCTCGAGCTCCTGTTTGATCCGCGCAATGCGTTCCGCGATGATGCGGCGGTCGGCTTCGATCTGGGTTTCACCGGGTCCGCCCAGAAATCCGAAACCGCCGCGCTGGCGTTCGAGATGGGTCCACGAACGCACCAGGCGGCCGCGCTGATAGGTCAGATGGGCGAGTTCGACCTGCAGCGCTCCTTCGCGGGTGCGGGCGCGCCGTCCGAAGATCTCCAGGATGAGGCCGGTGCGATCGAGCACCTTGGCATGCCAGGCCTTTTCCAGGTTGCGCTGCTGCACCGGGGAGAGCGCGCAATCCATCACCACGAGCCCGGCCTCAAGGCTCTTCACGACGCCGGCGAACTCGTCGACCTTGCCCTTTCCGATGAAGGTCGCCGGGTTGATCTCGCCGAGCGGCACAATCCCCGCCTCGACGACCTCGAGCTCGATCGCCCGCGCGAGACCAACCGCCTCATCGAGCCGGGCTGTCACCGGGCGATCCGACACGGGGCTTCGCGCACGCCCGCCCCCGCGCCGGTCGCGCGGGTAAGGGCCGATCACGATCGCGCGCCCTGCCCCCGACCCGGCCGGGGTTACAGCGTCGCGCGCATCACGTCGTCGCAGCTCCAATCAGGTCTTTTCCTCGACCGGAACGTCCTCAGCAGAATCGAACAGCTGAATGGGATGGCCCGGCATGATGGTTGAGATGGCGTGTTTGTAGACGAGTTGAGAATGTCCGTCGCGTCTTAACAAAACACAGAAGTTATCGAACCAGGTTACGACGCCTTGTAACTTGACCCCGTTAACGAGAAAAATCGTCAGTGGGGTCTTGTTCTTGCGGACATTGTTGAGAAACGTGTCTTGTAGGTTTTGAGCGCGGTCGGCTGCCATGGCCGTTGTTTCCATTTTTTTCTCGCGTTTCCATCCCACCCCGCGAGTCGTTTTCTTATTAGTTCTCTTTCTCTTATTGGTTCTCTTTGCCCCGGGCCCCGAAATCGAGGACCAAATTCATACGACCAGCCCAGTCCGACGGCAGGGCCGGCTGGCCGCGCAAGCCTCTCATGGTCCATAGGCCCAGCTTGTCCCTTGGTCAAGCTCAAGAAACCTCTGCATAACGATGGAAATCGCGCCTGAGCGCGGTCGCGATGGGGCCCGGACGTCCCGATCCAATCGGACGCCCATCGATCCGAACCACCGGCAACACAATCTGGCTGGCGGCGGTCATGAACGCCTCGCGCGCCGCATAAGCCTCTTCCACTGAAAACGCGCGTTCTTCGACCCGAAGGCCGTGCGCGCCGGCCACCTCCAGCACCACCGTGCGGGCCACGCCGCGCAGAATGCCGTGATCCGTGGGTCTCGTGACCAACGCCCCGTTCGCGGTCACGATCCATGCGTTCGACGAAGACCCCTCCGTCACCAAGCTATCGCGGTCGACGTACCAGGCTTCGCGCGCTCCTTGTTCGCGGGCGGCCTGCTTGGCCAACACGTTGGGCAGGAGCGAGATCGATTTGATGTCGACGCGGCCCCAGCGATTGTCCGGAAACGTCACCACGCTCACGCCCACCGCGGCCTCGCGTTCGTATCTGCTGCGATCGAGGCGGCGGGCGGTGACGACCATGGCGACCGGCGTCTGGCCGGGTGGAAAAGCGTGGTCGCGCCGGGCGACCCCGCGGGTGACCTGGAGATAGACGAGGCCGTTACGCACGCGGTTGCGCGCGATTGTTTCACGCAGCACCACGCCCAACGCCGCATCCGACATGGGAGCGGCCATGTGCAGCGCCTCGAGCGAGCGGTGCAGGCGCGCCACGTGCCGCCGTTCGTCGATCAGGTGCCCGTCGCGGACCTCGCAGACCTCGTAAACGCCGTCGGAAAACTGATAGCCCCGGTCTTCGATGTGGACCATCGCGTGGTTATACGCGCGGTAGCGTCCGTTGACGTAGGCGATGCGCAGCATGAAAGCTTGACGTACTCAAAAAGCGCTGCGACCGCCTAGTCCATTCCCAGGGCTTTGAGCTTGCGATGCAGCGCCGAGCGCTCCATTCCGACGAATTCAGCGGTGCGCGAGATATTGCCGCCGAAGCGGCTGATCTGCGCCCGCAGATATTCGCGCTCGAACGCCTCGCGCGCCTCGCGCAACGGCAGCCCCATCAAGTGTTCGCCGCCGTCGCCGTGCGGCATGGTCGGGACCATCGAGCCGACGTCCTGCGGGAGCATGTCGGCGCCGACCTCGGCGTCCGGATCCCCGCCCGCGAGAATCATCAGCCGTTCGACGTTGTTGCGCAGCTGCCGGACGTTGCCCGGCCAGTCGTGCGACTGCAGCACCGCCAAGGCATCCGACGCGATGCGGCGAATCGGCAGCCCGGTCGCAACCGAAATCTGGTTCATGAAGTATTGCACCAGTTCCGGTATGTCCTCGCGGCGCTCGGCGAGCGGCGGCACGCGCAACGGGACCACTGAGAGCCGGTGATAGAGATCCTCGCGGAACTTGCCCGCCGCGACTTCCGCCTCGATGTCGCGACCGGTCGAGGAAACGATGCGCACGTCGACCGTTACTTTCGAGGTGCTGCCGACGCGTTGAAACGTCTGATCGACGAGCACGCGCAGGATCTTGTTTTGGGTCTCGCGCGGCATGTCGGCGATTTCATCGATAAACAGCGTTCCGCCATGGGCCTCTTCGAGCGCCCCTACCTTGCGTCCATGCGCGCCATTGGCTTCGGTCCCAAACAGCTCGACCTCCATATGCTCTGGCAACATGGCCGCGGCGTTGATCACGACGAACGGCCCCGACGCACGGTTGGAGCGCATGTGGATGGTGCGGGCGGTGAGCTCCTTGCCCGACCCCGACGAGCCGACGATGAGGATCCGGCTGTTGGTCGGCGCCACCTTCTCGATCTGATTGCGCAACTGGTTGATCGCAGGCGACTTGCCGACAAGGTTGGTGACGATGGGCGCGATCGCCTTGAGCTCGCGCACCTCGCGCTTGAGGCGCGAGGTCTCGAGCGCGCGATCCGCCACCAGCACCAGACGGTCGGCCTTGAACGGCTTCTCGATGAAATCGTAGGCGCCGCGCTTGATCGCGGACACC
>Ga0066388_100001446_pt1 | contig 13368 bp, 10 predicted proteins | sample PanSoiMetaGPlot6_FD_64539 | JGI IMG/M metagenome (GOLD analysis project Ga0066388, IMG submission 64539) | Tropical forest soil microbial communities from Panama analyzed to predict greenhouse gas emissions - Panama Soil - Plot 6 (Hybrid Assembly) | ecosystem: Environmental > Terrestrial >... | reverse complement strand
CGGGAGCAGGGCTTCAGCGGGCTGCACGCCCGCACCGAGGACATCGCCAAGCTCGGGCTGCTGTACGTGCAGGGGGGCCGGTGGGAGGGAGCCCAGCTCATCCCCGGGAAATGGGTGGCCGAGGCGACGTCGGAGCAGATCAGCAACCCGGGCGAACCCAACCCCGACTGGCGGCAGGGCTACGGCTACCAGTTCTGGATGTCCCGGCACGGATACCGCGGCGACGGGGCCTTCGGGCAGTTCTGCGTGATCTTGCCCGAGCAGGACACGGTGATCGTCACCACCGCCTACACGCTCGACATGCAGGCCGTCCTCGACGCGATGTGGGCGCGCCTGCTCCCCGGCCTCGGCATCGTCTCACCGGACGCGGGGGCAGCACACGACCAGCTCAGGGCCAGGCTCGCCCGCCTCGGGCTGCCGGCAGGCCCCGGCGCGCCTGCTCCCGGCGGCTGGGGCCCGTGGACCAGCGGGCCGTTCACCGTCACCGCCCGCAGCGCAGGCACGGAGGTCCGGCCCTTCCTGACCGCCGTCGAGGTGGCGCCGCGGGCCGGCGGCTGGCATCTCAGCCTCATCGAGCCCGCCAACGCGCTGACCTTTCCCGTCGGCGCCGGGGACTGGATCGTCAGCGACCACGCCGACCGCAGCGGCGACATCATCCCGGTGGCCGCCTCCGGTGGCTGGCTCGACGGCGACACCCTGCGCGCCGAGGTGATCTTCCTGGAAACCCCGCACCGGATGCACATCACGTGCTTCCTGCCCGGACGCACCGCCGAGGCGGTGTGGCGCCATCCGCCGCTGGCGCCCAGCACGCTCCGGCACCTGCACTGCCCCGGCTAGGCACGCGGACGGTACCGGGGCGGGCACCCTGATCGTTCGGGACAATTATTTAACCCCGAACGGACGGGTGTTACGCTCCCTCCCCGGTCAGCGGAGCAGGCGACGGGCGGTCCGGATCAGGTCTAACGTCGTAGGCGTGGCGGACCGGGAAGTCGATGACGCACTGGCGCGGAGCTTCCTCGCGGAATTGCCGGGTGAGCTGGCCGGCCGACTGCGGGCAGAAGGAGAGCGCGCCGACTACCCGGCGGGCACGACGGTGTACCGGGCCGGAGAGGATCCGCGGGCGGCGCTGGTGGTCCGGGGGCTGATCCGGGTGTACCTGAGCTCGCCGGGCGGCCGGCAGGTCACCGTCCGCTACGCCAGGCCCGGCGATGTGCTGGGGATCGCGGTGCTGGTCGGCGGGCCGGCCGGCACCAGCGTCCAGGCGGTGGAGCCATCCAGCGTGTTCCGGATCAGCGGGCGGACGCTGACCGCGGCGGCGCAGAGCGACGCCCGGGTCGCCTGGGCGATCGCCGAGGAGCTCAACCGGCGGCTGTATGAGGTGCTGGAGCAGACGGCGGTCAACGCGTTCGGCTCGGTCCGCCAGCGCGTGGCCGCCCACCTGCTCGATCTCGCCTCCGGCCGGCAGCGCCCTGGCGGCCGCCTGGTGGCCCGCGTGTCGCAGCAGGAGCTGGCGGACGCGGCCGGGTCGGTCCGCGAGGTGGTGGCCCGGGCCCTGCGTGACCTGCGCGTCGCCGGGATCGTGGCCACCGCGGCGGACAGCGTGGTGATCCTCGACCCGGCCCGGCTGTACGCCGAATCCGGCGGCCCGGCGGGCCTGTGACTTAAGTCGCCCGGCGCGCGACTGAGGTCACTGCCGCGGCCCTGGTCCGGCGGCAGCCTGGGGGCAGGCCCGGGAACCCGGGACGGCCCGCAACGGAAAGAGACCCCCGCCGTGAACCCTTTGACCGCAGTGTCCCGGGCCGGGCCCGGGTCGGCGGGGGCGGTGAAGGCGGTGTCGGTGATCAGCACCGGCACCGTGCAGATCCGCCCCGAGCACCCTTACGGCACCCGCAAACCGCTGTACTGGTGGCTGATGACCTCCCGGCGGTGGACACCGCCACGGCCGATCAACGTCTACGTCATCGAGCACGCCCGGGGGCTGATCCTGTTCGATACCGGGCAGGACCGCGCCTCGGTCACCGATGGCACCTACTTCCCCGGCGGTGTCACCGGCTACATGTATCACCGGCTCGCCCGCTTCGACATCGGCGAGGGTGACACCCTCACCGCCCAGCTCGCCACGCTCGGCTACGCCCCCGCCGACGTAGACACCGCGATCGTGTCCCACCTGCACCAGGACCACATGGGCGGACTGCCCGAGCTGACCGACTCGGAGCTGCTGGTTTCGGCGGCCGAATGGGCCGAGCTGGCCCGCCCGGCCCCGGAGCTGCGAGGCTTCCTGCGCGGCCACATCGAGCTGCCCGGACTGAGGTGGCACCAGGTCAGCCCGGAGCCCACCGATGATCCCGCGCTGAAGCCCTTTACCGGGTCGCTGGATGTGATGGGCGACGGGTCGCTGGTGCTGCTGCCCACCCCCGGTCACACGGCCGGCTCGATGTCACTGCTGATCCGGCGCACGGGCAGGCCGCCGCTGCTGCTGACCGGTGACCTCACCTACGGGGCGGAGATCCTGCAGAGCGGCCGGCTTCCCGGCGTGGGCAACCGGCGGCGGCTCGCGGAAAGCTCGCGCAAGGTCCTCGCCCTGGCCGAACGGCAGCCTGGCCTGGTGGTGCTGCCCGCTCACGACCCGACCGCCGCCCAGCGGCTGCTGCACAGCTAGACGGGAACGACATGGACATCGACCGGCGCGAGCCCGTGCGGCTCGGCGAGAGCACCCAGTGGATCCGCATCCGGGCGGCGAACGCCCGCAACCCGCTCCTGCTGCTCGTCCAGCTGGGCCCGGCCCTGCCGATGATGAACGAGGTCCGGACGTTCGGGCGCCTGCTGTCGCTCGAGGATGACTTCACGGTCGTCTACTGGGACCAGCGCGGTTGCGGCCGCTCCCTGCGGTCCGCGGGCACCGCGTCCGAGCTGAGCGTCCAGGCGATGATCGGCGACACCGTGCAGCTGCTGGCCATGCTGGGCGAACGCTTCGGAACGCCCGCGATCGTGGCCGGGTTCTCGATGGGCGGGACGATCGCGGCGCACGCCGCCGCGCGCCGGCCGGACCTGGTGGCGACCCTGGTCACGGCGGGCATGGACATCGACGGCCCGGCCGCCGACAAGAACGCCTACGAGTTCGCGCTCACCACCGCGCGGGCCAGGAACAACCACCGGGCGATCCGGCAGCTCGAAGCGATCGGGCCGCCACCGCACCTCGAGCCCGGGCAGTTCATGACCCGGGCCCGGTGGGCGACCGACTTCGGCGGCGTGCGCACCGGTCACACCTTCAACTCGATGACCCGCGATCTGCTGGTCAGCATGCTTCGCTCCCCCGACTACTCCCCCGCGGACGCCGTCCGGGTCATCCGCGGGATCGCGGCGACGCAAGCCGCGCTGCTCCCTGAACTGTCGGCGCTCGACCTGCCCCACACGCTCACCAGCCTGAACTGCCCCATCGTGATGGTCCAAGGCCGGCACGATCAGGTCGCACCAGGATCGATTGCCGAGCGCTACGCCGACCTGCTGCAGGCACCAGGCAAGCAGTTCACGTGGTTCGAGCATTCGGCGCACATGCCGCACCTCGAGGAGCCGGGGCGGTTCCGGGAGCTGCTCGCCAAGGTCCGGCTCGGCCTGCCCGCTGACAAATCCTGATGAATCCTGATGAGAGGTGTGCTGTGACAACGACATCCGAGATCAGTCCGGTCCGTGATGTGCTGCTACTCGGCGCGGCGGGGAACAGCGGCCGGCTCATCGCGGCCGAACTGGCCGCCCGCCGCCTGTCCGTCCGGCTGGCCGGGCGCCGCCGCGGCCCGCTGGAGGACCTCGCCCGGGCGCTGGCCGCCGAGGGCGCGGCGGCGGACGTGCGGACCGTCGACGCCGGCGACGCCGGCGACGCGGCGTCGCTGGCCGAGGCGATGGCCGGCGTCCGTGTGGTCCTGTCCACGATCGGGCCGTTCGCCCGGCAGGCCGGCCCGGTGATCGATGCCTGCCTGGCCGCCGGGTTGCCCTACGTGGACATCGCGAACGAGTGGGCGGCGGTGCGGGGACTGCTGGACCGCGACGAGCAAGCCCGCGCGCGCGGTGTCACGCTGGTCACCGGGGCCGGGTTCGGGCCGGCCGCGACCGAGACGCTGGTCCTGCGCCTGGTGGAGAAGATCGGCGCGGTTCCCGATCTGGTACGCGTCGCGGCCGCCGCGGAGGTGACCAGCCAGGGCGAGGCGGTGCGCCAGACCTTCCAGGAGTCCCTGGCTGAGGGCGTCGCCGTCACCTACCGTGACGGCCAGGTGGTGCGGGAGGCCCTCGGCAGCGGCGCCACGGTCCTGACGTTCGGCGGCGCCCGGCGGCCGGTGCTGCCCGGGCCGGTCGGTGACCTGGAAACGGCCAGGCTGGCCAGCGGCGCCGCCAACGTGGTGGCCTACGTCGTGAACCCGGGAGCGCACGGCAGCGGAACCGGCTCCTGGACCTGGGCCGAGATCACCGGGCCCGACGGGCACACGCTCAGCGCCGAACTGCGCGCCGGCGAAGGCGTCCAGGCGACGGCGGCCATCGCCGCCGAGACCACCCGGCGGGTCCTGGCCGGTGCCGAACCTGGTGCGTGGACGGCCGGCCGGTTGTTCGGCGCCGCTCTCGTCACCGACGCCACCGGGGCCCGGGTAACCATGAACGGATCGCCAGCCTGAGCGCAGCCACACGGAACTGGCTCGTGAACCCCCACGTCACCGTGGGCATGGGGGCTTGTGACCAGATCGTTATAACGGTTCGTGTATTTAACCGCCCTTTGTGTCGTCTGGCCAGATGGGCGCGCGTATGGCCTGGCTCGCGACCACACACCTCGCGCCTTCAACGCACACAAGAGGGGGCGTGATTCAAATGCCGGACATGAGCACGAACTGGTTCTTCGAGCCCCGCAGTGGCGGGGCCGGGAGCAGGTACGACGACCACGACGATGACTCGGCACCCGGCCTGACCTGCGTGCCGGCCGAGGTCCTGCGGCGGCACGGCGCGCGCGTGCTCGACCCGAGCACCGCCGCGGCGGTGCCCTCCGCCGGCGGACCAGGGCCCGGCCCCGGGCGGGCCAGGACGCCGAACGCGACCGTATACCGGGCCAGGACGCTGCTGATTCCGGGCGACCTGCTCGGGAACGCAGCCGTGTTCGAGGCGATCAACGCCGCGCTCGCCAACGTCGGGATGAGGGCCCTGATCCCTGACTCGAACAACCGCCCGGTGCGCAGCGAGCATGCCGCCCGGCTCCTCGAGGGGCTGCCCCGCGTGGCGGTGCTGGTCCCGGCGCCGCCGGCGCCGGGCCAGCCCGGGCGGCCGGTGGTCGTCAACGCGTGGGTAGCGCTGCAGGCCCTGCGGGCGGCGGCCCAGGCCGCGGATGAGCAGGCGGCGCTGAGCCCTCAGGTTCGCGCGGTGCTGAGCCCTCAGGTTGTCGACAGGATCAAGCTGGAACACCTGCTGGTCGGTTCGGCCATCACGGGGAGCCCGTCCACCGAAGGCAACGGCGTCTCCGGCAGCCCGTCCACCGAGGGCAACGGGGTCACCGGGCCGGGCACCACCAGTTCCTACGGTTACAGCAGCGGCGATACGCGGACCCCGGTGGCGCTTTCTCTCCGGCCGCCCGCCCGCAGGCCGCTCGAGGACTGCGGGCCGCGGCGTCCGGTCGTCGCGGTCCTGGACACGGGCGTCCGGGCTCATCCGTGGCTGAACGTGAGGCCGGATCAGACGGACGGATACGAGACCGAGCCGGACGGGTTCGTCCAGATCGATCTCGACATGCAGAAGGCCATCTACCTGCAAACCGAAGCCGCAGAGCAGCTGGGCGACCAGCCGCGCCAGCTGATCAAGCATCCGTGGGACCGGCCGGCCACGGCGGACCCGCTGATCGGTGAGCTCGAGACCACGGTCGGCCACAGCACGTTCATCTCCGGGATCGTGCGTCAGGTCGCCCCCGATGCCCAGGTCCTGGCCATACGGATCATGCACAGCGACGGCGTCGTCAGCGAATACGACCTCATCGAGGCGCTGAGGCTGGTCGCCACCCGGGTCGCGAACGCCGAGGCGGGCGACATGACCGAGATGGTCGACGTGGTGTCGCTCTCGCTGGGCTACTTCGACGAGTCCCCGGCCGACGAGCTTTACAGCTCAGGGCTCTGGCAGGCCATCGAGGTGCTGCTCAGGCTGGGGGTGGTCGTCGTCGCCGCGGCAGGCAACTTCTCCACCCGCCGCAAGTTCTATCCGGCGGGGTTCACCGTGCTGCCCCCGCCCGGGCCGGTACCGCTGATCAGCGTGGGCGCGCTCAACCCGAACGGCACCAGGGCGCTGTTCAGCGACGGCGGCCGGTGGGTCACGGCCTGGGCCAAGGGCGCCGCGGTGGTCAGCACCTACCCGTATGATCTCGTCGGCAGCGTCAGCCCGCAGATCAAGATGGAGGGGCGCGAGGCGCTCAGTCCTGACGACTACCGGGGCGGCTTCGCCGTGTGGAGCGGCACCTCCTTCTCGGCTCCGCTGCTGGCCGCGCGCATCGCGCGGCAGCTCCTGGAGGACGCGGAGGCCGATCCCGGGCTCGGGCTGGACCAGCCCGGAGCGGCGGCGGCGACAGAACGGATGATGGCCGCGCTGCAGATGATGGGCTGGCCGGGGTGATCCATGGTGGATGATCCCAGGTCCGTCACCGCGCCGGCCGACCGGCCGGATCGCAACGCGCGCATCGCGGACCTGGTGGACGCGGCCAGGGAGGGCAGCGACGACGCGCTCGGCCAGATCGTGACGGAACTCAGCCCGCTGCTGTGGCACGTCGCCCGGGCGTCCGGGCTGAGTTCCGGCGATGCGGAGGACGTGCTGCAGACGGTATGGACGCGCCTGCTCACTCACCTCGACGGCATCAGGACCTCCGCGGCGCTCTCCCGCTGGCTGGTCGTGACCACCAGGCGGGAGGCGTGGCGGGTGCGCGCCGAGGAGCGCAGGCGGCAGCCGATCGACGAGGATTGGCTCGGCGCGCTGCCCGATCCCGGGCCTGGCCTGGAAGAAAAGGTCATCGTCGACGATCAGCGTCGTGCGCTCTGGGTGGCGATCGGCAAGCTGTCCCGGCGGTGCCAGGAACTGCTGCGGATCGTCGCTTTCGTGCCGCGCCCCGACTACCAGGCGGTGGCGGCCGAACTCGGCATTCCGGTCGGGAGCGTCGGCCCTACCCGCGGCCGGTGCCTGGCCAAGCTTCGCGCATTGCTCGCCACCTGACCCGATGGGAGTCGCCGATGAAGTCGTCGGATGCAGGGCCGCCGGACGCCGGGCCGCCGGACGCCTGGCCGCCGGACGCCTGGCCGCGGGACGCCGGGCCGGACGAACCGCTGGACCAGTTCGATCTGGAGATCCTGGACGGCATCCGTGAGATCTTCTCGACGGCCGACCCCATGCCCGCAGACCTCCCCGAGCGGATCAGGTTCTCCCTGGCCATGCGGGACCTGGAGGCTGAGGTGGCCCGGCTCGCCTCCGAGGAGGACCCGCGGCTGCTCGCGGTTCGGGGAGCGGAGCAGAGCCGGACCATCACCTTCGACAGCGACAGCCTGACGATCATGATCCGGATCGATCCGAACAAGAACGGCACGGTGCGCATCGACGGCTGGCTGGCGCCGCCTCAGTGCCGCGAGATCGAGATGCAGACCACGGCGGACACGCTGCGCGTACTCAGCGATGAGCAGGGGCGCTTCGCCTTCGCCAGCGTGCCCCGCGGAACCGCCCGGCTGTCGGTCCGGCCGGGTGAGCAGGGGCCGGCCGGATCCGGGCGGCCGGTGGTAACGCCAGCGCTCATTCTCTGATGTCTTCCTGATGTACCAGCGTGTGGGCGGGGCCTGATGCCGGCGGCAGAACGCGGCCTGATCACGGCCGAGCGCGCCGCGAGCCGAGCACGCCAGGCGTATCAGCGCGGCCTTCGCGCGGGCGCGACCGGGCGCCCGGCCGTCGGCGCCCGTCATCTGCGCTCCGGGCTGGCCTTGCTGGGCTGGGACGATGACGAGGAGCCCGGCCCGCGGCAGGTGCGCGAGGCCGACCGGGCGGCCGCGGCGAGGCTGCTGATCAGCCTGGCCCACCTCGAGGCGGAACAGGGCCGCACCGAATACGGGCTTGCCCTCCTGGACCGGGCCGAGGTCATGACCGCGCCGGATGACCGGGGAATCCTGCTCTCCCAGCGGGCCCTGCTGCTGTTGCGAACGTGGCGGGTCAGCGAGGCGCTCCGGTTCTTTGACGAAGCGGTGCCGCTGCTCGAGGGGTACGCCGACGTGGCCGTGCTGGCCCGGGTGCTGCTGAACCGCGGGGTCCTGCACCTCAACACCGGTGTCGTTCGGCGGGCCCGGGCCGACTTCGCCTGGTGCCAGCGCCTGGCCGCGGACGGGGGGTACAGCCTGATCGCGGCCAAGGCGGCGCACAACCTGGGCTGCTGCGATCTGCTCGCGGGCGACATCCCGGCCGCGCTGAGGCTCTTCAACGCGGCCGCGGACGGCTTCCGGCTGAGCGCGCCGGACTGGCTGCCCGTGCTGGCCATGGACAAGGCTCACGCCCTGCTCGCGGTGGGCCTGGCCGACGACGCGGTCAGCGAGTTCGGCGGCGCGATTGCCTCGTTCCGGCGGCAGCGGCTTGATCAGGATCTGGCCCAGGCCGAGCTGGCCCTGTCGCTGGCCGCGCTGGCCGCGGGCACGCCGGCCGTGGCGCGCCGCTGGGCGGCCGCGGCGCAGCGGCGCTTCCGCCGCCAGGGCAACGAGGCGTGCAGCCGCCTGGCCGAGCTCATCCGGCTGCGCGCACGGTTCGCTACCGGGCGCCACCCCGGGCCGCTGGCGGACGAGGCCGTGCTCCTGGCCGAGAGGCTGCGCGGCTGCGGGCTGCGCAACGACGCGGATCTGGCGGAGCTGATCGCGTCCCGCGCGCTGATCGCGGCCGGTCGTCCGGGCGAGGCGAGGCAGCGGATCGCGGCCACCCGGCCCGGCGGTCTGGCCACGTCGCTCGAGGTCAGCCTGCTACGCCGGCTAGCCAGGGCCGAGCTGGCCGGGCTGGAGGGACGACCAGCCGAGATGCTGGCCGAACTCCGCTCCGGCCTGGCCATGGTGCAGGCCCGTCGCGGCCGGCTCGGCAGCATCGACCTGCAGACCGGCACCGGGGCGCTGGGCGCCGACCTGGCCGCGGCCGGCCTGCGCCTGGCGCTGGACCGCGGGTCGGCGTCCCTGGTGTTCGCCTGGCTGGAGCGGTCCCGGGCGCAGGCACTGCGGGCCAGGCCGGTGCGTCCGCCTGCCGACCCGCGGGCCGCGGAGATCCTCGCCGAGCTTCGCCAGCTCAGCTTCCTGATCCGGAAGGCCGAGCTGGACGGCCGCCGCGATCCGGCCGCGATCAGCAGGCGGGCGGCCCTGAACCGGGAGATCAGGGAGCGCAGCTGGCAAGCCGCCGGCCCGGGCGAGGCGGCCGAACGGGTCAGCCTCGGCGAGGTCACAGCGGTCCTGGACGCAGCCGGCCAGAGCATGATCGGCATCCTGGCCCGCGACGGCCGGATGCACGCGGTCGTGCTGAGCCGGGGAACCGCGCGCCTGGTCGGCCTCGGCGATTTCGAGGCCGCCGCCGAGGCGGCCAACCGCCTGCTCGCCGACCTCGATACGCTGGCGGGCCGGCGGCTGCCTGCCCGGCTCGCCGAGGTGATCGGGGAGTCGGTCAGGCGCCAGGCCGATGTGCTCACCGCCGAGATCATCGCGCCGCTGCGGCCCTGGCTCGGCGACGGCGGCGTTGTCGTCGTGCCCACGGGAGCGCTGGCCGGCATTCCGTGGAACATGCTCCCGGACCTGCGCGGCCGCCCGGTGACGGTATGTCCCTCGGCGTCCTCGTGGGTGGCCGCATCACGGCGCGGCCCGCCTGGGCCGGGGATGCCTGGGATGGGGCTGCCTGGTGCGGGGTTGCCTGGGCCGGGGTTGCCTGGGCCGGGGTTGCCTGGGCCGGCGCCGCTGCTGGTCGCGGGGCCGGATCTGGCGCACGCCACCGGTGAAGTCACCGAGATCGCCAAGATCTACCCGGGCTGCCGTCCGCTGATCGCGGAAGAGGCCACGGTGAGCGCCACCCTGCAGGGGCTCGACGGGGCGTGGATGGCCCACCTGGCCGCGCACGGGCACCATGATCGCGAAAATTTCCTGTTCTCCAGGCTCGACCTGGCCGACGGGCCGCTGATGGCCTACGACATCCAGCAACTCGCGGCCGCTCCCCGCCAGGTGATCCTTTCCGCCTGTGACATCGGGCGGTCGGTCGTGCGCCCCGGCGAGGAGCTCCTGGGCTTCACCGCGGCGCTGTTCCATGTCGGCACCACGACGGTGATCTCCAGCGTCGCCCGGGTGGCCGACGACGCCGCGGTGGGCATCATGACCGGCTACCATCGCGGGCTCGCGGCGGGGGCCGGGCCCGCCCGGGCGCTCGCCGAAGCGGTGCTCCCCGAGCCGTTCAGCCCGTTCATCTGCTTCGGCGTCGGCTGATCTGCGGCCCTGTTCCCGTCCCCGTCCCGGGCGACACTGCCCGGCGGGCCAGGAAAGCCAGCATCACGGCCTTGAGGGGCGAATGCCCGGTGCCGGGCACCGGTGCGGGACGAGGACCTGGCTCGCCCTGTGTTCTGGGCTGGCCCTGTGTTCTGGGCTGAGTCAGCGCGCTTCGTTTCTGACCGCAGCAGCTCATGGTGTCGGAACCTCCTCGCGGGTGTGGTCGTGCGGCGCCCTGGCCGGGCGGGTCGCCTGCTCCAGCAGGCAGGCCGCGCCCGACACGGCCAGGCACGAAACCGGGTCCAGCCGGCGTCGGCCCGCCAGGCCGGCCGTGAAGGGCACGGCGACCCAGACGCTCAGGCAGTAGAAGCAGTCCAGCAGGTCGCCCGCCCAACTGGACCCAGCCCGCCGGCGCAGGCTCACGACCACATCGCCTGGCCCGTCCTCCTCGACCAGGAGGTGTGTGACGCGCCACGTCGCGAGGGTCGCCAGCACGAAGCGTCCGGCGGGCATGGGTGCAGTTCTCACGTCAGGCTTCCTTCGCCCTCAGGCAGAATCCCGTGAAGGCCTGTGCGGGGAAGCCGACGGTGCCGCTGTTGACGATCGTGTTGTCCGCTGCCGTCACCACGATCACGTACCCGCAGGGCTCCGTCGTCGGGTCCGTCTGGAGCGACCACGTCCCGTTCTCGGCGACAAGCGTCTTGCTTCCCACCGTCTTCACGGGTGTCACGCTCGGCCCCATGGACGGCTCGACCGCGATGGAGACCGACCTGAGGTTCTCGTTATCGGCGGCCGCATAGGTACCGTCGATGACGGCGCCCTGCGTGAAGTCGCCGCACGAGCCCGCGCCGCTCGTGATCTCCACGGTGACCGGGGCGGGCGCGGTGTTGTCGAGCTGGACGAGCTTCCAGGGTGTGGGGGTGCCGACCGGCAGGCCGCCCTGCCGGGCCTCCATCGAGATCCATATCTGGCTGTCGCCCGAGCTCGGCCAGGAGCCCAGGATGTTACCCACGACGTCCACCACGCCGGCCAGCTCGCGGTAGTCGACCCAGCCGGTGACGGGGTCAGGCGTCTGCAGCACGGGGAACGGCGACGTCGACAGGAAGATATGGAACGGCTGCGTCATGGGCGTAGAGCTCGTGCCGCCGTTCGTGCTCACCAGGATGCGGTACTGCATGCCGGCCCCGCCGAACAGGCCGGTCGCCGGGTTGATGACATGGCCGGTGAACTCGAGCGCCCCCCCGAACGGGCAGTCGTTCGCGATGCCGATCGAAGGGACCAGCGAGACGCCTGCGGCCAGGCCCGTCGCGTCGCTGATGGTCGGGAGCGGCATGCTCCCGATGGATTCCAGCACCGGGCCGCCGCCGGTCACCGGCTGGCCGGGCGGGATGAGGACCTCGGCCTCCAGGTGGCCGCCCCAGACCGGAACGGCGAACGGGTTGGTCGTCGACGGCGGGGTGTTCCAGGACAGGACGGCGCGGACGGTGACGACAAGCGGGCCGTTCTGGCAAGGCCTGCGCCTGGTGAGGGCCTGCGGGAAGGGCAGGCCCACCGAGTACTGCAAGCCCCCGGCCGGGGTCGGGGAGATGTCGTGGACGTTGACCGACGTCGTCCCTGTGTACTCAAAGCCGCTTCCCCAGTTGACCCAGAACGCGACGTACTCCTGGCTGCCTCTGGTGCACGGGCCGCCGGAGTAGCCCGACGACTGCTTGACGTCGATCGTGGCCGCGAGCTCGTCGGTCACGGTGTTGAGGCCGACGCAGCCGAGCTGCTCGTAGAACTCGTTGCCCTGCGGGTCGATGATGACGCCGATGATCGCACTCAGATCGACGTGGTCGCCCAGGACCGGTCCGGGCTGGTGCGCGGCGGCGCTGAGCGCGGCCGGGTCAGCGAGTAGTTCCGTCACATGGCTGAGCAGGTACCGGGACTGCGGGACCTCGGTCTCCTTGTAGAGGTCATGCAGCTGCTGCGGGGTCAGCTGCGCCGCAGGCCCGAATTCGACGACCTGGTCGAGGCTGGCGACCTCGCTGACCGATTCGAGCTCGATGGGGAAGGGAAGGCACAGGAACAGGTCCGCCAGCGTGCCCAGGGCGAAGGGCGCGACCTGCACGGTGACATCGAGCCCGTTACCCCACACGATCGGGCCGGCCGGGCCCGTCGGCGGGACTTCCCAGGACAAGATCCCGCGGATGAGGACGAGGTTCGTGTCCTTGCAGCACTTCGCGGCGAGATCGACCGGAATGCTGACGTCGAATTCGAGCGGCTTCGGCCCGGAGACGTCCCAGACCGTAAACGACGTGAGCCCAAGATCCGTCCAGTTCGCGCCGTTGTCGGTCGAGGCGAAGAACCTGACGTACTCCCGCGAGCCCGCGGTGCAGATACCGCCGGAGTAGCCTGACGATTGCTTGATCCGCACCACGCCGTCGAGGCGCTTGAGCTGCGGCCGGTAACCGATACACATGAGCTGCTCGAACGCGGTGTCCCCCGACGGCGGGCCCGCTGGCGCGGGGGCGAGCTTGAAATGGTCGGTGAGAAGCAGTTCCTTGAAGTGCACTCGTTCGCGCGGCAGTTCGGCTGTTTTCTGGATTTGGTTGAACGTCTCTGAACTCATGATGCCCATTCCCCGTTGCTTGCCCGGTGTTCTTGTCTGCCGGGCGGGGTGCCCAGGCGCCCGAGCCGTCCCCGCCGCTTGACAGTCCAAGAGCACCGAGCTGCCGGCTAGATACCTCGCCCCGGCAGGACCAGCGCGACGGCCGGATCCGAGCCAGAAATGGACGCCAGCGTGTCCGGCCGGTTTCGCGATCGTGGCTCGGGCGCACATGACGGGACGTGATGCCCGGTCCGGATGGCCGATTTCCGTGATCGTGGAGAGTGACCCCGAGAGTTATCCCCC
>Ga0066388_100001445_pt1 | contig 13369 bp, 7 predicted proteins | sample PanSoiMetaGPlot6_FD_64539 | JGI IMG/M metagenome (GOLD analysis project Ga0066388, IMG submission 64539) | Tropical forest soil microbial communities from Panama analyzed to predict greenhouse gas emissions - Panama Soil - Plot 6 (Hybrid Assembly) | ecosystem: Environmental > Terrestrial > Soil... | reverse complement strand
CAATGGGGCTTTTACGTCGTGCCCAACTGGTACATCGGCTACGACCGCATCGCCTACTGGGACAAGTTCGGCATTCCCGCCGTCATCCCGTCGCAGGGCGTACAGATCGATGCCTGGTGGATCGACCCTGAGAAAGCTGCGGCGCTGGCGCGCCGCAGCGTTGGGCGTTGAGCGTTCAGCGTTCAGCGACAAGGCCGGTGGCACCCGTGATTCACGTTCGCGCGCTCGTACTCGTCCGTGACAGCCGCTCTGTGCACCGCCCAACGCTGAACGCTGAACGCTGAACGCCGAACGTCAGTGGCCAACTACATCCTCCGCCGCGTCCTGCTCATGATCCCGACGCTCCTCGGGATCATGGTGCTCAACTTCATCATCGTGCAGGCGGCGCCCGGCGGGCCGGTGGAGCAGATCATCGCCCAGCTGCAGGGCAAAAGCGTGTCGGCCACCGCGCGCTTCAGCAGCGGCGGCGGCGAAGTGGGCGGCGGCGCGGCGCGCCCGAGCGCCGCACAGGGGGCGGTCGAGAGCAAGTACCGCGGCGCGCAGGGCATCGACCCGCAGCTCATCAAGGACCTCGAGCGCCAGTTCGGCTTCGACAAGCCGGCGCACGAGCGCTTTCTGCTGATGATGAGCCGCTATCTGCGCTTCGACTTCGGCGACAGCTTCTTTCGCAACCGCTCGGTCATCCGGCTGCTCATCGACCGCCTGCCGGTGTCGATCTCGCTCGGACTGTGGACCACGCTGCTCACCTACCTGATCTCGATCCCCCTCGGCGTCGCCAAGGCGGTGCGCGACGGCTCGCGTTTCGACGTCTGGACGTCGGCGGTGGTGATCGTGGGGAATGCGATCCCCAGCTTCCTCTTCGCGATTCTGCTCATCGTGCTGTTCGCCGGCGGCAGCTATTGGCAGTGGTTCCCCTTGCGCGGGTTGGTGTCGGACAACTGGAGCGATCTCGACCTCTGGCACAAGGTCACCGATTACTTCTGGCACATCACCCTGCCGGTGCTGTCGATGGTGATCGGCGGGTTCGCCGGCCTGACGTTGCTGACCAAGAATTCGTTCCTCGATCAGATCGGCCAGCAGTACGTCCTCACCGCGCGCGCCAAGGGGCTCACCGAGCGGCGCGTGCTCTATCGACACGTGTTCCGCAACGCGATGCTGATCGTCATCTCCGGCTTTCCGAGCGCGCTGATCAGCATCCTGTTCACGGGTGCGCTGCTCACCGAGGTCATCTTCTCGATCGACGGCATCGGGCTGCTCGGCTTCCAGGCCGCCGTGACGCGCGACTACCCGGTGATGTTCGGCACGCTCTACTGCTTCACGCTGCTCGGCCTGGTGATGAAGCTCGTCGAGGACCTCACGTACGTGCTGGTGGACCCCCGCATCGACTTCGAACGGCGCGGGACATGAAGGTTTCACCGCAGAGGACGCAGAGGTCGCGGAGGTTACGCAGAGGCGGTCGATGGGCCGGCTGGCCCGGCGCCCGCGTGCTGCGCGACCGTCGGGTCTGCAGTGCCGGGCCAGCCGGCCCATCGACCGTCTTCTCTGCGCAGCCTCTGCGGCCTCCGCGTCCTCTGCGGTGAATCCTGCATGTCACTGAGCCCGCTCAACCAGCGACGCATCGCGAATTTCCGCACCAACCGGCGCGGCTATTGGTCGCTATGGATCTTCGTCGTGTTGCTGGTGGTGAGCCTCGCTGCCGAGCTGATCGCCAACGATAAGCCGCTGCTGGTGCGCTACGACGGCCGCTTCTACTTTCCGGTCTTCGTGTCGTACCCGGAGACGGATTTCGGCGGCTTCCTGGAGACCGAGACAGACTACAGAGATGCCGAGGTGGAACAGCTCATCCGCTCCAAGGGGTGGATGATCTGGCCGCCGATTCCGTACAGCTACGACACCGTCGTCCGCGACCTGCCGGGACCGGCGCCGTCGGCGCCGACATGGCAGAACTGGCTCGGCACCGACGACCAGGCGCGGGACGTGACCGCGCGCCTGATCTACGGCTACCGCCTCTCGGTGCTCTTCGGCCTGACGTTGACCATCTTGAGCTCGATCATCGGCATCGCCGCCGGCGCCGTGCAGGGCTACTTCGGCGGCTGGGTCGACCTGGCCATGCAGCGGGTGATCGAGATCTGGTCGGGAATGCCGACGCTCTATCTGCTGATCATCCTCGCCAGCGTCGTCACCCCCAGCTTCTGGTGGCTGCTCGGTCTGATGCTGCTGTTCAGCTGGATGACGCTGGTCAGCGTGGTGCGCGCGGAGTTTCTTCGCGCGCGCAACTTCGACTATGTGCGCGCCGCGCGCGCTCTCGGCGTCGGCGATGCCGCCATCATGCGGCGCCACCTGCTGCCGAACGCCATGACCGCGGCGCTGACCTTCCTGCCCTTCGTCACCAGCGGCGCGGTCACCACCCTGACCGCGCTCGACTTCCTCGGTTTCGGGTTGCCACCCGGCTCGCCTTCGCTCGGCGAGCTGCTCGAACAGGGAAAGAACAATCTGCAGGCGCCCTGGCTCGGCTTCACCGGATTCGCCGTCATCGCGCTGATGTTGACCCTGCTGGTCTTCATCGGCGAGGCGGTGCGCGATGCGTTCGACCCGCGCAAGGTGTTCGCAACCTTGAGAACGGGCGCGGCTCGGCCCCTGTTGCGGCAAGACACAGGCATGCCCGTTCCCGAACAGACAGCGGGCGGGCTGCCCGCGGTCCCAGGAAGCGGGGACGGCCGAACGATCCTGCAAGTCGAGAATCTGCACGTCCGCTTTGGCCGCGGCGCCGATGCGGTCGATGCGGTCACGGGCATCAGCTTCGATCTCGCGCGCGGCGAGACGTTGGCGTTGGTCGGCGAGAGCGGCTCGGGCAAGTCGGTGACCGCACTGTCGATCCTTCAGCTGCTGCCGTATCCGAACGCGTCGCACCCCGCCGGCAGCATCCGCTTTCAGGACACCGAGCTCATCGGCGCTCCACCCGCCACCCTGCGCGGCATTCGCGGCGACCGCATCGCGATGATCTTTCAGGAGCCGATGACGTCGCTGAATCCGCTGCACGCCATCGAGCGCCAGGTCAGCGAGGTCCTGCTCGTCCACCGCGGCCTCAACCCCGCGGCGGCGCGGGCGCGCACGATCGAGCTGCTGCGTTTGGTCGGCCTGCCGGAGCCGGAGCGCCGCCTCGGCGCCTACCCGCACGAGCTGTCGGGAGGGCAGCGCCAGCGCGTGATGATCGCCATTGCGCTGGCCAACGAGCCCGACGTGCTGATCGCCGATGAGCCGACGACCGCCGTCGACGTGACCATTCAAGCCCAGCTGCTCGCCCTGTTGGCGGATCTGCAGAAGCGGCTCGGCATGGCGATGCTCTTCATCACCCACGACCTGAGCATCGTGCGCAAGATCGCCGACCGCGTCTGCGTCATGCAACGCGGGCGCATCGTCGAGAACGGCGCGGTGGAAACGGTCTTCCATGCCGCCAGGCATCCGTACACGCAGCGTCTGCTCGCCGCGCAGCCGGGCGGTCCGCCGCCGCCGCCACCCGCCGGCGATCCCCCGCTGCTGTCCTGCCGCGATCTGAAGGTCTGGTACCCGATCAAAGCGGGGCTGCTGCGCCGCACGGTCGACCACGTCCGCGCAGTCGACGGCGTCGAACTCACTGTCCATGCCGGTGAGACGCTCGGGATCGTCGGCGAGAGCGGCTCCGGTAAGACGACCCTGGGGCTCGCGCTGCTGCGCCTGGTGACCAGCAGCGGCGCGATCGAATACGACGGCCGCCATCTGGATCGGCTGCACGGCGACGACCTGCTGCCGTTGCGCCGCGATTTGCAGATGGTCTTCCAGGACCCGTACGGCTCGCTGAGCCCGCGGCTGTCGGTCGGGCAGATCGTCGAGGAGGGTCTCCGCGTCCATCGGATCGGCAACACCCCCGCCGAGCGCGAAGCGCTGATCGTCGAGGCGCTGCGCGAGGTTGACCTCGATCCCGACACCCGCCATCGCTATCCGCACGAATTCTCCGGCGGCCAGCGCCAGCGCATCGCGATCGCGCGGGCCATGGTGTTGAAGCCGAAGCTGGTGGTGCTCGACGAGCCCACCTCCGCGCTCGACGTGTCGGTGCAAGCGCAGATCGTCGAGCTGCTGCGCGCGCTGCAAGCGCGCCACCGCATCGCCTACCTGTTCATCAGCCACGATCTGCGCGTCGTGCGCGCCCTCAGCCACCGTATCCTCGTGATGCGCGATGGCGTCGCGGTCGAAGAAGGCCCAGCCGAGCGCATCTTCGCCCAACCGCTGGCCGACTACACCAAGGCCCTGCTCGCCGCCGCGCTCAACCTCGAGGCAGTCAGCACCGATCGCCAGTAGGCGTTGGATGTGCGGCGGTCGGACGATGCTCTGAGCAGTCGCCCGAGCCCGCCCGGTTTCACAGATCCTTCAGCACGTCCTGTCGATAGTGCTCGCACTCCGTCAGGTCGCGCATCCGGTGAGCGATTCGTTGACGGCGCCGACGATCTCGGCGACGCCGATCTGCGCGTCGCCGTTGACGTCGCCCTTGGCGCACCGCGCTGCGTCGGCGCCGCCGAGCGTGATGTTGACCATCAGGACGAGGTCGTCGATCGTTACCGCGCCATCGCCGCCGCAATCACCGCTGCAGGCGGGCAGCGCTTCGTAGGCCCCGATGTCGCATGCACGCGTGCCGTCGGCGTTGCCGTCGGCGGGGCGCGGCGCACCGCGCTGGTCGGTGTCGGGACACTGGCTGTCGTCGCCGGCATCGATGGCCGGGCTCAACGGCAGCAGCGCATGGGTCTGGGTCGCGCCGCCGTTGTTCTGGAGCGGCCCCAGCCGCAGGTCGGCCTCATTGCCGCTGCTCCCGAACCCGCAGCTACGGTCATCGGCCATGTTGTGTCCGAACGACGCGATTCGTGCGCCGCTGCAGTTGGCGATCGTCGCCGCGTTCGCCATCAGGACATTCGCGAGCCGCATCGTCGCGCCGCCGTTGAAGATGGCGCCGCCCGATGGGGAGGTGTTGCCGACGACGGTGGCGTTGGTGAGCGTCGCGAAGGACCCGACTTGGGCGATGGCCCCGCCGTACAGCATCGCGCTGTTGCCGCTGATCGTCACGTTGGTCAAGGTCAGCGAGCCGGTGCTGAGGATCCCGCCGCCGGACTGAAAGCCGGAGCTGCCAGCGGAGTTGCCGCTGATGGTCACCCGTTCGAGCATCACGGTGCCGGCATTGTAGATGCCGCCGCCGCTGCCGGCGGCCGCGTTCCCGTCGATGGTGACGTCGGTCAACGTTGCGCCGCCGAAGTTGGCCAGGCCGCCACCGCGGCCGTTGTGGATGAGGGCGGCGCGGCTGAGATTGAGCGACCCGTTGTTGTGGATGCCACCGCCGTAGTCGTCGGCAGCAACACCGCGTGCGATCGTCATGCCGGATATGTTCACGACCGCGTTTGCGGAGATGGCGATAACGCGATCGCGGCCGGGCCCTTCGAGAATCGTGGCGTCGACCCCGGCGCCGACGAGCGTCACGTTCTTCTCGAGGTTGAGTGCTCCGCCGGCGCCGTCAAGCGGGTCGCCGCGCAGCTCGATAGTGCCGCGCGGGATGACGATCGTGGCACCGGGTGCTGCGTCAGCGATCAGCGTGCGCAGTTGGCCGGGCGCGCCGCTGTCGCCGAGATCGGTCACCTCCAGCGTGGTTCCGGCCCGGGCGGGTCTGGGCGCACCGCCAGCAAGAAGCACCGTGCTCGCGAACATGAACCAAGTGAGGGTAGCTGGACGCGGCAGTCGTCTTCCCACATCGACTCGATAACACGTCCCGATACCGAGCGGCCATTGCGCGCAGTGGCCGGGGGCCGCCGCAGATGGCGCAGGCGGCCGTCCAACGCGCAGTCAGGTGCCGGTCGGGCTCGGCGTGGAGCGGGCGAAGCCGGTCATCATCGGGTAGTACCCTCCGACGACCGTCGCGGGGGGGACCGGAGATAGAGATGCGCCGAGAACGCTCGATCCAGTCGGCAACGTGGCCAACGCGCTCCGTTTCGGCGAATAGCGCCAAAGCCGCCGGACGTCGGCTGCAAATGCAACGGGGAGCACCCATTCCCCATGAGTGCTCCCCGTTGGTTGGAGTGTGTGCTGCAGTGGCTCAGCCGGCCATACGCTTGCCGGCCGCGTGAACCGAGAAGTCCGGATAGGCGATGGCGCCCATCTCCGGCCCGTCGAGCCCTTCGAGCTCCGTCTCGGCGCTGACGCGCAACGGGGTGATTAGGTCGCTGATCTTGAACCAGACGAAGGCGAACGGGACGAAGACCGAGACCAGCACGACGCAGTCGATGATCTGCATCAGCAGCTGTGAGGCGTCGCCATAGAGGATGCCGCGCACACCATCGGACCCGTAGGCGGTGACGAATGCGTCGCGCACGACGCCGTTCCACCCGGCTCCGTACTGGCCGGTGGCGAAGATGCCGACGGAGAGGACGCCCCAGAGTCCATTGATGCCGTGCACCGAAATGGCGCCGACCGGATCGTCAACCCCGCGCGCCTCGAAGAAGAACACGCTCATGATGACCAACCAACCCGCGACTGCTCCGATCACCGCCGCGCCCCATGGATCGACGAAGGCGCACGGTGCGGTGATCGCGACCAGGCCGGCGAGCATGCCGTTACACATCATGGTGGGATCCGGCTTCAGCCCCTTCGACTGCAGCGTCAACATCGAGGCGATCGCGCCGGTGATGCTGGCGAGCATTGTGTTCACCACGACGAAGCTGATGCGCAGGTCGGTTCCGGCAAGGGTCGAGCCGGGATTGAAGCCAAACCATCCGAACGCCAGGATGAACGTGCCGAGCACGACCATCGGAATGTCGTGACCGGGCATCGCCTGCGGCTTGCCGCCGACGAACTTTCCGATCCTGGGTCCGAGGGCTACAGCGCCGGCGAGCGCGATCGCACCACCCATCCCGTGCACGACGCCGGAGCCGGCGAAGTCCACCGCGCCGTGTCCCAGCCCCCAATTCACGCCACCCTGGGCCAGAAAGCCGCCGCCCCAAACCCAATTGGCATAGATACAGTACGGCAGTGCGACCCACAGGCCGTACAAACAGAAGTTCTTCCATGCCCAGCGCTCGGCCATGGCGCCGGTTGGTATCGTCGCCGTGGTGTCCATGAAGACCATCATGAAGAAGAACAGCGCCAGTACGCCGGTGTCCGCGACACCCGGCCCGAGGAACCAGCCCTTCAGTCCGAGGAGATTGTAGCCACCGATGGTGATTCCGTCGTTGAGGGTCGCGAGGCCGGGTCCGAGCGATGCATACCAACCCGGAGGTACCGGACCGTTCCACCAGTTCCCCCAGCCGATCGCGAATCCGTACGCCCAGAAGGCGAGGCAGCCGAGCGGATAGATCATGAAGTTCATCGCCGACGTGTGACCGGCGTTCTTGGCGCGGCAGAGGCCGGTCTCGACGTACATGAAGCCAGCCTGCATGAACATGACCAGAAAGCCGGTGACCAGCGTCCAGACGAAGTTGATGGAGAACAGGTTGTGCGCCACCCGATCGTAGACATCTGGGAGAGTCAGCGCGGAGGGCACGTCGCCCTTCGCGTCGCCGGCTGGCGCTGACCACACACCCGATGCCGCGCCGGTCTGATCCGGCCAGGTCGGCTTCGACTCGTCCTTGTTCGTCGACGAAAAGTATGCCGGGACCTCCGGCGCATCATCGGCCGCTGCGCGCAGAACCGGCAGCAGCGTGGTACCCGCGGCCATAAGGCCGAGAACCGTTGTCGTGATCACTCGTCTCATACGTCAACCCTCCCTGCGCTCACTCGCGTGTGGTCCTGCACTCTCACTGCTGTTCGCGGCCCGCAGATCCGCAGTTGAAGTCCTCGACGTTCCGCGTCGCCCGCCAGCACTTCATTGCGCAGACGTAGCCCTGCGACTGCCGGTCGCGGCGGTAGGTCCCGTACCTGACCTTCCCAAGCCGCTTGGGCGCGAACCTCATTCGACCGTTGGTGTCTGTTAACTCTTTCGGTTGATAGCTCCCCAACGAAACGGCGCTCAGCAACGCTGATGCCAGCCATTTGAGTGCGCGCTGCCATCGTGCGCTCTGCACGGTCGCAGTGCGCTTTGCACAGAAACCGGGCACGGGCGTGCGCAGAGAACCAGCATCAGACTTCAACAGAGCGAATCGCCGCCTTGCACATTGCGGCTCAAAGACCGGAGCCCATCGGTACGAGGTTCAGAGGGTTGGCGGGTTCGAGAGTTCACGAGGCCGTGCTCCATCGAACCCGTGACCGCCGAGGCTGGTCAGTTACCGAGCGCTTGCCGGGGGTCTCCTTTGCCCAGGGGTAGTCGGCCTTGCCGGCGGGGGTGGGGACGGTGCCGAAGGGTCAGATGTTGGGCAAGCGGCTCCTTGCGTGCGCTCCGTTGCGACCCGCCTCATCGGGGGTCAGCTCTCCGCCGCACTCTGTGACATGCGAGCTGGTCGTGCTCTCGATTGACGTCGGCTGCAGGCGCAGCAACGGAAGAGGCGCGCCTCCCGGCTGAGGAGGGGCCCAGGTCCGCCGTTGGGACCCCCTCGCCGGGAGGCGATACGGGCATCTATGCCGGCCGGCCTTCGATCGCCGGCTTGGCGACTGCCACCGCGCGAGGATCGAAGGCGCCGGATGTGAATGCGGGGGCGCCCTGCGGCTGTGCCGACGGATGCAACACGTACTCCGGGTACGCCGGAACGCCGTGCTCGTGCAGGTCGAGGCCCTGGACTTCGCCCTCCTGCGAGACGCGCAGGATGCCGAATGCATTGATTGCGTACATCATCGTGAGCGACAGCACGAAAGTGGACGAGGTGATGATGAAGCTGCCGATCATCTGCGCGATCAACACGGTGAACCCGCCGCCGTAGAACAGACCGGTGAGCGGCGCCGAATTGTCAGGGCTCAGCGGGCCGGTGGCGCCGTACTGTCCGCACGCGAACAGCCCGAGAGAGAGCGTGCCCCAGATGCCGCAGATGCCGTGCACGGGCACGGCGCCAATTGGATCGTCGATACGCAGCCACTCGAGCAGATCGACACCCAGCACGACGATGACACCGGCAATGCCGCCGAGCAGCACGGCGCCCGTCGGCGACACCCAGTAGCAGGGACACGTGATCGCAACGAGACCCGCGAGGAACCCGTTCACGGTGAAGCTCACGTCCCAGGTCTTGGTCTTCGGGAACGCGAAGAACATGGCGGAGAGGCCTGCCGCGCAGGCGGCCAGCGTGGTGTTGGCAGCCACGCGCCCGATGCCCTCGAAGTCCATCGCCGACAGCGTGCTGCCGGGATTGAACCCGTACCAGCCGAACCACAGGATGAATCCGCCGACGGTGGCGACGGTCAGGTCGTGCGGCAACATCGGGCCACCGCCGTCGCGCTTGAAGCGGCGGCCGAGACGTGGGCCGAGGACGATGGCGCCGGTCAGGGCGATGAAGCCACCGATCGTGTGCACGACGGTCGAGCCGGCGAAATCGTGAAAGCTCGTCCCAACCCAGGGCATGAAGTTACCTTCGCTGCCCATCGTGGCCAGGAAGCCGTCCGGTCCCCAAGCCCAGTGGCCGATGATCGGATAGAGGAAGCCCGACACGCCGATGCTGTAGAGGATGTCGCCGAAGAAGCCGGTGCGGCCGATCATCGCTCCCGAAGTGATCGTCGAGCACGTGTCGGCGAACGCGTACTGGAAGATCCAGAAGGCCAGGAACGCCACGCCGGTGCTTCCGTAAGTGGCCGGCGCGCCCTGCAGGAAGAAGAACTCGGTGCCGAACAGCGGCGTGCCCGAGCCGAACATGAAGGCGAAGCCCCACGCATAGAAGAGGAGGCCGCACAGACAGGTGTCGATCACGCACTCCATCAGGACGTTGACGGTCTCGCGCGAGCGGCAGAAGCCCGCTTCGAGCATCGTGAAGCCGGCCTGCATGCCGAAGACGAGGAAGGCCGCAACCAGCGTCCAGATGGTGTTGATGGGGTTGACGATGTCGTTGCCCTTGAGCACGACATCGTCGGCTCGCACCTCGGTGCCGATGATGTTGCCAGAAATGAAACAGATGGCACCCATTAGGAGAGCAATGCCCAACGCCTTGCCGGCCAACAGGAGGTAGCCGTAGCGGCGCCACTCGGGATCGCGAAGCCGTTGCCGTAGGCGCGCGATCTTGTTGGTCCGTCCCGCGCTGGCGCCCTCGGCGTGGGAGCGACCACCTACCGCTCTGTCTCGTCTCATGTCGAATACCTCCTTGGCTGTCGAATGTCGGAAGATCGTATCTGCGTTTCGTGCCCCCCGTAGGGCGAGACTCACCCAGCGGGTCGAATTGCGACCCCAGACCTCGAGAGCCCGTTAGTGAGTGAGGAACCGACCTACTTCGGACGCTGCGTATCCCTGGCCGTGCGAGCGAGCAGCAACACGAATGCCATCTTTCGATATGCAGAATGGTGGAGTGCAAAATGCATTGAAGGTTGGAGCTTGCTCAGAAAACGGGCATCGATGCGCAGAGAACCGGCAGGGCGAACGGTCAAGGCTGCGGGCGTGATTTCTCTGCGGCCTCAATGACTTCCCCGTCTCAGTCGCTGGACGATGGCACTCTTGGAGGGGGCGGCGCTCTGTCGCCGCCGGGGGCGGGGGAGGGTGGTGCAAGTTGCAGACCTACCCACCCCGCCGCGGCGGCGACGGAGCGCCGCCCTCCAGTTGAGGCTTTGATGAGGTGATTGCGCGGTGAGACGGTTGCGACGTGATTACGCGATCGCGCGAATCGCCTCGCGACGCGTTCTCAGGCTCTGGGCAGTCGGATCTGCACGTGCGCGCCGCGGCGACCTGCGTCACCGAGCGTGAGTTCGCCGCCGCACTCGGTGACGCGCGAGACGATCGACCACGGTGGCGCGGCGCCGGGCGGAAAGCCGACGCCGTCGTCGTCGATGGTGACCAGCAGCTCGCCAGCGACGCTGCGCGCGCCGATCGTGGCGGAGTCCGCGCGCGCGTGATGCCGTACGTTGCGCGTGGCTTCGAGCAGGATCAACAGCACGTGCTCCACGAGCGCGGCAGCGCCGTGGAAGTCGGCGTGGACGGCGACATCGGTGCGCTCCTGTGATGGGGCCGGTGCGTGCGTGGCCTGCATATCGACCAGCGACCGAATGTAGGCGCGCAGCTGGTCGTGCTCACGGTTGACGTCGGTCTGCAGATCGGTGAGCTCCGCCAGCACGTCGTCCGGACGGCCGCGGCGGAAGAGCTCGCGGCAGGTTTCGAGCCGCAGGTTGACCCCAGCCAGCGCCTGCGCATAGCCGTCGTGCAGCGAGCGCGCGATGCTTTCGCGTTGGGCGTTGGCTTCGAAGTTGCGAATGGTCGCCTCCTGGTTGATCCGTTCCTGACCGAGATAGCCGACGAGATATCCGGTGATCGCGATGTAGGCGGCGCGCATCACGATGTAGAAGGCTTCGTTCGACGGCGCCGAGGTGAAGATGAGCGTCACGTACAGCGCAACGCTGAATCCGGTCACCGCCAGCGCTGCGCGCAGGCCGGACCGCAGACCCGCAGCGAGGACGGCGAACGCAAAGAAGGAATAGAACGGGCTCGTCGTCCCTTCGGTGACCAGCGCGATGGCCGCCGCGAACAGCACATCGCCGAATGTCGCGATGGACGCCAAACGCGCCGGTGACACCAGCGGACGATTCTGCAGGAAGAAGAGCGTCAGACTGTACATCAGGTGCGTGACCAGCACCGTCACCCAGTAGCGGTTGACCATCATGAAGCCGCCCGTCATCGGCAGCCAGCGCGTCAACGTCGGCTCGGTTGGATCGAAGTAGACCGCCAGGATCGCGACCAACGAGAGAAATACGCGGCAGCGCGCGATGCTGCGCTCCATGTCGAAAGTGTGGGCGTTCATCGCATCCTCCGTTGGCCTCGATGCCACAGCTGAGCGCGCTGGTCTCGCGCCGCGCTTCCGCGTCGGATGCGCGACGGTTGCGCTCAACCGTGGCGCTCAGTTGATGCGTTCGTTCGGGCGCACGAGGCCCATTCGGACGGCGTACATGGCCAGCTCTACGCGGTCGCGAAAGCCGAGCTTCTGAAAGATGTTGTTGAGGTGCGTCTTGACCGTTCCCTCGCTGACGCCGAGGCGCTCGGCGACCTCGGCGTTGCGCAGGCCGAGCGCAACGTGACGGGTGATCTCGCGCTCGCGGCGGGTCAGGCTGACGGCGCGCGGCGCGCGCATCTGTTCGGTGATCACGGATTGCAGGCTGGGCGGGAGCCAGACGTTGCCGTCCATCACGGTGTGGATGGCGGTCATCAAGGTCTCGATCGCGAACCGTTTGAAGACTAGCCCGCGCGCGCCCGCGCGCAGCGCTTCGACCGCGTCTTCCACGCGCTCGCTGGCGGTGACGACCACAACCTTGACGCGCTCCGCCAGGGCCTCGATGTCGACAAAGGCGCTGCGCTCCATCTGCAGGTCCAACAACAGGACATCGCAGGGCGTGTGTGCGAGCGTCGCCAGCAGATCGTCGGCGCGCTCCAGCTCGGCCACGACGCTGACGTCGGGCTGCAGGCGCAGCATCGACTTCAGCCCTTGCCGGAACAGCGCGTGGTCGTCTGCGATCGCAACCCGTATCACCGCGGTCTTCTCCCGCCGGCCGCGCGCTTGATCCACGCACGATCCACGGCGCCGGCTTGCCGTGCCCTACTCGGTCGCGCGCCCGCGATCAACGCCCCGGGGCCTGACGCGCGGCATCCTTTACCCAGCGGTAATCGGCCTTGCCAGTCGGGCTGCGGACGACGCGCTCGACGAAGACGACGTGCGTGGAGGCCTTGCAGGCGGGCCTGCGGTCCCAACAGGGCGCGCCCTTCTCTGCGAAGCCGCGGTCACGGTCTTCGATTCAGCAGGACGGATGCGAACAATGAGATGAGCCACAGGATGAAGACGGATGCCGCACCGCCAGCGCCGATCGTCAGGGCGACGCGCGCCCAATTCGGCATTCGTTCTACCCGCCGCGCGCGCCCGGCCCGGTTCTTCATCACGATGCTCTCGGGGTGCGCAAGTGCGTCGCGCAGCTCGAGCGCAACCTGGAAGCGCTGGTCGGGCTCGCGTTCGAGTGCCTGCAAGATGATCTCTTCGAGCTGCGGTGAGAGATCGGGGCGCAACTGACGGGGCGGTCTGGGTTCTCCGTGCACCTTCGCATGCAGGGTGGCGAACACATTGTCAGCCTCGAACGGCACGTGGCCGGTGACCATCTCATACAGGATCGCGCCCAGGCTGTAGATGTCGCTGCGCGCGTCACCGCGTTTGCCCTTCACTTGCTCGGGCGACATGTAATCGGGTGTGCCCATGGTCTGGGAGAAGCCGGACCAGGTCATCTTGCGCAATGTCGTGTCCAGCGCGATGCCGAAGTCCATCAA
>Ga0066388_100001444_pt1 | contig 13369 bp, 15 predicted proteins | sample PanSoiMetaGPlot6_FD_64539 | JGI IMG/M metagenome (GOLD analysis project Ga0066388, IMG submission 64539) | Tropical forest soil microbial communities from Panama analyzed to predict greenhouse gas emissions - Panama Soil - Plot 6 (Hybrid Assembly) | ecosystem: Environmental > Terrestrial >... | reverse complement strand
AGATTCAATCACACTGCACCGTGTGCCGTAAAGCGTGCAGGAATCGTTGATGCGCGCGCGGTGGATGATGGAGCCGATAAAATTTTCAGAACGCGTCGCCGCGCCGTGGCAGTCGAAATCGTTGTGCGCTCCAAAAAGGCGAAACATTGTGGAATTTCACCACGGCGAGATTTTCCTCGGGGCGAAAATTCTCCACCAAGGCTTTCGCTTCACCGCTTGATCGTCGTGTGACTCCGGCGGAGTAGCGTTTTCTGGAACCGAGGGAATCACCTGAAACCTCGGCGTGACTTTATCTAGCGGTTTGCGAAATGCCGGACGCAGTTCGACAAACAACACTTTTCCGGCTGGTACGATCACTTTGTAAGGGGACTCAAAATACTTCTTATGAAGCGCGAGGCATTCTGCGTGGGATAGTTTGCGGTCGAGAGTCGCAAAAACATAATCAACGCCGGGAAAATGGTGGTAGTGAGTTAAGAAGCCCTCATCGTCGCCGTCTGGTAGCACATAAGAAATTTTAGCCATAGCCTCTCGTTAGGCCAAAAATTTCAGGGCAAAAATTTTTATTGCAATTTTTTACGGGACGCTCTGGAAACGTTTTCGGTGACCAAATCCGCGAGCACAACGCAGTTTCCGTGGCGGCACTGGCACGTGGGCGGCGGGTAACTTTTTCAAAACTGTGGCCGCAGTTTTGCGCTTCCGTGGCGGCTTTTGGACCGCAACGCTCTTGGCATTCTTCGCTTCCTCTTCCGCAGTGATCTGATTCCAATGCCACGCCAACGACAACCAACATTCCTCAATCTTCTCCCCATCGGACGCCCATTTTTCGGCCAGAGCAAGACGATGCAGCGCTTTTTTCAAGCGAAGCCTCTCTAGACGCAACGCCTTCTCCCAAGCAAACGCCTTGTCGTTCTCACGCCGCTGCCGCATATACTCGCGCTGCCATACCTTCTTGCGCTCGCCCGTTAACGGCATAGACCTACATGTAGACCGACCACTGTTTTTTGACCAGAAAAATTCCCCGCGGAAATTTTGCATTGTCCAGACAAGGGTGTGCGTTCGGCTGATAGGGGAGGGACTCATACGCCGCCAAGATTGTGACCCGTGAATAAACCTGTGAACGGCGGTGAACAAGTCCGCATTGGCGAGATCAACGGAAGTAGAGCCAGAGGGGTGCAAAACGGCCATTTTTGCCAACTTTGCGTTTTGCACTGAGAAATGAGTCACGTGTTCATCTGAACATAAATGGAGAAAGGGCTCTTTGACGGCCACTAGGATGCCCTGTGCGCTGCTCAGGATGTCCGCTATCGTGTTTTGGGGTGCTGAATGACCTTTGAGTCGAAAAAAGGGATCAAAACGCGACTACGGGCACTTGAACATAACATCATACAAACGACGAAATATAAAGTCCAGTTCAACGCCGCGATGATCCGTGCGCGGGCGGACTTCGTGAACGTGGTTAATCTCGCTCACTTTCTGCGCGGCAACAGATTCACGATCACGGCGAACAGCACGGCAGCGAACACGGTTTGCAAGATGAACGGCCTCCACAGTATCTCCGCCGGATCGAAGAAGAACGGGGCTAGCATTTTGATGTTGTATCCGCGATTGCCCCTATCATCACTCCACCAAAAACCGATTGGCACTGCCATCATCGACGCGAGTATCGCAATGCCAATCGCGAGCAGTGTTCGCTTCATTGTAGTGGCATCAGAAATAGAGGGACACGCCTTGCAGTAAAATTCCCAGAAACAGTAATGAGAAACCGATAAGTCCCTTATGATAATACCACGCGCTGTATCCGGGCGGATCGCCAAGCGTGATACCGTTCGGCGGGTTGCGTGCGTTCATGCGCAATGTTTCGAGCCACACGAATAGCGTACCGAAGAACTGCAAAAGTATTATCGCGAATTGCAGTGCTCTCATCCCGGTCAGGGGATTCAATCACACTGCGGCGTGCGCTGTAAAGCGTTCAGGATTCGCACCGAGGAATGGTCAACGCTTTTTAATGAGGGCGAATATTCACTCGTTAGGCAAACGAATAATGGTAGCAGTGGGACGCATTGATTAGGCAACACTATTTCGCTTGCCTAGGGGCTAGGGTACATTGCACGCCTCTCTTTGAAGATGACAAATCTGTAATGCATCAGACATCGGCTGAGGCGTCTTCAAGCGTAGCGGGATTGCATAGCTTCCGGGGGCCTGTTCATCGCGCTGCTCCGAGTTGAACGATGTTGCTTGTTATGGCTGGCCTGATATTCCAGAAACGCTGTGCTTCTTTCGGTTTCACCAGTTCGCGGTAGTGGGCGAAGGTGATGCGGCTGTCATGATGTCCGAGTTCCAGCGCGGTGGCGGCTGCGTTTTTGAAGTGCGCCAAGTGATAGGACGCGAAGGAATGGCGCAAAGCGTTGTCCGGCCACTTAGTGATGCCAGCAGCCTCGCGCGCTTGAATGAAGTGTTTGTTGAAGTCCTTTTGAGTGATCACGCCTCTGTGCTTGCGCACTGGCAGGAGCCACTCGCGGAGATTCGGATGCATCCTCACGAAACGCTTCTGCGCGGTCTTTGACTTCTCGGCTGCGACTTTTATCAGCGCTTCGTCGAAGTCTATCTCGCTCCAATCGAGGCGCTCGATCTCTGCACGTCGCAATCCGGCGAACAATCCAATGGCGATGTAGGGCTGCATGTCTGGCGTTGCGCTTTCCAAGAGGCGTGCTGCTTGCGCGACGGTGAGGATTCCCGGCGTTTTGCTCACAACTTTTGCCTTCGCTGCCGATGTGGCAGGATTGCTTGGCGCATATCCGCGCTGGATGGCGAAATTAAAGGCGAGAATGAGTAAGCGCCGATACTGATTGCGCGTGATGGGCGCAACACTGAGCGAGCGCAACCAATCATCGATCTGTGCGCTGGTGATGGTGGCAACCGGAGCGCCGCCGAACTTGTCGGCGAAGTTTCCAAGACGGATTCGCAGATCAGACACATGGCGCAAAGATGCGCCGTCGGCTTTTTTTGCGGCGACAATTTCCTTCACCAGTTGAACTGCCGTGCACGATTTCGCGCTCGCTTTCAGATGCGCGGCATAGTATTGCGCCGCGTCCATGATCGTTTTGCCGAATGGCTTCAACAGTTCGACTGCGTTCTGCGCCATGACGCGCAATGACGTGGGGAACTCTGCACCTTCCACGCCGTTGCGATGTAGCTCGGCATTCTTCAAAGTGACGAATGATTTGGCGTGCGCTTCCTTTTCGAAAAAACTGCGCTTTCGCTTTCCCGCTTCGCGGTAGTTCACCACGAACTTAAGATGCGGACGGTTGCTGTCGGAATATCTGCGAACCCTGATTTTGCGTTGTCTCATGCCCATACCGTTGCCATATTGTTGCCGCAAAAACAAGTAAAATCGCGTTATTATGCGTTTTCTTGTGTTACAGTGATTGATGCTCAAAAAGCGGTGTTTTCAGAGGTGAAATGACCGTTCGAGAGGTGAAAAGTCGATGTGGCGGAATAGTAGGCGCAACGTATTCCCAGTACGCTTTCTCCAACTGCCAGACCTGCGCCTCATCCTTTGCTGAATCTTGCGCAACCGGAGCGGACGCCAACAGCAGAAGGACAATTGTGATCACTTTCGACATGACGCGATTATACTGATCGCTCCCATGAAAACGATTATTCTGATTTTGCTCCTGTCAGCAATTTGCATGGCCGTTTCCGCATTGGGTCAGGGATCCGGTGAAAGCGGCGCCAAAGTTATACAAGGTGCTGCTCGATAATGACCAAGTGCGCGTACTCGAGTTTCGCCTCAAGCCGGGCCAAGACGAATTGGGTCTGGTAATGGCGCAGCTGTGTTCATACTGTTTGTGCGGGACTGGACTTGGCAGCAGAAAGCATAGGTGACAAGTGAATCGGACCAGCGCCGGCAACGATTTCTAGAAGTGGCTGGGATTTTAATTCACAAAAAAGAAAAGCAGTGACTTAAGCGCTTGTGCAAAGATTTTTCTTCTCTCAGGCCCCAATTTTGTCGGAAAATCCCTGTTTTCGCATTGAATACCGAAAACTTAATTCACCGTCTCACTCGTTCGCGCTGGGTTTCGTTGCCAGTGGTCGCGCTGTTCTTTTTAACCGGACACTGCGTGAACGCCGATCCGGTAGGAGACTTTTTCAAGAAAGTTGGCCACTCAATTTCGAAGGCTTTCCAGCCCCAACCGACGCCGTCGCCGGCAAAGAACAAGACGACGCGTGCCTCGCGGCGCCCGAGTTCGCGCACTTCCAATGTTGCCGAGGCGACGCCGGCTCCAATTCAGCAGCCCACGACTCCTAAAGAAGAGAAGGTTGCGCCCACCGTCACGGTACTGCGCGCTTCAGCCGTGCCTCAGGCGAAAGGAGATATGCCCTATGGAATTCCGGTCCCAGGCCGGAAAGGCATGGTTACAAGTCCTTATTTGCCGGAGGGGAATTACATCGATGTCAGTGCCTTTCCGCCAGGGTCCGCTGTGAAAGATCCATACACAGGAAAGATTTTCCTCGTGCCGTAACCTCGCACGAATTGCGCGTCTGCCCGATTCGCGCTGGAATTGATTGCGCCTTTTAACCTGCAACGGTTTTTGCGGAACGCTGGAGACAAATGGAACTGCAGATGCGAACGCTCATGAATTCTGATACAGCTGGTTTGACGCGCGGCGCAGACTAATCGGTGGCAAGTATTCGGCAATATAAGTGCGTGTCCACCAACCGCGCTCACCTGGCCTCGTGAAGCGGTAGCGGTACCAATCTGCGCGGATGAACTTCGGCGGCGCTTCGGGAAATGGATTGCGTTCGAACAGCGGAAGAATTCTTTTTTCGCCTTCGAGAAGTCGTTCCACAAGCGCGAAGATCCACGGGTGCAACTCCGGAGGCGACATGGCGGCAAACCACATTTGCCAGTCGAGCTTCCAATGATACGGCGAGACGATGCAAGGCGACCGGTTCACGTCGCCGGGTTTTCCTTTGAACTCGTATTCGCGCCATTGCGTTGAAGCATCGGGAAATTCTGCATCAGTGCCCTTGATGACTACCTCGAGGCGTTCGCGCGTAACGGCGCCAAACGCGCCGTAGGTATTGACGAGGTGCAACGGCTCGAAGCTGGCGTTCATTAATTGCCGGCGCGAAAACAAGTTGCGCGCCGGTCGCCAACTGAGCGCGAGCACCATTGCTGTGAGCGCGCCGAGCGCGATGGCGTGCGGCAGGCTCATCTGTGCTGGCGCCGAATGCGTAATCTGAATGAAGCGCGAGAGGAAGCGGTCGTCGAAGCATGGAATGCAGAGTACGATGGTGATGTAGTTGAGCCAGGAGAGATTGCCGCTCAGGATCAGCGTGATTTGAAACAGGATGGTAATTGCCCCCGCCCAGTAGCAGAGCGGCGCGGGGGCGAAGTAGAACCACGGCACGATGAGTTCTGTGAAATGATTAAACAACACGCCGGCTTTGTGGAACCAGCGCGGTGCATGATGCAAATACCAGCTCAGCGGATTTGGCAGCGGTTGCGTTTCGTAATGATAAAAAAGGCAGGTGAAATCGCGCCAGCACGGGTCGGCGCGCACCTTGATCATGCCCGCGCCGAACATGGTGCGGAAAAGCACCCACACGATCAGCCACATCACGACTATCGGCGCGCGTGCGTCCGATGAGCCGAGAAAAATTGCGAGAAAACCAGTTTCGGCCAGCATCGTTTCCCAACCGAATGCATAAAACGTCTGCCCCACATTCACGAGCGAAAGATAAATCATCCAGAGTAACACCCATGTGAGCATTGACACCGCGAAGCCGAACGACTCCGAGAAACCAGTCACCGCGAAACACGACAACGCAACGCCGCACCAGATCGTCGCTCTGATGAACTGGTCCGAACAATTGACGTAGAACAAACTCGGTGCGCGGCGAAACGGGATCTGGCGCACAAACAGCCGCACCGGCTTCAGCCCGTGCGCGCCCAGCAGCGGGATGAACTGGTTAGCTGCGATCAGAAACGCGATCAGGTAAATGCCTCCCAGCGCGCGCTGAAAGCACAGCCGGGTCAACCAGAATTCGGTTGCAAAATGCATTCACGAACACCGGTATAATTTGGCGCACGTTCTGGGAAGCGCACGCGCCTATCTGTCCTGGCTGCCGTAAAGTTCGCGAAGGCGCAGCGTGCTGGACTCGGCACTCTCGCCGGAACGAACTTCCATTTTGACAGCAAAGGTCTCAGCAATAATCCATTTTACTCGGCATATAAACGGCATAACCGCGCGGCGGTGGCCAGAGAATGGAGGCAAGCACATTCGTTAGTCCACTTCTCTTGCGATTCGCAGAGATGTCTGTTGCTCAGGGCGAACCAGGAAAAGCTTGACCAACCGCCGTCAGCGGCCTTTGACTTAGCGTTGCTTTGGACTCGCGAAGGCAATGCCAAACATGATTGAGACTCGCTGCGATAGCAACGGCGCGGAAGCCGGAGGCGACGAGGTCTGGTATAACCCCGGAAACGCGAAATCCAACGCGCCTGGATGCCGGCGGGATGGGAGTCATCGAAGGATTGCCGTTGCGTTTGTTGTCTGTCTGCTCTGCGTGCCGGGCTTCATGCTAGGCGAAGACAAGGACAAAGACGATACCAGTGAGAAGCGCGTGGAAATCAAGTGCCTCGTGCCGGAGAACAAGATCGCTGATGTTTCCAAAATCTAAGCCTCGACGCCGAGCATCCCACAGAGACGCGGGTGGTTTTTTTTGACATAAGTTCGAACACACTCTTTGAGCACACGCCGAGAGTGATATTGCGCTCGCGCTACGCGACCGATGAAACGAAGACGGACACGACAATAAAAAATCCGCGGAGCGACGCTGAAGGGCCCAGACGTCGAGTGCGAGTCCGACCAGGTTATCGGGAAACCTCCGACAGAATCCTGCTCGTTGACGGATAAAAAGCAGCCGGTCGATGAAATCAAGAAGGCTAATACGGGCAAGGATGTGAAGAAAATCTTCAACCGTGATCAGGAGGAATTTGTGAAGAAAGCTGGGGTCGATGTTGACTGGGAGAAGCTGGTTCCGTTCGGTCCTGTGCATGGAGTGAAAGTGTAGAAACATTTGTCCGCACCGGGTTTGGAGAATGTCACCGCTTAACGCTGGGATCTGCCTGAAATGAATGGCAAATCCAAGCAAGTCTTATTCGAAGTTTCCACGAAAGTGCCCGTAACCCGGGAGTCCGAAGCGACGGCGGCGCTTTCCAAGGCGCTCGGCATCACGGGCACGGAAGAGCAGGAACAAGAGACCAAAACCAAGATCGTGATGGACCATTATACGGGCAACCATTCTGCCAAGCAGTAATTGGTCTATCCGGCAAAAGAATGTTCGTGCCCATGGCAGACTCCGTGGCATCCAAGGTCTGCGAAAGGGAAATCGCGGACGTGTCACGGCTTACGCCGGGACGTAAACCGCATAGCCGCGCGGAGCGGCCCAGAGATCCACCCAACCCGACTCGTTAGTCCATTTCTCCTCCGGCGTGCCGAAATTATCGCGGCCACGCCATGCTGCGGGAACGAGCCTCGTGTTATTCCATCGCGTCTGAACCCATGTGCCGTTCCAACTGCCGCGGTTGTTCAGGACAAGTACGAGTCCAGTTTGATCGCCGGTACCGGAGCGCTGCATGATGTAGAGGTCGTCATCTGCGGAGAGCACTTTGGCTGGGCCGGATGCATTTTGCTCATGGGCTTTGATGAGAACGTCGATGCCGCTTTGATTATCCGGTTGGGCGAGATTCCAGTTGAAATAATCCTGCCAAAACACGCACGGATATCCTTGATGCGTGAGAATGAATGCGTACGCCAGCAGTTTCTCGTTGATGATGGGACTACTGCGCACGACGTCGTGGTTTTCCACGAACGTGACCGCTTGGGCAGGGCGGTCCCAGATTAGAACGCCGGGGTCGGCGAGCTTGCGCAAGCTGAAACCGTAACTGTCGCACAAATTCTGTAGCTGCCAGCGCAGCGGAAAATCAAATGCGCCTACCGGGTTGTCCGACCATGCGTTGGCTTCATCGAGCCAATCGCCAATCGTGCGTTCGCTGTCCCAGCATTCGCCGACCGCGTATGGCTTGAAACTGGTGCCGCCGCGCAGCGCGCGCAGTTCCTGGATCGACCGGACCATCCAGCCGCCGTAGCCCCTGACCATATCGTAGCGGAATCCGTCAAAACCGATTTCTTCCAGCAGCCAGCGCGCATAATTGATGAGCTCCGTGTAAACGAAAGGCGCGCGATGACAGAGGTCCGGCATGTCACCGAAGGTTGCGCCGTCCCAAGTCTCGTATTGAGTGGGATGAAAACATTTCCAATCACGTGGAAATTTGGCGCTCTTCGGCGTGAATTTCGTCCAGCGCGATTGCCCATCGAGCGGATTTGATTCCTGCTCATCTGCGCCGCTGTTGTGATTGAACACGAGATCGGCATACGCCTGCAATCCCTGCGCATGCGCAGAGTCGATGAGATCGAGCAACTCGGCTTTGGAACCGAACCACGTAGGGACGCCGCCTTTCTGATCAAACTCGCCGAGATCGTAATAATCGTATGGATCGTAGCCCATCGACTTCCAGCTGGCTGCCTTGTTTGCAGGCGGGAGCCACAATGCGGTGAAACCTGCCTGCGCGATCGCCGGCAGTTTGGATTTTATGAAACTCCACCATTGGTGTTCCCGATTTTCCGCCTGGGGACAATCCCAATAAAAAGCTTGCAACATCACACCCACAATTCACCCTCCTTTTCAAGGTATGAGAGCATTCCCATGCTACGTGCCAAATTGGGACTAACAAGAAGAAATCAAGTTACGGAAATGTTACGACCGAGTGTACCACCATGTGTCGTTGCCGCGTTTTTGATAATCGCCGTCACGGGTTGCGAAAAGAAGAGTGGTGAAGCAGTGGTGCTAGCGAAGGAGCATATCGACGCCGCGCTGCCAACTGCAGAAACGCCGAACGCTCAATCGGTGCCTAGTCAGGATGAGCAACCTCGTCCAATCGCGGATGATGAGATCACAGTTGATGGGTACGCGATGAAACCAGAGGCGCGCGGCACCAGTCGCGATCCGCGCGCGTTGAAGCACGAACAGTGGATTGTGAAAGTGCGAATGCTCGACGACGGCCGCACATTCCAAGTCCCGGCCGATCAGGCAAAATGGGAGAAATTGCGCGAGGACGACCGGATCAAAGTCAGGTACCGCACAGGCAGGTACACCGGAACCGTTTGGTCCGCGGAGATTGAGTGACGCTCTCGGGAATCATTTAGCGCGCAGGATTCGCGTTCGAGATTGGCTTGCAAGCCGCGTGTAACGGCTCCGTCACATGGAAGTCACGCAGGTTTTACACATTCTAAACCGATTCGTCACAATTGACGTGTAGATGTTCAAGCGCGCGGTCAATTGCCGTGCAAACCGAAACAAAACCAAATCGAACACCAACCAAACCATGAAATTAAGTCTTAAAAATCCACTGCAGGCCAAGTCCTGTTCACTTGTAGCTACCACCATCGCGCTTGTTGCCGTGGCTGCTTCAAACGCTCCCGGGGCAGACGTGAGGGTCTTCAACAACAGGGTAAGCGGCGTGCCCGCCGCCAATCCCGAGCTAATCTCGGACAACATCTTGTCACCGGAGTTTACCACAGGGCTCGTCGCCCAAGGCGCCGATCTGCTCGAGAATCCGTCGGGCGTAATTACCAAATTCGGAAACCTAAGCAATCTCACTGGCGACCGGACTGAGCCGGATGAAAACACTTATCTCATTCTGGATCATAATCCCGGCGGGCCGACGCCTGGCTTCGACTATGGCCGGCATTTCCTTTTTCAGGGACACGAAATGCTTAACGGAACTACTAATCTCGCTTATGTCACGCGAATCAATCTTGATGTGGCGAGTCCCGATCATCGCATCACGCTTCTGACACCAGTCGCCGCGATTGGTGCGCTCGGTGGGTTCAACAGCATCGATGGGTCGACATGGGATCCGTTTAGTCAAACTCTGCTCTTTACCCAGGAGGCGGGCAATCTGATTGGCACAGGGACTGGTGGCGTCATCGAAGTAGGCGCCGACTTTGATACGAACACCGGAGCGGGTGCTGGTTTGCGCACGCTTTACGGCAGCATGGGCCGAGGTGGTTTCGAAGGAATCCATCCGGATGATCGAGGCAATATCTGGATTGTCGAAGATGTCGGCGGGACGACGCTTATGAATCAGCCAAATGGTTTCGGCGATTTCGGGAGAAATCCGAACTCGTTCGTTTTCCGGTTCGTTCCTACAAATCCGGCAGACTTATCGCAGGGCAAATTGCAAGCGCTTCAGGTCTCGATCAATGGCAGCCCGGTAACGTTTGTGCCCGTCGATATGGCTCATCCCACGGGGGACGTCTTGTCGAATAATCAGCTGCTGCTTCACACCGTGGGTGCGTCTTACCCGGTAAGCTGGGTGACGGTACACGACACCGCCGTGAATGGCACTGCACCGTTCGATGCCTCGGCGGCCGCGAAAGCTGCCGGCGCGACCCCATTCAAACGACCGGAGAATGGGCAGTTCCAGCCCGGTTCAAAGTTTCAGACGTTTTTCTTCGATATCACTGGCGATACCGATTCTCGCGCGGGCATACAGCCTGCACTGGCGGCGCGCGGCGCCTGGGGCGGACTCTTCCGTGTCGATCTAGATGCAAACCGCGAGACTGGCCACATCTCTCTCGTTATCCTTGGCGACGCCGACCATGCTGCTTTTGATAACATAACGTTCGTGGATGATAGGGACACGGTCTTGCTAGCGGAAGATCGCGGCGACACGTTGCACGATCAGTTGAACAAACTCGATTCAGTTTGGGCGTACAACCTGAACAGGCAGCACCCGGAGAGAAATATCGTGGCCCGATTCCTCGCGCTCGGGCAGGACAGTGTTGCTGGCGTACCAGGGGCAGAAGACAACGAACCGACCGGTCTGCATATGTCGGAGGGAGACAGCACGATCGACGGATTAATCGGGACGAACGTATTCACAGAAGACCGAGCGAGGCTGTTCTTCACGCAACAGCACGGCGAAAACAACCTGTTTGAAGTGTTTCCCCTCGACTGAGTAGGAGTGACTGAACGAAACAGGCAGACAGCGCCCCAGATGGGAAACCGTCTGGGGCGTTTTTTTAAATCAGCAGTGTCCGTTGCAATCGTTCAGTGCGCTCGGCGCGGCGAGTGCACTGCGAAACGAAAGCAGGTAATGCCGCGTATACCGTCAGGTTTTGGAGTGCGGCGCTAGACAGAAATCTTTCACGTGCTCGCGACAAATGTCGGAGCTGCGTCGCTTTGCACTGTGCGTCGCCGCTGAATAACGGTCGATCGAGTTCTGTTCAGCGCCGGGCGGAGAGCGGCGAATTCGCGCTCGCGCTCGGCTGATAGAATCGCAGCGCCTCGATGTCACTGCCGAGTTCGCGTAACGGATAAAGCCCTTTCGCAGCGCCGGCGCCGGGATCGCGTATGAGGTAATCGAAGCCGTCCTTGCCCGCGATAACAACGAAATGCGTGATGCCGCTGGCCAAACGCACACGCACGATTACGGGATTTCCGTGCGCAATGTTCGAATCGATCAGTTGATACGACGGCAAGTCTTCATACACATGCCGCACTCGATCGGGAGCGATCCACGCCGCTCTGTCCCAGTAAAGCCAGCCTTGCTCTGTAAATCCGTCCGTCGCTGCTAGAAACCAGTTTAATTGCTGTGGATCGACGTCGATCCCATAAAACTTGAACACCATAGCCGCCGCCGCCACAGCGCAGCCTTCGCCACCAAGCGTGCCGTTCTCGGGAACGCCGCCTAACGGATCATCGCGCCATTTGTCATCCCTTTGCTGGAACGACGGCACCGGCAATTCGACGCGAGTTAGAAACGGGCGCCCGCCGCGTGGTGAGAGCTTTCGTTTCCACGTCCAATCAACGTACACCGCGGTACCCGCGCCGACCAAAACAAGAATGAGAACAATAACGATAACCAGCCACCAACGCTTCACATCGAAAGTGTAGAGGCGGCTGCCTGTCACGCCATAGCTTTTTTGCAAAAGCGGGCGTCAGCCGGCAAATCTGCTAGCTGTAGCGTTGGCGAAGGCTGCTCAGTGGGACAACCGAACCGATGCGCTGAGGACAGCGCACACTACAGAAAACCGTTGTAGAGGCGGCTGTGTCAGCCGCAAATCTGAGCTGTAGTGTCCGCCGCCGCAGCGGAAACCCGATGCGCTCGCGAAACGCACACCAGTTCACTGCCCGAACAATCCCGTGAATTGTTGTAACTCAGCCTGATTCAAATCCGAGACCGCCCAATATTTCAAACCGTTGTTTATCCAAGTAAGGACGTTGTAGCCGCGTCGCGTTGTCACCGTCGGCAAGGTGCTTCGACTCGTGGGCGCCGGCGTGATGAACAGATTGATCGGGTGCTTGTTTCGTTGGTAGACGAGCGCGGCGACTGTTTTTCCATCTAAATAGTCGAGACGCCCTCCAACGAGAGGAAAACCGCTGGAGGATAAATCGCGCACCTTCGGAGCGAAATCGATTTTACCGTCGAACCAAGGTTTGACTGTGTGCTGATCCGACGAGACAACATCGACGAGCTGCGCGGCGAGAAGTGAGCGCACGTGATTCGCGACTACCTGGTCAACGATCGCGTCAGTTCGCGCTGCCCGCGTTGTTTGAAAAAACACGAATCCGAGAATAATTGCGGCGAAAGCTGCTCCCGTGGCAAACATGAGCCATGGCGATAGAGTTTGCCGGGTCGATTTTGCTTCGCGCCGCAAGGCCGCGCGCACGTTTCTTCTCAGATGCGCGGGCGCGCGATACGCGGTCGCCTCGCAGGTCAGCGCGCCGCGCAGTTCGCGAATGGCTTTCTCGGTCCCACGACAATCGGCGCAGCCCGCCAAGTGCCGCTCGGTCTCACGCGCGTTCGCCAAATCGAGTTCGCCATCCATATAGGCGTGGAGTAACTCGCGGATGTTCTCGTGTTCGGTGCTCATTTGTTCTCGGCGTGAGTTTTCGTTAACAACAGTTGGAGTTGGCGACGCGCACGCGCCAGACGCGACATGATGGTCCCAATCGGAACGCCGGCGACGTCCGCAATCTCTTTGTACGACATTCCTTCAAGTTCGCGCAGGGTGATGGCTTCCCGGAATTCCGCCGGTAATTGCTCGATTGCAGCGCGGACTGTCTGTCGGTCTTGAGCGTGATCGAGCGCGATGCCGGCATCCAAAGGCGGGATCTGGCCGCCGTGCAATTCCTCATCGAACATGACTGTTTCTTCATCCATACGATTGCGCTTCAGAGCAGTAAATGCGGTGTTGCGGACGATGCTGAGGAACCATGCCCGGCTGTTTTCGCC
>Ga0066388_100001443_pt1 | contig 13373 bp, 13 predicted proteins | sample PanSoiMetaGPlot6_FD_64539 | JGI IMG/M metagenome (GOLD analysis project Ga0066388, IMG submission 64539) | Tropical forest soil microbial communities from Panama analyzed to predict greenhouse gas emissions - Panama Soil - Plot 6 (Hybrid Assembly) | ecosystem: Environmental > Terrestrial >... | reverse complement strand
GCAATCCTGCCGAGGCAGCGATGATTACGGCTAGAAGCGAATGTTTAAGTATCGACAATTTTCCTACTCCGTGCGGCAGGACCAAATTATAGCCGGTACAGCCCTGCCTTCCTGAACCCGAGATTATGCTTGTCTAGCGCCGCATGATGCCCATGGCGCGGTCCTCCAGCTTTTTGGCCTCGCCGTCACGGCCGACCGAGCGCAGTAGCTTCGCATAGTTCTCGAGGATGACCATTTCTTCCTTGTGGAGCGGGCCGAGCGCTTTCTGCCTGACCTCGAGAGCTCGCTTGTAATTGGTCTCGGCTTCGGGATGCCGCCCCTGGAAGCGCAGGCAGTTGGCCAGGTTGTTGAGGCAGGTCGCCACATTGTTGTGTTGAGGCCCAAACTCTTTTTCGGCCTCGGCAAGCGCCTGTTTGAAGAGGTTCTCCGCCTCGGCGTGCTTGCCCTGGGACATCGCCTGCTGAGCACCTATGTTATACCGATCCCACATGAGCCACCCTCCTGGCGATCAGGGTAGCCATTATAGATCTCGTCCTGGTGGTACATTGGTTTCTACGGCATCCAGGCAGGGTCACATGAAACACTGGCGCATGATCAGCGAGCTAACGGCGGCAGCCGGTGCACAGATGTTCGTAGCCGTATTTGTGCTGCTTGCCATCCACGTGCATCAAAGGGTTGGCGTATCCACAGTTTTTGTTGCAGCCGTTCTGCTGGCCACTTTGGGAACCGCGGTCATCGTCACATTTTTCTGGGACTTCGTCGCCGACCTGCTGAGATGGTCGGGACGCACGAAGACAGCCGAGGCCGTATTGAAGGATTCCCTGGCTCGCTGGCAAACTCTGGTCGGCGAAACGGGAGCGGGCGTAGCCTTCAAAATCGGTCACCTGGCGGATTTCTATCTGGAGCTGGGACGAGCGGATCAGGCCGAGCAACTATACAAGAGAATCGCCAATCGCTGGAGACCGTCTCTCGCAGCGATGTTATCGCCGGCAACTGCCAGCCTCGAACGCTATGCGGGCATGCTCGCCTCTCGCGGACGCCAGGAGGAGTCCAAGGAAGTACGCAAGCTAATTGGTGGCAGCCGGATCACCAGGTTGCTTCCAGCTCTGTGCGGCTTTGGGCTGACCCTGCTTGTGATCGCATACCTGCTTTTGACGCAGGTGCTGCAGTCTGCAATTGCCAACTACCCGCCGGACGATGCCCCGAAACTCCGACATGACTACATCGATGACCTTGCCCGTATCGAGCGCATAGTTTTGGGACCGCGCGCTGGTGCCGCCATCTACTTCTCTTACGGCATGCGTCAGTTCGGCGAGCGAGCAGACCCCCGGGAGGCGGAATGGGCATTGCGAAATGCGCTTGACGGTCTGAGAAGCGACCGGCGAGCCAACAAACTGTACCTGGCCCAAGTCTTGAACCGCCTGGCCGGAATCTCCTTTGCCCAGGGGCAGTTGCAAGAGGCTGAGGCCTTGTATCGGGAGTCAGTCTGGTTAGACCTTGGCAGAGACCTGGGAGCAGGCGGCGAAGCCGATGCAGCCAGAACAGAAGCGCTGCTCGGCATGGCCAGGATCTGCCAGTCCAGACGCCAATCGCCGGCGGCGGAAGCCTACTTCGAAAAGGCCCTTAAGGCGGCAAGGGGCGTCTACGGACCAGACAGCGGAGACGCGATCGACGCGCTGCTCGGGCTGGCGGAAGCCCGACAGCACAATGGCGACTCCTCGAAGGCGGAGGCGCTCTTGAACGATGCGATCGAGCGCGCGGAGAAGAGCTTCCGGAGAATAGCACAGTCAGGTAAGTCGGCAAAAGACGAGCGAGATCGACTGGTGATTGCGCTCATATTGAAGTCACAGGTTTTGCGCGCCGGTGGTCGCAACGCAGAGGCCGATGCAATCGAGAAGCAAGTCGACGAAATTCAGTGGAGCCGCCGGCCGCAAGTAAAATTGAATGAGCAGCTGCAGGCGCAAATTGTCGACACGGTGCAGAGCGCCACCGGTTGGTTGCTGTCCATAAAATACGCAACACGGCAACGAGACGAAGGTCGCACGAAACTAAGCGAGAGCCTGACCGCAGAAGCCAGATCGCACCTGGCGCGTCTACCCTGGTACAGCGGGCAAGCCAACATCAGTCAGGTAAGGCTGTTCAGCGCCGCTGCACCGGATGCGGTGGAACCTCAATTTGGACAAATCAGCGTGCGCAGTCCTGACTCTGACGGACTGCTGACGATTGAAGTGCGCGGACGCCCAAGCCTGCACATCCATAACAAGTCTGTCAGCGGCGAACCATTTGCATTCGCATACAGAATCAGACCGCCGGCAGCCAACTCTCGCCACATATCAATTGAAGACGTCGAAGAATTGAGCCCTGTTTCGACTCTGGACTGAACTGCCCGGCGCACAGGCAGCCTGATTGTCGACTGCAGGCTAGTCGTTTAGCGATAGAACCAGTGTAGGCGTGGCGATGTGGTGATCGGCGCGAAGCGGAATGATCGCGGTGCCGACGACAAAGAACTCGATGACATTGGTGCTCCATCCATAGTTGCCTTCGTGGATGTTGACGCCCACGATGCCTTCGGCTTGCAGGTGCTCGGCTTCAACTTGCATTCTCTCCATGGCCAGCTCACGCGCGTCGTAGAGCCCCTGGGTGAAATTGATCATCTCGACGTTTTGGCCGACTGTCTTGAAAAACTGTCCGATCGATTGATGTGCGATGTGATAAACGCAGTTCCCCATCACCATTCCAGCGGGTCTGTATCCGGACTGCAACAGCGTCCAAAAGTCTTGCCCGGAGAGATCACTCGTGAAAGGCTTTCCGTCTACGGTGCGGAAGGACCCGGCTGTCTTCGCATCCTTATGATAGACTGCCGTGCCGATGGCGACGAACTCTGCGAGATCAGAGCTCCACGACATATGCTTGACCTTGAGCCGCACACCGACGATGCCGTCGGCGCCAAGCTCTTCGGCTTCTTCCTGCATTCTCGTCATTGCCAGCTCGCGCGCATGATACAGCGCCTGCGTGAGGACCTGCATCTCCTCGTTTTTGGTCCAACGGGCTTGCTGGAACCCTATGTGATAAATAGATGAGCCAACGACGAGCCCAGCCGGTTGAAAGCCAGCTTCACTGATCAGCAGAAACTCATTGACGGAAAGATCGCTCGTGAATAATTTGCGGTGTCCGCCCTCTCCACGCATCTCCCTGAGGCGCTGGCGAGCATGCTCGGGAAGGTCCGCATGTGCTGTTGGATTGTCTGGCATTTCACCTCTCCTATTCGCCTATGTCTGTTTCTGAAAAATCTTCATCGTCCAAGTCTGCAGGCTCGAAGGCGTAATCCGACTCGAGATCGAACGACCGTGACATCCCTCGTTTGAGACTGAGGCAAACGAGCGGTTTTCCCGCAGCCCTCTGAGCGGCGGCGTGCTCTTCGCGAGCGATCGACGTCCCGGTCGCCACGAAGTGAATTACTAGGTCGTGGAACGTCTTGTTCCATGATTCGTACTGGATTGTCTGCATGGTGTAGTCGGCATCCATGCTTACAAGCCCATCGGCTCCCGCGCTGATCGCGCTGGCGGTCAGTCGGGACATCGCTAGATTGCGTGCTTCGTAAAGCCCTTGCGTGAATATCACGACTTCTTGATTGGCCATGCTCGTGCCGGAAACGACATTCCAGAGCGTCGGGTCAATTACCTGCCGTGTCGCTTCATCGCACTTCACGTAATAGGAGCAGACCCCGAATGCCAGCTCTTTAGGCACGAAACCGGCGTTATACAGTTGCCAGAACTCTTGACCGACAAGATCGCTGGTGAATACGGTCTTGGTGTCCTTAACACCTGGCAGGCGAATCGCCGTTCCGATCGCCGTAAATTCAGTCAGGCGCGTGGAGAAGTCGAAGTGCGATGCCTTGAACTTCAGCCCGATCACGCCGTGGGCACCCATCAGTCTTGCCTCCGCGAGCATGCGCTCGACAGCGAGCGTCCGCGCCTTCAGTTGTGCCTGAGTAATCTCGGCGAGCTCGCCGCTCGCCTTTTTCAAACCCGCACCAGTAGAGCTGATGTACTTGTCCGGGTTGTACTCGCTGCGAGTGAGCGTACCGAGCGTAGCACCGGTAACCCCGAAGAGACTTATGTTATAGAACGACGACCCCATCACTTGTCCAAGGGTCTCAAATCCCGATTCGCGGCAGAGCAGATATTCCCGCACGCTGAGATCACTGGAGAATGTTGATCTACCTTCAGACAACTGTCTGCTAATTCTCTCTTTTGCTTGCGGCGTCACACCAGCGGACAGGAGAGCCTGAACCGCCTCCTCCTGCCGTTTCTGCGAGGACCGATCCCTGGAGCGCTGCTCCTTCCACCCTTGAACAAGTTTGTTGATGAATTCCATGATCTTGCGAAAGCTGAGTCTAGTCACTTACAAAGCGATTCAAAGCGTTGCGTGTTTGCGCATTCTTCTCAGAGAGCTTGACCAGCTCCTTGAGGATCTCATCGATGCACTCATCCATTGGCAGTTCCGTGGTCTTGAGGGCCACGCCCCTGACCAGTTTCATGGCCCGGGCGGAAAAAGAACCATGTTTCTGCCTGACTACCTGGAATTGCCATTCGTCGAAGCGCACGTTCAATTCCTGAACCGGCCGCGTCTTGGACATCATCCAGCCGCTCCTGCTTACGGTCGTCCCACCAGGGTAAGAACCTTCCAGCATGCGCGCCATGTGCTCCAGGAGGTCGCCGGTTGCGCCATGGTCCGCCCGCAGCGCCGCCGCCAACACTTCGAATTGCAAGCCCGCAGAGTCTTGTTCCATACCGCCTAGCCGGAGCCCTTCCGTCGACAGGCTGACTTTACACTATCGACAAGCAGCCCATCGAGCGGCAAGCATTAAATATGGCGCCTCGCACTTGTCAGCCCCCGGCTGAAAGCGCATGCTCCAAGGGTCCGAGTAGTCAAGCAAACCCTGACCGCGAATCTGGCGCCGCGCGCAATGACGGCTCAAGCGCTCCTAGCACACCGCCGTCGTGCGGGAGACCTCATCGATCTTGCAAGAGTAGTACTCGTGCAGCCTGGGGTTTTCGCAAAGCCAGCGGGCGAACTTCTCGATACCTTGCGCAAACGATTGCCGTGCAGTCCAACCCAGTGTGGTCTTGATCTTTTCGTTGTCGGCAACCCACACGCTTGTATCCCACGAGCGATTGGCCATCGATCCCCACTGTGGCTCTGCCTGGATGTTAAGCGCGCGCCGGGCGGTATCAACAGCCTGTGCCATTGAAGTCTGCCGGCCAGAGCCGACATTGTAGACTGCACCGGGGGCCTGTCCGGGCATGGTGGCAGCCAGCCGGTAGGCTTCGATCACGTCGTCTACATACACGTAATCGCGCGCGATATTTGGGTCGACCAGCGGGGGCAATTCGCGCCGCAGGCCTTTCACGGTCAGAGTCGGTACGAACCGGTTCGGCTCTTCGTAGGGGCCAAAGACCGAGTAAAGACGGAGCGTAGAGATGTGCACGTTCCTGTCACGGGCGACAAAGCCACAGTATTGGCTGGCCGTTGCCTTGGTGACAGCGTAATAGCTATTGGGCTCCACACGTTCGTCTTCAGCGGCAGGGTGATCCTTGTAGCCGTACTCGGAAGATGAACCAGTATTAATGAACGCCTCGAAACCACTAGCGAGACAGGCCTCGACCAGATTGATGGTGCCGGTGATATTTGTCTCCAGCATGGTCTTCCAATCGGTCTGCCACGAGTAGGCACCGTAGACTGCACAGTGAAATATCCACTGCGGGCGAATTTCCGCCACGATGTCGCGCACCAGCTCGCAATCGGTTATGCCGGCCGCATGGACATCCATGCGGCCGGCAATATCAGCGATGCGCCAGAGATCGGATTGCCGGCGAACCATAAGGCTGACTTCGTGCCCGTCGGCTACCATGCTGCGCGCCAGATTGGCACCGACGAATCCGCTGGCCCCGGTGATCAGAACCCGCTTCATGCGCGAGACAGCACCTTGCTCTTCAAGAACGACGCATAGTCGAAGTGCTCGAGGTATTGCCAGGTTCGTTCGCGTATTTCTTCTTGCTCGTCCCTGGACAATTCATTTGCGGTGGCAAGATTAGCCTCGGGAGTGGCTTTGCGAATCGTGCCCCAGGGATAAACTTCTTCCAGTTGCGTGCCATTCCAGGTCGGCTGCTTGAGCGAATCTGCGCGCGACAGACCGAGCTTCTCGCAGATTGCGCCCAGAGCTTCGTACGAATTTGCCATCACATCTTCGGCGCGAACAATGTGGAAGCGCTCGGGGAACTTTTGCTGGTAGAGAAGTGCGTAGTGCTGATTCAAAGTCCAGCCCAGCATGTAATCAGGCAGAGACAATGGAACCGGACGCTTGCGAGTATCGGCGTAAGCAGACCATGGATTGCGCACGACATGCAAAAAATGCGCGTCAGGCAAGTCCCTGAGAATCTTGTCGCCATCGACTCCGATGATCGGGCTGTAACCGACATAGACGCTCTCTTCACCGGACTTGTTGTAGTCTTTCCAGGCTTCGAACGTAGCTTTGAAAAATGCAGCCATGTTGTTGGCTCGCGAACGGCCGGATTTCTTTACGTGGGCTGTGTACAGCTCCAGTCTTTCGTCGTCCGAGAAATCGAACGGCATGTGACGGAACTTACTGACGTTCGCTGTACGTGCGCGGACCTTGCACTCCTCGTCGATGATTGCCTTGTAGTCTTGCTCGGGCGTGGCATCGAGAGCAAACACCGGCCAGCGATACTTGACCGGAAAGACGGAAGAGAGCATGTCGTTAACCATGCGAGTACCTGGCTGGGACTCGAACGGGTAGACGTACATTTGCGGATGTCCGTCGAGAAAACGGTGAGTGGTGTTGCCACCGTTTTCATACATCGCGCCGATCATCAGCAACTTGAAACTACCGCTCATTCGAATCCTCCTTTGGACCATGTGCAGAAAATGCGTAGAAAAGCAGCTTCTCTCGGTCAGTTAACCGGGTCGAAGCAAAGGGAAATCCTGTAGTGATCGCAGCCGGCACCCAGTCGATCGCAAAGATTTGATTTCCCGACGGCCAGGACAGACTTCCTAAAACTTTGCCGGTTCGGCAATCCACGGCATGCACTGCGCAGACGCTCTCATCGACGTCCAACCCCGGCGCGTACTGGCGGAAGCGTGGTATCACCCGCGATGTACCGACGAAGACAACTTGCCCGTAGAAACAGAGTCCCCTCGTCCAGCCAGGCAGTCGGGAGACCGTGACGAACCGGCCGCCTTCGGCAAGTCCCAGCTCGCCGTAACCGCTGTTGTCTACCCACAGGCTACCTTCGTGCAAGCGGGCAGAATGCGGGCGTGTCAAGCCGCGCGCGATCGGCTCCCGCGTCTCGCCGGAGAAAATCACGCCGCGCCCGTCTACCGGGTAATCGGGGTGGCCCGGTCGCAGCGACTCGATCTCCGCCGATGAGGCAGAAAAGTATGACTTCTCCAGGCTGTCTCCGGCCGCAATCGAATTCAACTGGATATGATTCTGCCCGAATATGATACCGCCGGCAGTCTCGATACAGCGCGGCCACCAGAGCCGGTCATAACTGCCATCGGCATTCAGGCGGACTATGGCGTTCTGGCCGACGGCATTGGCATGAAGCTCGCCAGCGACGAATGCCAGATCATGCATGTAGAGACATCCGGGAAAGAATCGGGACAAAACGGGAACTAGCGGTCGCTCCGGCACCGCTTCCACACTGACGTCCAGCCGCGGCGTCATGTCGACTACCGGCATCAGATCAAAGACTTGATTGGGGTTGCGAGTGCTGGCCACATGAACCCGGCCCGCTTGCCGGTCGACTGCCAGTCCGGACGGATGCGGCATGCGCATAAACGAGGTAAGCGGCCGGCCGTCAGGGCACGCTATGGCCATCAGCAGGTGCTCGTACTCGCGAGTCACGATCAGGGTGATGCCGCATTCTGCCAGCACGTCCCACCAGGCGCCGCCATAAGTGAAGCTGAGCAAGGCAGGGTCGGTGTCGGCCGCCTCACTCCACTGACTGGCTATCTGAGCCGTATCACGCCACTCCGCACTGTGGCGTGACCAGAGCGCGTCATAATCAAGCGCTCCTTCGCCTTCGTCGCTCGGCGGCTGCGCCGCCTGCTCCGTCGCATGGTCATGCGACTTCGCATATTCTGGCTGCTCCGGCGGCTCGCTATCTGGCCGCCGGCGCTCGCGCTGCTGCCTCGCTGTATCTTTAGCCTGCATTGCTGATTCGCTCAGTTCCAGTTTCGCCAAAGCTGCCAGACCCCCCAGTACATCTTGAGCGCAGAACTGTAATTTGTTGTCGACTTTCCGCCGTGCCGTCTTGTGGAAAGCACGGGAACCTCGATCACCTGATAGCCTTCTCGCCTGCAGATTGCGTTGAATTCGGCGTCAATGAGATCGTCTTCCCGCTTGAGTTCGAGGAGCTTGGCAAAGGAGCGCGGAAAAATCTTGGGCGTGCCGTTGATGTCCCACGTAGGAAGATCGAACAGGGCACGGCACTCGAGGTTGTACAAGAGCGAGCCCAATCGGCGGCGCCAGCTATCTCTAATCTTGCGGTTGGCCTTGACGACGACATTGGGATAAGTAGTAGCGTAGAGCAATGTGAGGCTGAGAATCTCAGGGCTCGTTCTCGCTGAGTTCGTAAAGCACAACATATCACCAGATGCTTGAGACAGACCCAGTTTCACGGCATGGCCCCAGCCGCCTTTCTTTGTATCAATCGCCCGCACCGGGCCATGCTGGTCGGCAAGCTGGCGACACAGCTCCGGCGAACGATCGCGGCAATTGTTGGTCACCAACAGCAGTTCGTACTTGAACGGCAAGCGGTCCAAAACCGGGAGGTAGTCCCCGACGATAGATGCAATATGGTCCTCCTGGTTGTACACGGGAAGCACTATCGAAACTAGAGAATCTGCCACCGTTTAACCCCATTAAGCAAGCGCCGCCGCTTTGCGCTCGCGTGTAGAAGACAGGGCTGCGTCAACGATTGCCTGCCTGGAGATTCCATTTTTCGCATACAGGTATGCCTGACTGCCGGTACGACCATCCGGAGTCGTCCTTACTGCCTGGCGGATTACGCGGCAGTTGAGTGCACGCTCGGCGATCACCTCGCTGAGCAGCGACCCGAGTCCACCGACTGCGTAATGAGCCTCGACTGCCAAAACTGTACGGAACCTGGCAAGATGCCTAGCCAGATCATCGGTCGGACAGGGATTCAGGCTGGATACCACGAGCACTGAACATGACACGCCTTCGGACTCCAGAGTTTCGGCAGCGGCGAAAGCCTCAGGTGTGATACCACCCATCGATGCGATCAAGAGATCGGACCCCTCTTTGATGAGTTCGGCACGTCCGAACTCGAAACGCCCGTTCAATCCAGGAACGGTCACTTTGTCATCCTTGCCGAGCCGATAGTAGATCGGACCGTCCATGTCCCATGTCTTAACCAGGGCTGTTCTTGTCTGCTCGTGATCAGCCGGCGCCACAACCGTCAATCCGGGCTGCACTCTCAAAACGCCGACGTCCTCGAGCCCGTAGTGGCTGGCACCGTTGTGACCGTACTCTACGCCGCCGCCGACTCCGACGATTCTGACGGGCAACCTGTGGATAACCGGACCATTGCGAATGAACTCATATGGTCTGAGCGTCGCAAAGGTCACAATCGAGTAGACAAACGGAATATATCCAGCCTCCGCCAATCCGGTCGCTATGCCGACCATGTTCTGCTCGGCCACTCCGACGTTGATGAATCTGTCCGGAAACTTATCGGCAAAAGGCTCCAGCGCCATATACCCAAGGTCACCGGTCAACAGAAAGATGCGCGGAGATTTCTCCGCCAATTCGGTCAAAGTTCGGGCGAAGGCTCCTCTCATAGCGTCGTCCCTACCTCCCGCTTTGCAGCTATATAGTCGTCATCGGACATTGGGCTGTAATGCCACTTGATCTGGCGCTCCATAAAAGACACGCCCTTGCCGAAAGTCGTGTGAGCGATGATTACGTGCGGGGCACCATTTACGGTATTAAACCCATTGATCAAGTTCACCAGCTTGGGTACGTTATGCCCGTCTAAGTTGTGCGCATCCCAGCCGAATGATGTCCAGCGTTCGGTGATGCGCGATTGATCGATAACATTGCGCGTGTACCCGAAGGCTTGCTGTCCGTTCCAATCAACTATGGCAACCAGGTTAGCGAGCTTGTGATGAGCAGCGAACATGACGGCTTCCCAGACTGCCCCCTCATTCAACTCGGCATCGCTGAGCAACACAAACACTCGGCGGGAAGAACCCTGGCGGCGGGCAGCCAAAGCGCTGCCCACCCCGAAGCTCAATCCCTGGCCGAGAGATCCGGTTGCGAAATCGACGCCGGACAAACCATGTTCCGGGTGCACTCCCAATAGACTGCCGTCGTCACAGAATGTGTCCAATACTTCTTGCGATATCCAGCCTTTGAGGTGGAAAGCCGCGTATAACGCGAGCGCTGCGTGGCCTTTAGAGAGAACGAATCGATCCCGTTGCGGGTCACGCGTGGATGGGATGCGCAGCACGTGTCCATAGAGCGCGGCAATTATGTCGGCTACCGAAAGCGCAGATCCAATGTGACCAACACCCGCTCGTTTGGATTGCTCGATGATGATCTGTCGCACTCTTTCCGGACTTACCGCGCACTGCGACGCAACGGCTGCACCTGTTTGAAGGATTGAGCTGCTGTTCATGGAGGGTTCATCTCCTATTTATCGTTCAGGCGCTTGCGCCGTGGTCTTAATTGCTTTCGATCAAGTAATGAGGCGCCTGAGCCATGGATCTTTGTTGATTGCTGTCAAGCGCAGACAGACGCTGCGCTCTCACCGGCAGGCCTCTTGCGCTCGGGCCCGGCAGTTCCGTCGTTAAACCGAATGCCAAGTGTAACCCATCAATAGAGATCCGATCGGCAAGCTTGGAAAGGTTTAGACTTGTCGGGTTTAAAACTTTTCAAGGACCAGCGGCGATCCCTGTGCCTGGAGGCAGAGAGTAGAGCCGCGTGAGAGTATTGCGGTCGCGCTCACTAGGGCTGCGATGAGTGTCGGCGAACGAACTGGAGTAAAACATGACGTCGCCCGGGATCGTGCTGTGTCCGCCGAGACCAAGGGCATGTCCTATCTCGTGCAGACCGATCAGGCGCATCTGATTATCGCTGCGGGGCTTGTCCGTATTCAGACTCATGGTCATGAGGATGATCCGCGCCTTCACCAGATTGCCGTGGTGATCATCGTAGGTGAGCGCTTCCGCTCCTTCCGCGGGATTTCGCAAGCGTTTGCGATCGTTGGTGAACGCGCAGGTGATGTCGGCGCTAGTCGCTTCAGTCAGGAAAAGGAAGTTGAGGCGACCATTCGATGCCGTCGCCCAGTCGAGAAAACACTGCTTGAGCGTACTCTCGAGGCTGGGCCGAAATCCAGGTACCCCGCGTCCAGATTCAATGAAAATTTTCAGTGGTATCCGAGAATCCGGCCAGCGCCTGATGCCGCTTCTGGTCACCTCTGTCAAGTAATCGTTCTCGGCTTCAGTGCCTCCATTCGGCTGCTGGGGACTGCCAGTCTGCTTGGCAAGCTGGCGCTCGAGCAGTTGCAGGATGCTCGTGACCCGTGGCACTTCCGGGCGCTGCGGGAACTGCTTGACAAAATTTTTGTAGGTGGCAATTGCTTGCGGGAGCTTGCCCTGCGACTGATAGAGTCCGGCAAGCGAGAGCCATGCCGGAGCGAGGTCTTTCGATGTTGCCAGCGACTTCTCTATCTGCTCGATGGCCTCGTCGATTCTGCCCAGCTTGCCAAGCGTCAAGCCCAGGTTATAGCGGGCGTTCCCCAGCTCGGGAGCAAGGGACATGGCTTCTTCGAGTTTGGCCAGCGCCTTTGTGTATTCGCCGGCCTTCAGGAACATAGCGCCTTCGTTTGCCAGTCTCTGCGCATCGAAGACTTGCTTGGAAACCTCTTTGCCATCGACGGTGTAAGTTTCGAGCGGTCCCGCCTGGGAATACGAGTTCAATCCGAGCGCGCAAAGGAGCGCAGCCAGGACTGGTGCAATCACGGAATATCGCCTTGAACAGCTCACAAGCTTCATCATAACCCGCCGACCCCAGTGTGCAAGAGCCCTCCCACCGCTGAAGCATTTGAGCCGTTGTCGAGCATCCGGGCGCATACAATGCGCCCGCAGGAGCAGGCGGGACGCCGGCGAGACGCCGGCACTCCCAGGAAAAGCAACTTGTCCGTCGCAGTATCAATACGCGGCGGTCGCAGGCTTGGCACCGCCGACGATGGCAATACCTGCCGACGTGCCGAGCCTGTTGGCACCGGCGTCGATCAGAGCTTTGGCCTTATCGTAGTCGCGAATGCCGGCACTGGCCTTGATACCGAGCCCGGTGCCTGCCAGAGCCTGCTTGATCAGGGTAATGTCCTCGACGGTGGCTCCCTTGCCGTCTTTGACAAATCCTGTCGACGTCTTCACCATGCCGGCGCCGGCCTTCACACATGCTTGGGCGGCTGCTACCTTCTCTTCGTCTGTGAGCACGTCACACTCGATTATGACTTTGACGAGGTGGTCTTTCGAAGCTTTTACGACGCCGCGAATCTCCTCGATGACGTAGTCGATTTCCTTGTCTCTCAGCGCGCCAATGTTGATCACCAGGTCGATCTCCTCGGCGCCCTCGGCGATCGCCCGCTGCGTCTCTGCGATCTTGATGTCGGCCAGGTTGGCTCCCAGCGGAAACCCGATCACCGTGGCAACAGCCACTTTGCTGGAAGACAATTCTTTGACAGCCTGCCGGACGTGGTAGGGATTGATGCAAACCGCGAAGAATTCGTGTTCCCGGGCCTCTTCGCACAGCTTCGAGATGTCGGCGCGGGTGGCCACCGGGCTCAAAAGGGTATGGTCTATGTACTTGGCAATCTCGTGACTCACGGCTGTCATCTCCTTGGTGGTCGGCGATCGAGAATTATATATCTGGATCGTCGCCTGTGGCGGCCCGCCCGGAAAACGGTGCCTGGAAACATCACCTTCAGGCGTGCCGGCACTACTTCCTGGTAGTTACAACTGCCCAGGACGGTAGGCACAAAAGTGCCCCGCCGCTACTAGACGTGATCCATCGTTGCCAACCGACAGGACTAGAGATATATCCCTACGTTGTTTCTGTATCGCTCATCGTTGACTGCTTGCGGGTAGCGCTTCGTCAACTCCGCTGCGACCGTCGACAGCCTTTTGCTATCTCCAGACTTCTTGAGTGCCTGTAGATACTCCAGCCTCACGGTCATGGGCAACTGTGAAAGGTCATCTAGCTCGTTGAGCTGAGCATGACAAGCAGCCATTTTGTCCACAAGCATTCTTTCGGC
>Ga0066388_100001442_pt1 | contig 13374 bp, 9 predicted proteins | sample PanSoiMetaGPlot6_FD_64539 | JGI IMG/M metagenome (GOLD analysis project Ga0066388, IMG submission 64539) | Tropical forest soil microbial communities from Panama analyzed to predict greenhouse gas emissions - Panama Soil - Plot 6 (Hybrid Assembly) | ecosystem: Environmental > Terrestrial > Soil... | reverse complement strand
GTCACCGACCTGGGGCGCTCCCGCCGCGAGCTCGAGCTGCGGCTGCGCGGCGTGGTCGACGCCCTCGTCGGCCAGCTGCTCGCCGAGCCGTTCTCCGCCCGGCTCGCCCGCGAGGTCGGCGCCGATTTGGTCGGCCTGAACGCCACCCAGCCCGAGGCGCTGAGAAGGACGCTGCTGCTGCTCACCGACCGCCTCCTCGACGACCAGCCGATGAGCGCCGAGGCCGGCCGGTACCGGCTGACACGGCTGCTCATCGAGCTGACCGCCGGCTGGGTCGACGCCGCGCACCGGCACGTCCTCGCCGGGCAGGACGAGATCCACCGCGCCTTCGGCGCCGCCTGCCAGCGCCGGCCGCAGGACAGGACCCCTACGCCGAACCCGTGGTTCCTTCGCTGAACGACCCCGAGCGACGGTCTAGACCAGCAGCCATGGGGTGACGATGTCGTTGTGCCCCTCCCGACTGCAGCGGATGGTGATCGGCCCGACCGGTGGCGGCTCGGCTGCGAAGCGGCCCTCGTCGTCGAGGTCGAGCGCTCGGCAGGCGCCGTCGGCGGAGCACAGCTCGACCGTCGCCGGTACGGCCGGGATCAGCTGGCCGAGCAGCGCGTCACGGCTCACCTCGCAGTCGATCTGCAGGGTGTCGAACCGGTAGGTCAGCTGGCGCTGCCTCGCCCCGCGCACCCCGGCCAGTGACTCGGCGTCAACCGAGTCGAAGATCAGCTCGGCCAGCTCGTCGTCTAGGCGGAGCCACTGGAACGCCGACTCGGCGGACGCTACCGAGCGTCGCGAGACTTCCTCGCCAGGGGCGAGCGCCTCGCGAAGCACGATCATCAGCTCGTCATCGTCCATGACTCTCCAATACACTACGAGTGAGCCGCCGAAGACTAAATACGCTTGACAGTCGGACTGTTCAGTGTTATGCGGCGCCGAAGGCGTTGAACGCACACCAGCTCGCGAACGAGGTGGGATCCCGCCGGTCCACGCCGGCCCGGGCACTGTGCAGAGCGCGGGCCAGAGTGTCCCCCCGCCGGATCGCCGCGTGCAGCGAACGCATGAGTGATACCACGTCCCAGTCGGGCACGACGACCAAGCTCGCGACGACCCCCGCCGTCCCCCTGGCGAGGAGCGTGCTGACGAAGCCCAGCATCTCGTTGCCCTCATAGGCGGTGTCGGCGCCCGACTCGCAGGCCGCCAGCACGAGGCGGTGCGGCGCGATGCCGCGCTGGTCGAGCTCGTGCACGGTCAGGTGACCGTCGCTGAGCAGCAGCGAGGAGAAGGTGGGATTGTCCGCTCGCATGTGGCTGTGGCAGGCCAGATGGGCGAGCCCGGCACCCTGCAGCGCCCGGGTCACGGCCTCCACGCTGCTTGCCGGCGGCACGAGCACGGTCGGCTCGGCGTACAGCGTGCGCAGCGAGCGGACCTCGTCGACCGCCCAGGACAGCTCGGGCCCGGCCACGAGGACCGTGTGACCGCCCGCCGCGGACTCCCGCAGCCGGCTGCGGGCCCACAGCGACGCTGATGGCGCGACCGTCACCGGCTCGTCGTGCACCGCCGACCACGGCACCCGCTGCAGCTCGCCGACCGGGACGACCACGAGCCCAGGGTGCGCAGGCAGGCCGAGTGGCTTCATCAGCATGTCGCTGAGCCGGGTCAGCGCGGCATCGGCGCTCTTGCGTGCGGCTTGCGGTGTCGAGGGCCGGTTGCGCAGGGCGAGCCGCCGCAGGGCGAACAGCAGCGAGCCGATCTCACGCCGCACCGGGTCGATGGGAGCGAGCCGGACGACGCGGGTGCGGCGTGGCTCCAGAACGGCGGCGAGCACGTGGCCGTCCAGCACCTCGTACTCGACCAGGATCTGGCCGTCGAGCAGGCGGCGGAGCTCGGCCGCGGACACCGCCGCAGGGGTCGTTGCCGCGCCCACCGGCCGAGCCGAGGAGTGGCGTGCCCAGGTGGCTCGCCGGATCCTGGACTCGATCTTCGCCTGTCTCGCCAGCAGCTCACCCGGCTCGGCGCCGGTCTGCCAGCGCGCCGCCAGGATCTCCGCGCGCACGGCGCGCAGCGCACCGAGCTCCTCTTCCATGCCATCCGCCGTCGGCGGGTCGGCCACCGACAGTGCCGCTGCCCGGGTCCGCTCCATCCACTCGAAGACCTGCGCCGCGGACCGTGTCTGAAGCACCGAGGCGAGAGCGATGCGACCGAGCTCCGCGCCGTGGCCCGAGGCCAGCGCACGCAGCTCGGTCGACGCGAAGGCGGCGCGGTGCCGTGCGAGGTCCTCGAGCCCGGCCCGGCTGTGTCGGATGACGGCGTCGTGCCGGCGTTGCAGGCGGGCGGCCAGCGCGGCGGCCAGCCGGCCACTGAGCCGGGTGAGGACGGGTGCGTTGCGGGACAGCTCGAAGGCGTGCGTCCACGCTTGGACGGCGACCGCGTTCTTGTTCAGATCGGCGGCGACCCGACCGGCCGAGAGGTAAGCCTTGGCCGCGCGCTCGGCCATCCCGGCCTGCTCCAGCGTCGCCGCGGCCCGGCGGGAGGTCGTCAGGTCGTTTGGCCGGCACTCGCCTGCCTGCAGCCGCGCATCGACGGCGACCAGCAAGGCACTCGCCACCCAGGAGGTGCGACCTTGCCGGCGAAGCTGGGCCGCTGCCGTCTCGGCGGCGGCGACCGCCGCCGGCAGGTCGCCACGCAGCTGGGCGACGCGGGCCACTCTCAGCTGCGCCTCGGCGGCCATGAGGTGCACCCCGTGCCTCTCGAGTATCTCCGCTGCCCGGTGGGCTCGCACGGTCGCCTCCGGGATGAGCCGCAGGTCGATGAAGGCATCGGCGTACTCGGTGTACAGCTCGCCGAGCGGCAGCCCTGCCGCCCGCCACAGCTCGGCCGCCTCCTCGAACAGCCGTACCCCTTCTGCCAGGCGACCGGCCTGTACGGTCACCGCCGCACGGGTTTCCGCGGCCACCGCTACCGCCCCCCGCCCGATCTTCCCGGCCGCGTCGATGGCCATGCTGGCGAACGTCAGAGCAGTCTCGTACCGGCCGAGCTGGGCCTCGATGATCGCGCGGTTGTTCGCGGCCTTTGCTCGGACCTCGACCGGAGCGGTTGGGTTCGCCAGGACGGCGTGGTAGAGACCGGCCGCCTCCGACAGGCGGCCCGTGTTCTGCAGCAGAGCCGCCTTCTGCAGGGCGAGCTCGATCGCCGTGGCCGGCGTCGTCAGCGTGGTCGCCTGGTCGAAGTCACGTCTCGCGGCGGCCAGCCGGCCCAGCTCGTGGTTGACGGCGCCGCGGGTGACCAGCACGTCGCCCAGCAGCGCGTCCAGACCGGCACGCCGCGCGATGCGCACCGCCTCGTCCAGGATCCGGACAGCCCGGTCGTGGGCCAGCTGCGTCCGTTCGTACCAGCCCTCCGCGCGCAGGGCGTACGCGAGCACTTCCGGGTCGCCCTCGGCCCGAGCCTCGGCGACCAGTTGGCGGACCTCGGGGCCCGCGGTGGCCGGCTCGGCGATTACCCGGACGTACGCAGAAATTGCCCGTACGAGTAACTCCGAGGCTGCCTCCTTGTTCATAGACAGTGCTGCCCGGGCGGGTGCCTCACCCGACCGCGGGGGCAGCCGTCCAGACAGGGGAGCAGAAGACATGACTTCTCCGCAGAGCCCGCTGTTTCATTCACATTTTCGACATTTCGACCAACGAACGGTCGACCAGCGTCTCGACGACATCCGGTCGACTCTCCGGCAGGTGGGCCGGGTCCACCACGGGCGGAATGATCTCACCCGCCGCCGGCAGCTCGCCCACCAGGTGCAGGTCCGGCACACGAAGCGGCACGGCGGACCGGCCGTCCTCGAGTTCCAGATGGTGTTCGACGAGCGGAGCGGCGAGGTGCCGGTGATCTCCGGAGAGCTGCTCGTCCGCGCCAGCGACGCCGACAACCAGCGCGTGCGGAGCATGGTCGACACAGGCCCCCTCGCGGAGGTGGCCCGGCCGCTGGACGGTCGGCTCGTTCGGCTCCAGGCGCCGGGTCTGCGCGGCGACGCGCTGTCCAGCCTCGTGGGAGAGCTGTCCGACAACGGCGTCAGGGCCTCGATGAACTACGTCGTACCCACGGGTGACCTGGGCGACGTCGTGTGGAAGGGACTGGCCGGGCCGGAGCCGTCGGCGGGACCAGGGCCGGTCCGGCCGGAACGGGGCGCCGGGACACCGGTCCGGGTGGCCGTGATCGACACCGGCATCGCCGCCGAGCGCCGCACCGACGCCTGGCTCACCGACGTGGTCCGGGACCGGAACATCGACCCGCTCGACACGATGCCGCCCATCGGGTCGCTCGACCTGGCGGCTGGACACGGGACTTTCGCGGCCGGCATCGTGCAGCAGATCGCGCCGGACGCGGACATCGCCGTATACCGCACGCTGGACAGCGACGGGATCGGAAGCGAGGTCGACGTCGCCGAGGCAATGGTACGGGCCGTGCGCGAGGGTGCGCAGATCCTCAACTTGTCGGTCGGACTCGAGACGGTCGGCGGGCGGCCACCGATGGCTTTCCAGACCGCACTCGAGCTCATCGGCGAGTACGAGGTCGAGAGGCAGACGCAGGTGCTGGTCGTCGCGGCCGCCGGCAACTTCGGGCGCGACCTCGAATGCTGGCCGGCTGCTTTCCCGAGCGTGACCGCGGTCGGTGCGCTCACTCAGGACCGGGCGCCGGCCGGCTGGTCGAGCAGAGGCTCCTGGGTCGACTGCTCCACCATCGGGGAAGGAGTCCGGTCCACATATGTGAAAGGACGGGAATCCCCGGTTGTCGACCCCGACCCGGACACGTTCGGGCCCGACTCCTGGGCGCTGTGGACCGGCACATCGTTCACCGCGCCTCAGATCGCCGGTGCCGTCGCCCTGGTCGCGCAGCGAGAGCCGAGGTTCGCCGGTCCCGGCGGAGCCCCTCGGGTCCGGGACGTCCTTGCCGAGCTTCTCGCCGGACGGCCGGACGTGGAGGGCTATGGGCGGACGATCGAAATACTTCCGCCGACCTGACGGTGCTCGACGAGGCGGCGCCCGGCGGCGCGGAGAAACCGCTCCGTCGCGGCGCCAGCACTTGGTCGCTGCCCCGTGCCAGGATGCCCTCGTGCGTGACACCGAGATCGCCGAGCTGGTCGTCGCCGCGGCCGGTGGCGACCAGCGGGCGTGGTCCGCGCTGGTGCGCCGGTACTCCGGCTTGGTGATGGCGACGGCCCGAGCGGTCCGGCTCGTGCCGGAAGACGTCGAGGATGTCAGCCAGGTGACCTGGCTGTTGCTGGCCACCCATATTCGAAGTTTGCGCGATCCGCTGGCTGTCGCCGGCTGGCTGGTCAAGACCGCCAGGCGCGAGGCGGTCCGGCTGGCGCGCCAGCGACAGCAGCAGCGCATGCTTCAGGAGGAGCTCCTGGATACCCCTAGCCAGCAGGCGCTTCCGGACGAACGAATACTGCGCGACGAGCTTCGAGAACAAGTGCGTCGCGGCTTTGCCTCGTTGCCAGAACGCTGCCAGCAACTGCTCGCCATGCTGGCCCGCGACTCGCCGCTGACCTACCGCGAGATCAGTGTCGCGCTGGACGTACGGGTGGGGAGCATCGGGCCCATCCGAGCCCGGTGTCTGGACCGGCTCAAACGCGCCGCCGGCCTGGCCGGCCACTGAGCGACTGTCGCATCTTTGGCCCCGAATTGTCGTTGACTTTTTGAGTGAGCCACTGTGTAGTCCTGGCGGGTAGTCCTGGCGGCCAGCCGCATCTCGGCGAGTTAGTATCGCAATAGTGTGACAATGCAGAAAGCGTCCTAGCGGTCCTACCGTCACGGAAGGATCTTCGACGTGGCAACCGTTGCGCCGGATGGGACTAGTCGAGGAGCGGGCTCGAGCCGGCTACACGTCGTCCCGCTCGAGGTGTTCGACGCCCTCGCCTCGGGAGGCGGCGGTGAGCGGGGCATCCGGTTGCTCGCCGCCGCACAGCGAAGCAAGCGAATTCTGCTGCTCGAGGCGATTGCCGCCCGGGTGACCGCGGCAGTCGCGCAGCCGGGGACCGACCCGGCCCGAGCCTTCGACCTGCTCGCGACGACTCAGGCGGCATCTGTGGCCGGTGCGCGGGCGGTCGAGCGAGTGCTGGCCTACCCGTCGGTGGCCGGTTGGGCGCATGCGGCCACCCGGTCGTTGCTCGGCGGGCGGCCGGTCCCGGAGCCCGGCTATCTGGCCACCGCGGCCGCCGCCGCAGCCGTGCGTGGCCGGGTCGAGGCCGACATCACGGTGCCGACCCGGGGCGGCCGGGTGATCCTTCCGTCCCTCGGTGCTGCCGTGACCGGGCCGGCTGACTCCGATGACGTCGCCATCGTGCGGAGCCGACCGGATGCAGCGACGGTGGAGACGCCCGATGCCCGGGTCGCCGTCCCGCGGGACGGCAGCGACGTGCCGGGCTGGGTCCGGTTGCCACGGGTGCACGCGGCGGCGGCGGGGCTGCGGCTGCGTCTCGTACTGGACGACGTCGACCCGTTCAGCTTTCCGCCCGCCGCCGAGGGCGTCCGGCGGATCACCGTCGCCGACGCGGGCCCGCTGCGGCACGCTGTAGTCGAGGGATGGTCGCTGCTCGCCACGAGGCATCGTGGCGTGGCGGCCGAGATCGGTGCCGTTCTGCTGGCCCTGGTGCCGATCTCGGCTCGGCCGGGCGGGCATGCGAGTTCCACCTCGAGGGACGCGTTCGGCTCCGTCGCGATGTCCGTGCCGGCGACCGGCCTGGCCTGCGCGGTGACGTTGGTACACGAGGTGCAGCACGCAAAGCTCGGTGCCCTGCTCGACCTCGTCCCGCTGACCGACGACCCGGGCACCGCCCGCTGGTACGCGCCGTGGCGGGACGACCCGCGCCCGCTGAGCGGACTGCTGCAGGGCGCCTACGCCTACCTCGGGGTGACCGGATTCTGGCGCCGGCAGCGGCGGCGGGAGCACCGGCCCGGCGACGCGGCGCACGCCCACACCGAGTTCGCCCGCTGGCGGGACGGCACCTGGACCGCGGTCGAGACGCTGCTGTCCAGCGGCGCCCTGACACCGGCCGGCCGGCGCTTCGTCGGCGGGATGGCGGCCACGCTGGCCGACTGGCGCCGAGAGCACGTGCCGGACGGGCCGACCGAGCGCGCACACGCGGCAGCGGCCAGGCACCGCCGCGACTGGCTGCGGCGCAACAGCGGCGCGGCAGTGCGGCTGCCCGGCTTGCCCGGGCAAGCAGACTGACCGGCGGTCAGAGCGGCGGCGGCTCGAACAGAAGCTCCACCCGGCGCCCTTCGGCGGCTTCCTTGACCCTTGGGTTGTCCTCCCCCAGCTTCTGGCGGAGGCGAGCGAGGCTGTCCTCGCTGGTCTGGCCGGGCTCGGCCTCTCGCCCGAGAGCATGCAGGTCCAGAGAGAGGTTGACGGCACAGATCTGGGTGTGTGGGTGGTCCTCACCCAGCCCGGAGCGCAGGTGTGGCAGCACGTCCCGCCCCAGCTCCCACGCGCGCTCGGTCTCCCCTAGTGCGGCGTGGGTGGTGGCCAGGTTTACCCGGCAGACCAGGGTGATGTGGTGCTCCGGCCAGAGTCGCCGACACAGCCCGTCCAGCGCGGTGTCCAGCGCGGCGCGCGCGCCGGAGACGTCACCCAGCCGGCGACGCGCGATCGACTGGTTGATCATGCAACCGTAGGTCAGCGGATGGTCCGACCCGAGCGCCTTGCCGTGCTGCGCCACCGTCTCGTCGATCAGGCTGGCGGCCTCGTCGAGGTCGCCGGCGACCAGCAGGATGTTTCCCAGAGCGACCGCGCCCGGCAGCGTCTCGGCGTGTCCCTCGCCGAAGCGTCCCCGGCTCAGCTCGTACGTCGCCCTCAGCAGATCGAGTGCGTCGGCGTGCCTGCCGACGAGCCGTCGGGTCACGCCCAGCTCGACCGCCTGCTGCAGGACGTGCGGATGGTCCTCGTCCAGCACGCTGCGCCGCACCACGTCCAAATAGATCTCCCGGATACGTTCGTGTTCCGCGTACGCTTGGGCGTAGTCACCCGAATGCCGGATGTGTCTGGCAAGAGCGCTCCGCGTCCGGAGCACTTCGAGGTGGTCCTCCCGGCCGTAGAAGTCGCGCCGGTCCCGGTACGTGCGCTCGTCCAGCTCCCGAGCCTTGCGGTAGTCGCTGGTGAGCGCATAGTCCTCGGCCAGGTTGCCGGCGGACATGAACGTCCGGCGGTGGTCGCCGAACACCGACCGGTGCCGGTGCAGCGAGTCTTCGTCCATCCGCCGGGCCGCGGCGAACTCTCCTCTGGCCCGCAGGTCGGCGGCGTGGTTGTTGAGCAGGATGAGCGTCTCCTCGTGGTTGTCACCCAAGATCGCCCGCATCGGCTCGAGGGTGCTGCGGCTGAGTTCGTATGCCTCGGCGAACTCGCCCGTCGCCCGCAGCGCCCCCGCCTTGTGTCGCTTCATGATCAGGACATCCGGGTCGGCGTCGCCAGACACCGACTGCCACTCGGCAAGGGCTCGGTCGGCCCACGCCCGAGATGCTGCGTAGTTGCCGGTGGCGTAGAGATACCGGACGACGTTCCTGGCGAGATGGCGGACCTGCGGGTCGTCGCACTCGAGCGCGCCGGCCGGCCGGACATGCGGAAGCAGCTCGGCGTAGACGGGCCAGTTGTCGGTGTCATCGGGGTCGCCGGGATCCGTCGCGCTGAGCAGGAGATGGACCTCGTGCCGGATCAGCGGCTCCTCCTCATCCGGTACCTCCTTGCGGATGACCAGCTGGATGAGTCGGTGCACCTGCAGGCTCTTGTGGTGGTTGTCGATGCGCGCCAGCGCGTAGCGACCCAGCTCCCGGAACGCCCGGCCGACCTTCAACGGGTCGCTGAACGTGTCGCGCAGCGGCGGACCGAGGACGAAGCGACCGCGGTTGAGCACGTCCAGCGGGATCGGCTCCTCGCCGAAGTAGGCACACCTGCGCAGGAGTTCCATCGCGTCGGGCAGCTGCGCGCTCAGTCTGCTCACCGAAACGCTCCACGCGGCGGCCACCGGCACCGGGTAGTCAGCCGACCCACCTTCGCCGAGCAGCTTGGCGGTCTCGCCTTCCAGGAGGTCGAGATAGATCTCGGCCTCCATGCCGGTCTCGACCTGCAGCGCACCGGCCTGCTCGAGTGCGAGCGGCAGGTCGCCGAGCGCTTCGGCCAGTCTCGTGGCGTCGGCAGTGGCGATGTCCGGGACCCGCCGGGTGAGGAAGGCGAGGCTCTCCGCCCGGCTGAAGACGTCGACCGCTACCGCGTCCGCGACACCGTCCCAGCGGTAGTTGCGCGAGGTCACCAGCACGTGCCCAGGCCCGTGCGGCAGCAGCTCGCCGCGCAGCGTCTCCGGCTGGTCGGCGTTGTCGAAGACGATCAGCCAGCGCTCGTAGGGGGCGCCCCTGCGCAGCGCGTCCAACACCGCGGCAACCGCCTCGTCGACCCGCCCGGCCGCGTGGCCGGAGAGCCCGAGCCGGGGGGCGAGGGCGGCGAGAGTAGACCGGACAACCGTGCCCTGGTCGGCCTGCACCCACCACACCAGGTCGTACTCGTGCTGGTAGCGATACACGTACTCGACAGCGAGCTGTGTCTTGCCCACCCCGCCGTAGCCGTGCAACGCGTGCGGCAGGACGGCGGTCACGTCGCTCAGGTCGGCGGCCATCCGCCGATGCAAGTCGTCCAGGAGGGCTTGGCGGCCGGTAAAGTTTTTGTTTCGCTGCGGGACATTCCCCCACACTGCCGGCGTCCGACGGGATGGCTCGGTCGCCTGGACATCGGAAGCAGACATTGCGGCGCCTCTCGTCTACGTCTAACTGGTCTTGTCAGGGGTCCAAGGCGTGCACGGCACTACGGTACGTGGTCGGTCCGGCCTCGGCGAGGCGGCCTGACGAGGACCAGGGGCGACCAACGAATGACCCAGCGGCGAGGAGCAGACGAGGAGGGCTGAACATACCTGCGCACCCCCGCCCCACAGCGGCCTCCCGGCGACTAGTCAGCCGGCCGGGGAAGCCAGTTGACCGGATTGGCACTGACGATGCTGATAGCAAACACGCTACGCTACGGGCTGGTCTCATCACCAGGGCAGGCTCTCGTGGGCTCGCCCGCAGGCGACCGGTCGGGTCGAGTCCCCGCTTCGAGGGCGAGCCGGTCGAGAGCTCAGCCAGGTACCGTCGAGAATGGGCCACGGGACGAGGAGCGTCATGCCGGACGAGACTAGCGAGGACGGTGTCGGTGCCGACCAGGTCCTGCATACGGAGCTGATCGACCTCGACGGAATCATGCTGGCCGATGTCCGAAACTTGGGCAGGAGCGCCCTCGGGCGGACGTTGTCCCGTATCTTGACGGACACCGGCGAGCAGGTCGCAAGCTTCGAGAGCAGCCTTTGATCTGGCCGGCACGGGGAGTGTCAGGAGCCAGTGCGACTCACCGCTTCGGTGAGTTACGGTGCTGTTATCGACAGGTGTTGCTTGGTGGACGATACGGACTGGACGCGACTCGTCGCCCAGTTGGAGAGAGGTCACTGCACGCCCTTCTTGGGGGCCGGTGCATGTGTCGGCGTGCTGCCGACCGGGGGCGACCTGAGCGAACAGTGGGCCGCCGAGTACGAGTACCCATTCGAGGACCGGCGAGAGCTGCCACGGGTCATGCAGTGGGCGGCGACGACGATGGCTGACCCCGTCTTCGTCAGGGAGCGGCTGGCCGACGCGCTGGTCGACACCGGGCCGCCGGACTTCGATGATCCGGTGGAGCCGCACCGGCTGCTCGCCGACCTACCGTTGCCGCTCTACTTGACGACCAACTACGACGACTTCATGATCCAGGCGCTGTCGCACGCGGGTCGGCGTCCCCGAACTGCGATCTGTCCCTGGTACCTCGGCGTCGAGCACGGCGTCGACCTCCGGTCGGACGACGTGGCTCCCACTTCTGAAGAGCCAGTCGTCTACCACCTGCACGGCAGCTTCCGCGATCCGAGATCCATGGTGGTGACCGAGGACGACCATCTCGAGTTCCTCATACGGCTGGCGATGGACAGAGCCGCGGCCCGGCAGCGGATCATACCGCCGTACGTGCTCGAGGCGCTGGCCACCAGGCCGCTGCTCTTTCTCGGCTATAGCCTGCGTGACTGGACTTTCCAGGTACTGTTCCGTGGTCTGCTCAGGGCCGTTTCCCCGGTGCAACACAGGCGTCACGTCAGTGTGCAGTTGCCGCCGCTCTCGGCCACCGCCGACGGTCAGGTCCGAGCCCGGACGGAAAAATTTCTGACCCGGCATCTCAACCACCTCAACGTTTCGGTGTACTGGGGGACCGCCGACGAGTTTTGCCGGGAGCTGCGGCGTCGGCTGTAGGTTCCGGTGCCCTCGTGTCCGATGAAGCCGCCCGGCAACCCGAGGAGTGCCGATGGAATGCCAGTGCAATTCGGCCTGCCGGCCAGTGACCGGGCGTCCTGTCACAAACCCCCGAGCTCTACCGGGCGCCCGGACGAGTGGGCACCGGCCGGCCGGGTGCTCCGGTGCTCCGGCGGTACCGTTGTGATGGAGGACTCACGGTGCTGCCCACATCTGAATGTTCACCGTAGGTTAGGATGTTCGTCATGACCCTCGGCGGCCGCCCCGAGCCGTACGTTGGGCTGCGCCCATACGATGTCGGCGACCGCGACCGCTTCTACGGTCGGGATCGCGAGGCGGCCGAGGTCAAGAGGTTGTGGCTGGGCAGCCGCCTGCTCGTGCTGCACGGCACTCCTGGTGTCGGCAAGACGTCCCTGGTGCGCGCTGGCCTGCTGCCACTGGTCGAGCCGGTCGCGGACGTCCTGCCCATCGCCCGGCTTCCGCACCGTGGCGCGCTCACCGCGGCGGACCAGCTCGAGCACAACCCTTTCACGTTCGCGCTGCTGTCGTCGTGGTTGCCGGACGAGCCGCCGGTCCGGCTGACCGGCCGTTCCGTGCTCGGTTTCCTACGGGGCCGCGAGCCGCGCCTCGATGAGTACGGCGAGCCAGTGGAGACACTGCTGGCGATCGACCAGCTCGAGGAGTTGTTCGCCGACCTGCCGTACAGCGAGCGTTACCGGGACGAGTTCATCGGTGAGCTCGCCGATGCGCTGACGGAGCTGCCCCGCCTTCGGCTGCTGGTCTCGATCCGGGAGGACCGACTGGCTGCGCTGCTGCCCTACGAGGCGCTGCTCGCGGGGGACGACCGCTCGAGATTCCGGCTGCTGCCGCTCGAGCCGGCAGCCGCCATGGATGCAGTGCAACTGCCGCTCGAGGGTACCGGGCGTTTTTTCGGCCCGGCAGTTGCCGAACGTCTCGTGGAGCATCTCCGGACCGTCCGGATCACGGACAGGCTCGGCAGGACGTCCGAGGTCTTGGGCGCCCGAGTCGAACCCGTCCAGCTTCAGGTCGTCTGCTCCGAACTGTGGCGAAGCCTCCCAGTCCAGGTACGGGAGATCACCGACGAACACCGGCACGACCACGCCGACATCGACCGGATTCTGGCCGACTTCTGCCGGCAGGCAATCGTGGAGGTGGCCGAGGAGACCGAGCAGAGCGTCACCGACCTGGGCGAGTGGCTCGAGCGGGCGTTCGTCACCGAGCTCGGCACGCGTGGCACGGCCTATGAGGGCTTGATGGCCACCGCCGGAGTGCCGAACGCAGTCCCCCGCGCGTTCGAGGACCGCCGGATCCTCGCCAGCGAGCTGCGGTCCGGATCACGATGGTACGAGCTGCAACACGACCGCTGGGTCGTTCCTGTTCGACTGGTGAACCGGCCGTGGTCCGACCAGCAGCTGCAGGGCGAGACGGGCGCCTCGGCGTACCTGCGGGCCGCCGAGAGCGCGCTCGCCGACGGCGACGTGACGCTCGCCGAGAAGCACGCGGAAGAGGCGTTGCGGGTCGCTGCCGGACGGGACGCCCGCGTCGAGGCCGAGGCAGAGTCCTTCCTCGGCGACCTGGCGGCCCAGCGCGGCCGGGTCGCCGATGCGCTCGACCATTACCGCGCCGGCGCCGCGTTGCTGGAGGCGCTGCCGGACCGGGCCACCGCGGGCCGGCTGTTCGCCGCGGTGGGGACGCTGCTGTGGCAGCAGGGCCGCGTTCCCGAAGCAGTCGTGGAGTGGCAGCGTGCGATGGAGCGCCTGCCCGGCGACGCCGACGTCCAGATCATGCTCGCCACCGGGCTTTCCCACCTGCAGCAGCCAACGGCGGCGGCCAGCCTCTACACCGCCGTTCTCGCCGTGTCGCCGGACCATCCGGCCGCACTGGCCGGCCGGGGCCAGCTGTTCGCGGACTCCGGGCGCGCCCTCGGCGCGTTGGAGGATCTCGACCGCCTCGTCCAACTGCACCCGGAATGGGCGGAACGGGCCGAGGTACGGTCAGCCCGCGGCCTCGCCCTCGC
>Ga0066388_100001441_pt1 | contig 13375 bp, 21 predicted proteins | sample PanSoiMetaGPlot6_FD_64539 | JGI IMG/M metagenome (GOLD analysis project Ga0066388, IMG submission 64539) | Tropical forest soil microbial communities from Panama analyzed to predict greenhouse gas emissions - Panama Soil - Plot 6 (Hybrid Assembly) | ecosystem: Environmental > Terrestrial >... | reverse complement strand
TTTGCTCGTTTCTGCAGGATATGCCTGCGCACAGAGACCCCTTGCTCTTCGGTCCAGGGGAGGGACCTTGAGTGCGATTGGATTTCACGCTTAGCGCTAGTCGACCAGGACCGTAACCCGGTTTTTAGCCACCCACTCGAAATCAGCGTGGTCACAACGCAACTTCCAGGACAGCGGAAAGCGAATCCGATAGAATCCAGGCGATTCCTCGATGATTTTGACGATGCATTCCATCTCGGCGTAATCGCCGCGCTTCACATCCGTCCCCTCATCTGGAATCTGCACCCTGACGCGGGCCTTGTAGACTGCGCGCGGGTACCTGTGGAATGGGTCGATGCGATCCTCTGCCCAGATGGTGAGCGCACCAACGGTGGCACCGAGGCAGGCTGCCAACAGTTTGCCAAACAAGGCATAGCTCGTGAAGAAACCTCCTAGTGCAGTTGTGAACATCACAGGGAGGATGTTATAACGAGACGTTTCCATGCGATCCTTTCTTGTGCCGTTGGCGAAGCCACGGCTAGTCCTTTTCGCCCCAAATCCTGATCAGTCGCCGATTTTTCACTATCAGGGCACATACTGCTCCGCCGGTCATGCTGCCTGCCAGCAGGCCGACCACTGGGAGTCCTGGCAGCAAGCAGCTCAGCAGGACGCCGGCGAGGCTTGAACCTAGCAAGCCGCCCAGCAATCCCAACAGGCAGCCAATCCATCCGCCGAACATGACCTCATGAACGATTAAGCCGCCCGCCAGCCCACCGATAGCAATCCAGATTACCGAACCTGGGCCAGCCTTCGAGCCAGCGTCCAGAAGAATTGCAAACACACCTGCGGACACTGCGAAGGCCATGACACCTGTCATGGTGCCGCCGCCGCGTTTCCCAGCAAGTGCTGCGCTTGCCATTCCAAGCAGGCAAACGACAACGAGCCCGCTGGTACCCAGATATGCCAACAGGAGGGCTGCAACAACCATCCCCTCCACCGTGCCGACAAGGGCACAAAAGAATATCCGCTCCAAAAGCCTTTTCTGTTTATGCGTCAATTGCGACAAGATCTCCTCCTTTCGCCCCGGCTAGCCAGGTGATGTGTGCGTGAGGATGATGCATTGGCGGTGTCCGCTCGCCAGGCGCCCCGGAACTCCCCCGGAGTATTGCGCCCACTTGGGTTGAAGGTAGACAGTTGGCCGCCGAGCACTAAAGCGCCGTGCCTTGGTGCGCAGTGGCCAACGTTCGACCTCTTGATTGTTTTTCGGAGCCTTGAGTAACTGAGCGCGATCGATCAGCTGGCCCCTCAAAAAGTGGACCCGGCCTGTGCTGCCGACCCTTGCTCGTCCAAGATCCAGGGTGTTGGTCAAAATCTGTATGCTGCTGCGATCTGACCAAAAGGTCCGTAGATGGGGAAGACGTCGACCTTGTTCTCGAACTTGGGTACGTTCGAGCGTTCGGAGGCGAGTCCGAAGCCTGCGCGATAGCCACCCAGCATGGTGACATCCGCGTGCCTGGATATGATTACTTTCGGGCCGAAGAGCAGGTTTACATGGAGGCCGAATCCCGAGTAGCGGCCACTAAGCGTCAAATAGGGATCACGCCTGTCCATGATGGTGCTGAATGTTCCTGTCACATTTCCGTTGAAACCGCTGGCCGCTAGGCCCAGACCGCCCACCAGCTGTAGCCGAGCATCTCGCTTGGTCCAAGCATCCCGGAAGCTGGTTTGGTAAAGGAGATCAGCGCCGAACGTATACAACGTCCCCCCAGTGCTGATGCTCACTGCGACTGGTCCAAGAGAACTCGGCTTACCCGTCTGATCGAAATAGTACCCAGACTGAGTGGTCTCATAGGCCACCCGCTCTGGCGATATTGAGAAACCACCGTAGGAGCGCAGACAAGTGTGACCGCTAAGGCGGCGATTGAAGCCGAACTCAAAGATGTACTCTGCTCGTTTCAAGCTCAGAGGCGGCGCCCATTCAACGTGGCTGAGCAGCACAGGAAATAGAACCCGGGCGGCCTTGTCCGCCTCATGGTCCAGGATCGTGTTCCCGAGCTGCAACGTTGTTGAGATACCAGGCTGGCAGCCCGAGTCTGCTCGTGCCACTGGCGTGGTAGCTACCATCATTGAAAAGAAGCTGATCCCAAGGATCAAACGGTGTCGAGACAGTTCCATTACCATGCCTCATTCTTGTGTTGAGTATGACCCCATGCTCTTGGGTTCAGGGGAGGAACCAGTTGAGTAGTTTTGCGCGACGCTATCGGGCTCAGTCTGGCAAGCTGATTCGCCCAGCCTTATGAAGCTGCCTTAGCACGCGCATCCCGTCCGCACCTACCTCGCCGGCGTAAACCACGCCGCCCAGCAGACCGGGCCGAATGGTGAGTCCGGGAACGGTAGCAAGGTTGAGTTTCTTGTCCCGGACAACGAAACACGTATCGAACAGCTCACCGCGAGGGTACATATCCCCGAACACTTTGGGATCTGCTTCTCCAATTCTGTCGCAGGTCAGCCAGGCTTTCAGTACCTCAAGCCCCTCCGATCCAACAGACCCGGCATAAATGCCGTCGTTTCGCGGCCAGATCATCAAACCGGGGACTGTGGAGAGATCGATGCTGGTGTCCTTCACTGTGAAAGCAACGTTGTAGGAGATCGACGCCACAGCCCGGAAGGCACCGCGTACCTGCTCGAGGAGCTGCTTTTCCTCTGCGGAGAGTTCATCCAGAATGTCTTTCTTCTTGTTTTCCATAACTACTCCTCCGGCTCCTGAGAGCCGTCTGTTGTGGTGAGAAGAACGGAAGAATGCCCGCCAAGCACTTGTTACGACGCCTTGCGGCTCTTCTGTCCCCGGGTCATGCCAATGAAGCCAGCGATTCCGCCGACAAACATGGCAACGATCAATGCCGGTCCGGCCGCCTCCTGCGGGAAAGAGGGTAAGTGGCTCGCCAGGGAGACGGCAACCATGCCGATCAGAGTGCCGCCGAAGGTGGCGAAAAAGCCGCCACGCGGAGTGCCGAAGTCGCCACTCCGGTCGTTAGCGGCATAGTTGGATCGATTGAAGCAGAACGAGATGTAGTATCCGGGAAGTCCGGCCACAGCCGCTGCGAGTACGCAAACGAGGATTGTAGCTGTAGAGATCATGGTTTGACTTGGCCTTTCAAATACGTGTGGCCCCTTGCTCTTGGGTTCAGGGGAGGAACCCTTGACGTGTTGGCGATGTCCGCTTACCAGGCGCCCCGGAACTCCCCCGGAGTATTACGCCCACTTGGGTTTAAGGTGGATGGCTGGCCGCCGTCCACAAACGCGTATTGCTTAGTGCGCAGTGGCCAGCCTTCTACGTCTGCAATGCTGTAAACCAGGGATCGGGTCAACCGTGGGCAACTTGCTCGACCTCCAGGGCCAACTGCGCGATCAGCGCTTTGCGGTTGGCCACCATTTCACGCGTGATTGTGATCCGCTCGGGGGTCAGCCGGTATTTGATCGGAAGCATTACCTCCTCGACGACCTGCCTGAGCCCACGTGCTCCCGTTTCAAACCGAGCTGCCTCCTCAGCGATGAGCTGCAGCGCCTCGTCCGTGAAACTGAGCTGAAGGTATTCGGACAGAACCGCCTGTTGCTGGGCGATGAGCGAGTCCTTCGGTTCGACCAGGATGCGTTTGAGGTCGCTGATGCTGAGCTGACGTACCACTGCATGAACCTGCAGCCTGCCGACCAGTTCCGGCATCATCCCGAATGCAATCAGGTCGCTGTTGGTTACGCCTTCGATAAGGTGCGAAACATCATTCACGGACGCCGGCAGCTGTGAATGATCGGTTCGAAATCCAAGGTCTGCCTTGGCATGCTGGCGGCGGGCAACAAATCGCTCGATGCCCACGAATGCACCGCCGCAAATGAAGAGAATGTTGCGTGTGTCCAGCTCCGTTGCCTTTGTTACATGACGGATGGCTGCCGGTTCGGGCACCTTTGCCACCGTCCCCTCCAGCAGCTTGAGCAAGCCTCGCTGCACGCCTTCTCCGCTCACATCCCTCACGTTGCCGTCGGTCGTGAACTTCTTTGCGATCTTGTCGAACTCGTCGACGTAGACAATCCCGTACTTCGCCAGATCCTTGTCGCCACCACATGAGATGAGCAGCGGCAAGAGAATCGTCTCTACGTCTTCGCCTGCATAGCCGGTCTCCGATAGCGTGGTGGCATTGGCGAAGGAGAACGGTACCCTCAAGCATTTTGCCAGGCTTTGCGCCAGACATGTCTTACCGCAGCCCGTCGGACCCAGCAAAAGCACGTTGGATTTTTCGATTTGAACAGAGGGATCGGCAAGACTCTTCTGGATCCCGCTGTAATGATTGTGGGCAGCCACAGCCAGCTTGATCTTGGCGGCAGTCTGTCCAATGATGTACCGGTTCAAAAACTCGACGATCTTCGCTGGTGCTGGAACTTCCATCATCATGCGAATTCTCCCAATTAAACTACCTTTGCAAAGCCCTTGCTCTTAGGTCAAGGGAGGAACCTGTAATGTTGTCGCATCGCTTGCTGGCCTGAACTTTCGAATAATCACGCTAGCGCTTGGTGCGCCGGCCAGGTCAATCGCACGCGCACACCCCGATTGGCAACCTTGCCGACCAGGAAGCTCAGATGGTTCTTCACGACGCCGTTTTCGACGGTCTGATCAGCCGAGCGGTATTGGAACCCGACCCCCTCGATTCCGCAAGCCAGAAGATCGGCACTGTCAGTGACCACGAACGGAACGGGGCTTCCCTTCATGGCTCGCTCAACAGCCTTCCGCTCGAACGGCGTTGGGTGGTTGTGCCAGTAGCGGGCGGATTTGAGATCCTCCTCACCTTCAACTGTGACCTCGAGACCCAATTCGGGGTGCTGTTCAACAGCGATGGTCACCGTCCGCTTCTCGCCTTCCCGGCAGAAGTTGGTGATGCGGAAGCTCAATTCACAACCGTCCACCTCGATTCTCAGTACCCAGCAAAGATGACTGAGAAAGACCTGGTGCTCGCCAATGAGGTGTTTCGCGGACTCGCTGTGCTGCCTGTGCTGCACCATGTCCCGACCGCACAGGAGGCAGTATTTCGCGCTGCCTTCGAAGTCGAAGGGCAAGCGTTTTTCAAGAGCGCACACAGCACATATTGGCTGTTTCGTCTCCATAACTTGTGTCCTTTCTCTTGAGGGTAGATGGCTGGCCGCCGAGCACTAAAGCACCATGCCTTGGTGCGCAGTGGCCAACCTTCGACCTCTTGATCGTTTTTCGAATACTTGAGTAAGTGATCGTGGTCGATCGGGTGGCTGTAATTGGCGCCATGTTTCGCCACGGCTTAGAAGCTGTGGCCGAGCGTGATCTGCACGAAGTGGCCGTAAATGGGGACATTGACGAAAGGGACGGTCCCCACACGGTAGCCGCCAAGCACCATGACGTCCAGGTTTTTCGGAAGGTCGAGGCGCAGACCGCCCAGTACATTGGCGTACACACCGATTCCCCAGTAACTGTCATTGGAGGCGAACGCCGGATTGGTTTCGCCTGCGATTACGGCGTCAAACTCGTCTCGCACGTTGAACTTGAAGACGGCTAGAGCCGGCCCCAGGCCACCGACCAGATGCAACGCTTTATTGCATCCGCCGGTCTGGAAGAGCAGGTCGCCCCCGGTCACATAGAAAGTGCCGCTCGTGACGACTGTGCCATTGACCTGTCCAAACTTCATGGGGAGATCAGATCCCGCTGGCTTGTAGTAGCCATCTCCGTTGAGCCTGTACACTGCATCGTCTGGCGAGACGGAGAAGCCGCCGTAAAAGCGCATGATCATTTTGCCGCGCCACCGCCGGTTGTAACTGAGCTGGAGGACGTGCTCCCCTCGATCGAACGTAATCGGCTGGGCAGAGGGCACGTACTGGCGGAGCCTATGAAGTAGAGCATCATTGGCTTGATCCGCGGCGTGCTCCAGAATGGTGTTCCCGTACTGGTAGGTGAGGGACGCACCCGATCGGCATTTGGAGTCAGCCCACGCCTTATCGCTGATCAGGGCGAGGACGAAGAGGGACAGCAAGGCGAGATTGCCCGCGCCTGGCAGGGTGAGGGTGCAAGGGCGAAATCCTTGCACGTGGGAGCATTGGCCCCTCATCGATAACCTGAGTCGGTGCGAGGCGGGCTGTGCTCCCACTCGATGTCGAAGTCCTCCAGCTTGATGTAGCTATATTCCGTGCAGCTAAACCGGACGACGTCACCGACCCGGGCCAGTGGAAGCATAGCGAAGCGGGAGCTCCCGCTGAAAGCAATAATCTGCGGCTTTTCACGGTCGGGTCTGGAAACCTGTACCGCCAAATGGATCTCGGTGGTACCAGATACGATGGACTCGGCTCTCTGAATGACCTTGCCGGTGAAAGTGAATGCTTTACCGAAGAAACCCATAACCATTCTCGTTTCTTGCCCTTCTTAAGGGCGTCAAGACAAGTGCCCCTGCTCTTGGGCTCAGGGGAAAAGCCCATGGATCAACAGGATCGTTCATGCCGAGGCAACAGATCCCCGATGCAAGCCCATACCATCTGGTGCTCAATCTCTTCGGTGAGAAGCTTCCCAAAATCGGCTCGCACCTCGTGAAGGACACGTTCTGACGATTGCGAGCGTTCAAAGATCCAGAGCCGGAAGGCCTGAATATCCTGAAGCACAAGCTCGCTGGTTGATGGATTCCAGTGGATCCTGTATTGCCTGCCAAATCCCAGATCCAGCCGCCCGCTGAAGCCGTGCCCGTACTCCCTCCATGTGTATTTGCACATGCGGATGTGATAAATGAAGTCCTTGAAGCGCGATTCTTGATACGACTTGTTGTCGAACAACATCCAATCCGCCAGGGATCTGGTCAATCGATTTCCTTTAGCGTCCGTAACGAATTCGCAGGCGTTCATGAGGCCGGTAGCCTTTTTGATAGGAGATGCCACGCCGGCATTTTTGAAGCGAAGCATCAGATCGTGCCTAAAGCGAATCGCGAGAGCCGCTGCCGCGGCGACGATGATTCCGATTCCAATCAGCATGTAGACTCCTTTCGTGGGTTGTGTCCGTACGGCGCCAGCCCGCTGCTGTCAGATTCACCGGCAGGACATCGGGAAAGGTATGGTGGGCCGCCAAATTGATGGGGCACTTTTCAAAAGAGCGAAGACTGCATCGAATAATCTGATCTGGGCGAGGAGCGCCAGAATCTCAAAGAATGCATGTAGCAACATGTTTACTCCTGTGGTGGGTTGTTGTCTGCAGTGGAGGCGCCAGCCTGGGTCTCAGCGCGCCCTTGCTTGAGTTGGCGCAGTTCCTTAATCAGGCGAACGAACCGGCACAGCGGGCATCGATTTCCGACGACCAAGCCGACGAGGAAAAAATTCCACGCCAGTGCCAGCCCAGCGAGAACGGCATGGTGAGTGATGATGGCAGCCGCCCAAAGTGGCAACGACACCAATCCAGCCACCATCACGCGCCACAGGCTAATCTCATGCCCGAGTCGGAAGCCGGCGTAGACCAATCCGCAAAGTGCGATTGCAAGCATCTCCGGCCAATAGGTTGCGATCATCTGACTCCTTTTTTGTTTGAATCGGGAATGCCCCTTGCTCCTGGGTTCAGGGGAGGAACCCTTAATGTGTTGGCGGTGTCCGCTTGCCAGGCGCCCCGGAACTCCCCCGGAGTATTACGCCCTTAAGGCTTCTTACCGCCCAACCTTGCACTGAGGATTTCGATCGCCTTCTGGAGCTGGTTGTCGCTGACGGTGCCGAACTCCATACTCTCGCTCGCCTCTACCACCACATCAGGCTCAATGCCGTGCGATTCGGAGTTGCCACCGTCGCCTACCCAGTAGCCGCCTGGCGTGTAGACGCGCAGAGTTGTGACTTGCAGCAAGGTGCTCTCTGGTAGAGCGACCCCTATCTGCCCAATTCCTTTGCCAAACGTCGTGGTACCCACCAAGATCGCCCTGTGGTTGTCTTTCAGCGCCCCGGTCAGGATTTCAGCAGCACTCGCTGTATATCCGTTGACCAGGAGAGCTACCGGCCTGGCGCCCAGGAGATTTGCCTCACGCTCGCGGATGTTTGTGTGGAGCTCGGTCGAGCCTTCCAGTCGCTCATCGAGGTGAAGCGCATCTGGCGAAAGCCAGAGCTGCTGAAGATTGTAACCAGCCCCCGGCACGCGGCGCCTGATGTTTACGATGGTGCCCTGATCGAGGAACAAGGTCGCCGCGGCAACGGCATTGTCGATCACCCCGCCCAGGTTGTCCCTCAGGTCGACGATCACTGCCCGGCAGTCCTTCACTCTCTTGAGACTCTGTTTGAACTGGTATACGTCCGAAATGTCGCGGAATGACTCCAGCCGGACATAACCAATGTCAGCGGGAGGCTGCAGCATCCTTGGGTCGGGAGCAGGTATGTGCGCGGGGGCTGGCTGGCTGTGACCCGAATTCTCTTTGTTCGAGAAGGCTGCCGGGCGCACGAAGACCGTGTATCGATCGTGAACCGATGCGAGCATCTCCCTAATGGCGCTGTCCGCATCCTTGTTGGTGATCGACCCGGAGACGTACACGTGTTCCCAGCTCTTCCAGTTGCCCAGAGTGGCCGGATCGTAGATGTTCCTTGCGGTTTCCTCCCACGCCTTGTGATAAAGCTCCTGCGCAGGATTGCGGTGCGAAATGCGAGCGATGAACACACCGGTGGCAAGCGTCAGAAGGCAGCCCAGAAATATCACAAATTCGCGGAGTAGTCTTGCTCCGTTACCAGGGGCGCGTCTGTCATGTTTCATGTGGTCCTTTCAGCAGGCGCTCCGAGGCGCCAGCACTAGTCGCACGAAGCAGGGCTTCACGTGCGGCTCAATCGTGGTTTTTGTTCTTCGTAATTGGGGAACAGCAGTGGAACTTGTCCTTACGACACCTTGCCGCTCTTCTGTTCCCGGGTCACAAGTCCTCTTCGGTCTGGGCGATCCTGCTTTGCAGCCGAACGACCTCCGCGCGTGCAGCAGTGAGCCTGACATAGACGCACTGCTGCCAGTTGATTGGCAGCATTTGCCAGGAAAACCCGGTCGGGCACCTCGCCGACGATTCGACCGGGCTGTGGAAGACGGGGCAGACTTGCTGACCCGTCTTCCGGAACCGACGCAACATCTAGCCGGTCTGTAGATGCTCGGGGGTATCTCGCACTTCTGTTGCGGCGCCGTGCCTTGGTGCGTAGTGGCCAACCTTCGACCCGCGTTAGTGACCTGATGCTTTACTGCAGAGGCAGTCTCTGCTAGAACCTGGTGCGAGCGCTATGGGCCCTCCTGGAAAAATATGCGTTCCAGCATCTGCGTTGGCACGTTGGATAGAATGTTCGCGAATAGCAAGACAACCCCACCGGCGGCTGCCGAGAGCCATACCTTCAACGCAAGCACCTGGGGAAGTGCCAAGGCAACAAGGACGATCTCCGCGACAGAGACGACCAGGTAGCTCAAGAGCAACTGTCCGTAGATAGATCTCCGCGCTGGGCAAGCTCCGCGCCTGATGCCCAGAGCCTTGTTGACCAGAGGCTGGCTCAGCTTATAGCCAAGCCACGCCCAGGCACCCAGCAGCAGAAACGTGAGACAGCCTCCCGAAACGCGGAGGCCCAGGAACTCCATCAGCGCCAGTACAGCAAAACCTGACGCCGAAAACATGATCTGGATTGCAGCGAACAGCGCTTGTTTCATGGAGCCTCCTTAATCGACGGGCCGTGAAACCTGTCGTCGTAGTGCAGCAGCGAGTCCTTCGGAGTAGAGCAGAGGAATGCCCGCGAGGCGCCGTTGCCTGCGCGGACATTCCTCCGCTTGCTTCTCCAGCTATACAAGTCGTGGCTAGCTAAAGCTCTGAATCGGTCTTTTCGTCACGTAGCTCGCCGCGAACTTGCATCAGGATTTTCCCGAGCATGTTCTTGCCGGAGCCGTCGCCTCCATCCGCCCAGTAAGAATCATTGGTCGTGTGCTCGACCAGGATTGCATCTCCGGTAGCAAGGAGGGCAGCGCGAAGATCCTCATGCTGGATGAACTTTGCTTTGACGGCCATCAACATGATGCCATCCTTGACCTGCTCCCAGTCTTCGCGGAGCTTGTGGCTGCGATCACGTCCCATGCGTGCCGCATCTCCTGGCGATGGTGCATTTCGGATCTGCTCGGCGTACTCGTCCTCCGTGCCAATGAACTTTTGTGCCTGGAAGTAATGCTCGGTTGTCGGCCAGAGCTTGCCGTCCAGTGCGACCGGGTATCGTGCGAAGTTTGAGAAGATGCCGTACTCGTCTCCGCTGCGATAAAACCTGATGGTTGACTCGTGTTTCGACTCCATGTGCGTCTCCTTTCGATCGGTGCGCTGTGCGATTGTTTCTATAACTCTATGGCTCTACCAATGGCGGGCTGGCTACTCCCGTGTTGTAGCCTTCACCGCGCAGGGGTTCGCCGATGCATGCGTTTCGAAACGAAAACGGCGATGACGAACGTGGCTACGCCTGCGGCAAGGCCCGCGAGAATTCCAATGCCGCCGCCGACCCATCCCGCAGCCGCACCGCTAGTGGTCCCAGCAAGACAGCCGAAGACAGCGATACGCCCGGACCTCAAGAGCAAGCCGATGCTCAACCCCAATATCGCGCCAACCGCCACTCCGCCCCAGATTCCCAGGTGAGGCGCAGCGAAGCTGGAGCCGAGTATGACAACACCAAGGATTGCGAGCATGAGGATCGCAGCAGCAGCGAGAATCGCGAGGACAGCGTTGACGCCATTTCCCATTGTGGTTTCCTTCCTTTTTTGATCCCCTAGCTCGTGGGTTCAGGGGAGGAACCCTTGATGTGTTGGCGGTGTCCGCTCGCCAGGCGCCCCGGAGCTCCCCCGGAGTATTACGCCCACTTGGGTTGAAGGCGCCACTGTGGAGAAGAGCAGAGGAATGCTCGCGAAGCGCTCTTGCCTACGCGGCCATTCCTCCGCTCGCTTCTCCAGAATGGATGCTTAGTCGTCTAAGAATGCAGGAGTAGACCCAACTATCGGGTGCTGCACTCTACAAGAGAGCCAGACGAGCTTTGAACCAATCAGTCGGGGTATTACTTGATTCGATCGGCGATGAGAACGGCAGTTATCGAGACGACGATGGCAGCAGCCAACCCGGCGAACATTCCCATGACGCCGCCGACGTATCCCGCAATCGCACCACTGACGGTTCCGACCAGACACCCGAAGACGGTAATTAGTCCGGACTTCAACGCCAACCCGATAATCAGCCCCAATACTGCTCCCGCCGCGACTCCTCCCCAGATGCCCAGGTGAAGCGCGACGAAGCTCGAACCGAGAGTGACGGCGGCGAGGATGCCGATCATTATGACTGCAGCGGCAGCTAGAACTGCGACGATCCCATCGGTACCATTTCCCACGGCGATTTCCCTTTCTTCTACCGCAACGGAAGCTGCTGGCTGAGATACTCACGCTTTCTCGCAATTTCGCCAGCCTGCTCTCTCGTGACTTCCAGCGCCAAATCGAAAGTCTGGAGGGCAGCGACGATTTCCTGACTGGCCGCAAGCTGTTCGGCCTGGCGCATAAGCTCCGCAGCGCTCTTCGGCTGCAGGGGCTCTGCCTCGTGCCTTTCGCGGTGGTCTGCCAGAAATTGGTGCCGGCAGCGCAGCCTGCCGAGTTGCGCTGTGAGAGACGCGATTCGTTCCTGCTTCGCAGCGATTGCTTTTTGCTCTTCCGGGATCTGGTCTTGGATCCGGTCCAGGCAGTGGTCTGGTGTCCCCCTTCTACCGCAGAGCTGGCGGTACAGCTCTTTGAGCTGTACAACTCTCTCAAATCCAGCGAAGATTTCGACCTCATGCCTTTTGATTTCGCGCTCGATTTCGCTTTGGTCGAAGGCGATCTCACGCTTACTCTCCAATTTCCGGGATTCCAGTAGGAACATTGAGCGGAGGAGCTTCTGTAGACTCATGAAATTTTCTCCTTCCTGCAAGCCTGGGCTTATATAGAATTGCCCTCGCTCTTGGGCTCAGGGGTGGAGCCCGGCTTGTAGATTGGGAGAGGAACGGAGGAATGCCCGCGAAGCACCATTGCCTGCGCGGCCATTCCTCCGCTCGCTTCTCCAGCTTTGAGCGATCCGTTCATACGTTCGTATTAGCGGGTTTTTCGAACAGTGCACATATCGGTCTGCCGAATGTGCCCACGTATTCAAGGTCTGGAGCTGGAAGGGCTTGACTGTGGCGTAGGGAAATGAACTCCCTTACCTCCATCTCTGTCTCGTCTGGATTGGACCGCACAACCAGATAGCTCCACACCTCGCGATCTCCACAGACGGAAGTCAGGTCGTGCGTGCCGAGTACAAGAGCGCCCAGCGGCAGGGACACCCTGTAAGTCGAGTCAGCTTGCCCATCTGGATGAAGAAGGTGCAGAGAGATAGTCTTGTTTTTGGCTTTGCGGCTAGCTGCCTCAAGCGACGCACGCAACGCGCATTTCGCCTGGTAGGCAAATGCGCCGCAAGCTAACATGACCGCAGTTGCGAGAAGAGCGAATCCAAGCTCGTACCAGATGTTGCAATTCATGATGTTGTACCTCTGGTTCCTCAGGCTGTTAGAACCAGATGAGGGAGACCGCGGCGATCACGCCTGCCCCCTCGAGCAGCTCTTTGCTCTGATCCGGCATGAGGTAGGCGGCGACGACGGTCGCTCCCGCAGCCAGCATCCCAAGCGCCCGGTACCCGACGCGCTTGCCCTTGCTGAGGAAGAATGTGAGGCTGGCCATCGCCCCGGCGCCACCGACAAGAGTGGCGCGGCTTGCCGGCATGAAGTACGCCGCGACCAGCGCACCGAGAGCGCCCAGGAAGCCGACGATGTACGCGCCATAGCGGCTCACGAGCTGGGTCGCCCCAGCGGGCAGCGAGATGTTCACGGTGGATTGGCCCGACTTGCGATTGCTGTTCATGATTCGATCCTTTCTGAGGTTTCCGCTCTGCCGACTCTTGAGGGCCGGCGGAGCAATAGAGAGAGCCCCTGCTCTTGGGTGCAAGGAAGAAACCCGTGATATTTGGCGGTGTCCGCTTGCCAGGCGCCCCGGAACTCCCCCGGAGTATTACGCCCCTTGGGTTGAAGGTGGATGGCTGGCCGCCGCCTAGTAATCGCCTTTGCGCCTACTGCGCGGGGGCCAACCTTCGACCGATATTTTCGAGCTAGCGTGAGCGCACCTGCCTGGACCATTCTGCGTATCTACCGCAACGGAAGCTGCTGGCCGAGGCTCTCGCGTTTTCTCGCAATTTCCTCGCCCAACTCCCTGGTGGTTTGCAGCGCCGAATCATAGAGCGAAAGCGCAGCCACAAACTCATGCCTGGCGGCGTGCCGCTCGGCCTCACGCATAAGCTCCGGAGCGCTCTTCTTGTTCATGGGCTTTGCCTCAGCGCTCTCC
>Ga0066388_100001440_pt1 | contig 13382 bp, 15 predicted proteins | sample PanSoiMetaGPlot6_FD_64539 | JGI IMG/M metagenome (GOLD analysis project Ga0066388, IMG submission 64539) | Tropical forest soil microbial communities from Panama analyzed to predict greenhouse gas emissions - Panama Soil - Plot 6 (Hybrid Assembly) | ecosystem: Environmental > Terrestrial >... | reverse complement strand
GAATCCCTACGCGCTCGATCGCAATCCGTCCGGCTCTTCTTCCGGCACCGGCGCCGCCATCGCCGCAAACCTCGCGGTCGCCGGCGTTGGCAGCGAAACCGACGGATCGATCGTGTCGCCGTCCAACAACTGCGGCCTCGTCGGCGTGAAGCCGACGGTGGGACTGCTCAGCCGCGCGGGCATCATCCCGATCTCGCACACGCAGGACACGGCGGGGCCGATGGGCAGGACCGTCGCCGACGTCGCCGCGCTGCTCGCCGGGATGACCGGCGAGACCCTAGGGGCCGAGCTGGATCCGGGCGCCCTCCGGGGCGCCCGGATCGGGGTCGCCCGCAACCTGGACGAGTTCCATCCGCGGGTCGACGCGGTCTTCGAGGACGCCCTCGATCAGCTCCGCGCCTGCGGCGCGGAGCTGATCGACCCCACCGACGTCCCGCACGCCGACGAGTACGACGACCACGAGTGGGAGGTCCTGAAGTACGAGTTCAAGGCCGACATCGAGACGTATCTCGCGTCGGTCCCCGGCGAGGGACCGACGACGCTCGCCGATCTGATCGCGTTCAACGAGGCGCACCACGAGGAGGAGCTGCCGTTCTTCGGGCAGGAGATCTTCGAGATGTCGGTCGAGAAGGGACCGCTCACCGATCCCGCGTACCGCGAAGCGCTCGCCGCATGCGGCCGCCTCTCGCGCGACGAGGGGCTCGACGCGGTGATCGCGGAGCATCGCCTCGACGCGCTCGTCGCGCCGGCGCGCGGCCCCGCGTGGCTGATCGATCACGTGAACGGCGACCGCTCGGTCGGCAGCAGCTCCTCCCCCGCCGCCGTGTCCGGCTATCCGAGCGTGACCGTCCCGATGGGCGCGGTGGCCGGGCTGCCCGTCGGACTGAGCTTCATCGGCGGGGCGGGGCATGACCGCGCGTTGATCGGCTACGCCTTCGCGTTCGAACGCGGCGGACGGCACCGGTTCGCCCCCCGGTTCGACGCCACGTTGCCCGGGTAGCCCCGCCGCGACGCAGGGGAATAGGCCGACGACGGCCTGGGTTCCCTTCGGCGTTCGCACGGATCCCGGGAGGTCGCGATGAAGGCGTTCGTGGTGTCGTCGCTCGATGAGCCGGCCGCGGTGACCGAGGTGCCCGATCCGATCGTCCGGGCCGGCGAGATCCTCGTCCGTGTGGCGGCGGCATCGCTGAACCCCTACGACGCGTTCGTGGCCTCCGGGGCCGCGCAGGCCTACATGACCTACGACTTCCCCGTCGTGATCGGCGGCGACCACGCCGGCACGGTCGAGGCGGTCGGCGACGGCGTCGACGGCTTCGCGGTCGGCGACCGGGTGTTCGGGATGATGGGGATGAAAGGCTCGGTGCACGACGGCACGTTCGGCGAGCTCGCGGTGCCGCAGGCGGCAGCGGTCGCGCGCACGCCCGACGGCGTCTCCGACATGGACGCGAGCACGCTCGGCGTCGCCGGCACGACGGCGGTGGAAGCGGTCGATGCCGTCGGGCCGGCGGAGGGTCAGCGCGTCCTGATCGTCGGGGCGACGGGCGGGATCGGCAGCTTCGCGATCCAGCTCTGCAGGCTGCGGGGCGCGCACGTGATCGCGACCGTGCGGCCCGGCGACGAGGCGTTCGTGACCGACCGGGGAGCGTCCGAGACCGTCGACTACACCGGCGACACGGTCGCGACGATCCGCGAGCGGTACCCGGACGGGGTCGACGCCGTGATCGACGGCGTGAGCGCCGACGGCGACGCCTTCCGCAAGGTCGTCGGGATCGTGCGCACCGGCGGCCGGGCGACGTCGACCCGCGGCGCCGCGCAGAGCGAGGAGATCGACGGTGTGTCGGTCGCGAACGCGAACGGGAACCCGGCGCGGCTCGCGGAGCTCGCGGACCTCGTCGCCGGCGGGAAGCTCCGGGTCGCCATCACCCGCACCTACCCGCTCGCCGAAGCGGCGCAAGCGTTGCGCGACCTCCAGGAGCAGCACACCCTCGGCAAGCTGGTGATCGCGGTCGCATGACCGCCGCGGAAGAGTCGGCCAGCGTTCACCCGAAGGACAACGGGTGGACATCCCGGCGGGAGATGGTGCGCGCTATGAGGTATGCGACCACCCGCGACGGCCAGGACATCGGCTACATCAGCTACCTGGACGGCTGGCTCGAGCCGCACCTCACGAAGGACTGGCGCGGGATCTTCGATGTCGACGACATCACCACGCCGGAGGATCGGGCCAGGCTCCGGCAGTTGATCGCGGAGTCCGACGAGATCCGGCCGGGGCGTCTCGTCCGCTACGAGGACGACGCCGAAGAGGTCGTCCATCGTCGTGGCGAGCAGGCGTACTGGTTCGAGGCGTTCCGGTGGAAGCTCAAGGAGGCCGGCTACCTCCTGAGCCCCGCCGCCGCGGACGACGACGTCGCCTGAGCGCTCCGCGATGAGTTCCGCCCCGTCGCGCCGTCAGACCTGTTGACGACGGCAGGATCCGAGCGGAAAGGACGGCGCATCATGCGAGAGCTCCTCGTCACCACGTTCCTCAGCCTCGACGGGGTGATGCAGGCGCCCGGCGGACCCGACGAGGACGAGGAGGGCGGCTTCGCGCACGGGGGCTGGTCGGTCCACTCCTGGGACGACACGATGGGGCAGATCATGGGCGACGCGATGAGCGCCCCGTTCGACCTGTTGCTCGGTCGTCGCACGTACGACATCTTCGCGGCGTACTGGCCGACCGCTCCCGACGAGTCCGGCGGCAAGCCGCTCAACGACGCGACCAAGTACGTCGTCTCGCGAGGTCGGCCGACCCTCGACTGGGGACCGGCCGTCCTGGTCGGAGGCGATGCCGGCGAAGCCATCGCGGAGCTCAAGCGCGGGGACGGACCCGAGCTCCAGGTCCACGGGAGCGGGAACCTGATCCAGACCCTGCTCCGACACGGTTTGGTCGATCGGTTCCGACTATGGACGTTCCCCGTCGTGATCGGGTCGGGGAAGCGCCTGTTCGCGGACGGGACGATCCCCGCCGGTCTCCGGCTCGTCGACAGCACGGTCTCGACGACCGGCGTCGTGATCGGGACGTACGAGCCCGCGGGCGAGCTCGTGACCGGCTCGTTCTGAACGACGCCCGACGCCCCTCGATGTGTCGCCCATCGGGCCGACCGGTGTTCCGGATATGCGTCCTTACCTGCGACGGCCACGGCCAGGACGCCCTCTTCGCGAAGGCGTCCTTACAGCTCCGAGCTCCGCCCACGCTCCGGCCCCTCGGCCTTCCGGCCGAGGTGCCGGAGCTTCTCGGGGTTGCTGACCGCCCGGATCGTCTGGATCTGGTCGCCGGCGATGTCGAGCGCGACGACGGAGATCGCCTCCCCGTCCTTCCCCACGAAGATCGCCCCCGGCTCGCCGTTGATCTCGACCCTGCGCATCCCGATCACACCCAGCTGGCGACCGCGCTCGGCGCCGGCGCGAAGCAGGTTGCCGACCTTCTTGCGCCCGTGGACCGGGTGCTGCGCGGCGAACCGCTGCCCGCCACCGTCGGCGTAGGCGACCACGTCGTCGGCGAGCATCGTGACGAGCCCGTCGAGGTCGCCACCCATCGCCGCCGCGAAGAAGCGATCGGCGAGCTCGTCCTTCCGCGCGCGTGAGACCTCGAAGCGCGGCTTCGCCTCGTGGACGTGCCGGCGCGCCCGCACGGAGATCTGGCGGCAGTTCTCCTCGGTCTTGCCGACGATCCTCGCGATCTCGTCGAAGCCGTAGTCGAACACCTCGCGCAGCAGGAAGACGGCGCGCTCCACCGGGGTGAGGCTCTCCAGGAGCACCAGGAACCCCATCGAGAGCGAGTCGGCGGTCTCGGCGTGGATCGCCACGTCGTCCTCCGCTTCGGTGAGGATCGGCTCCGGGAGCCAGGTCCCCACGTACCGCTCGCGCCGGACACGCGCGGACCGGAGATGGTCGATGCTCAGACGGGTCGTGATCGCGGACAGGTACGCCTTGGCCGAGTCGACCTCGGTCCCAGCGCTCGTCTCCCGATGGAACCGGAGGAACGCCTCCTGGACGATGTCCTCCGCCTCGGTCGCGCTCCCGAGCATCCGGTAAGCGATCGAGAACAGCAACGGTCGGAACTCTTCGTAGACGTCGTTCACGCGGGCCTCCGCAGCGAGTGGTCATCCCCTAGACGGATCGGCACCCCGCTCCGTGACACCTCCGAGCATGTCACTTCGGCACGCGAAACCTCGTCTCAGATGGCAGGAACCGAGCCCGACCGAAGGAGGCAGATCATGACGACGGAAACGGACACGGAGAAGCAGGGATGGGTCGGTCCGGAGTTCCCGAGCCTGGGTTCGATCGCGTTGGGGACGATCCTGTTCGCGACCGGCGGCATGCTGCTGCTCACCGTGATCGGGACGCCGCTCGGGATCGTGCTGCTGCCGGTCGGGGTCGGCCTGCTGACCACGCCGAAGGAGCGAGGCCGATGATCGGCGCCCGGGACCGCATCGCCACCGAAACCGCGCTCCGGCGCTGCCAGATGCCGCCGACCGAGGTCGGGTGGGTGCTGCGCGCAGAGGATCCGGCGACGGTGCACATGATCATGGAGCTCCACCGGGAGCGGCTCCAGGAGGAGCTCTCCGAGCGCCTCGCGGCGCTCGCGGACGTGGAAGAGCGGCTCGCCCGGTCGCTGCCGGTTGTCACTCCCACGCTCTGAGCCCATCATGGGCGCCCCGAAGCGGAACCGCTTCGCCTCCGAAGGTGCCCGCCGATGCGAACCACCAGACGATCGACCCGCGTGGCCGCCTTGGCGGCGATCGCAGCCGCGCTCCTGATCGGGGTTCCCGTGGCACCGGTGGAAGCGGCGGACAACCTGACCGCGTTCACGATCGACACCCAGCCCGACGGGAACGACCCGGGGACGTCGCTCGCGTTCACCGATACGGCGGTCGCTGCGAGCCTCGTCGGGGGCGGCGTCGAGATGACGGCCGGTAGCGGTGGGGACGTCTATGTCGCGATCATCCAGCCGCCGACCGGCCAAACATTGGCTCCCGGGACGTTCACCACGACCCTCAACGGTGACGAGACGTCCGCCGGGCTGAGCATCGAGATCCCCGGGGAAGCACCGTGCAGCGACTCCACCGGCTCGCTCGACATCCTGGAGGTTTCGCTGGGCGTCGATCAAGTGACGGCGTTCGCAGCGACATACACCGACTGGTCATGTGACGGAAGCGCCTCGCTCGCCTTCGGTGAGCTGCGGTACAACTCGGCGTTCGACTACGCGGCCGCGTCGACGAGCCCATCGACGATCGACTTCCCCGATCAAGCGGTCGCGCGACCCAGTGCGCCGGTGACCGTCACCGTCACGAACGACGGGTCGGCGGATCTGACGCTCGGAACGGCAGGGTTCTCCGGCGCCGACCCGGAGATGTTCTCGAAGGACGACGACACCTGCTCGGACGCGACGCTCACGCCCGGAACGCCGTCCTGCACGATCGACGTGACGTTCGAGCCCGGAACGGCAGGACCCGCGAGCGCGCAGCTCGACATCCCGGACGACACCGCACTCGGGACCCGCACCGTCCTGCTTTCCGGGAACGGGATCACCCTGACCAGCGAGGTCACGATCACGACGTCGGCGAAGGCCGTCGCCTTCGGGAAGAGCGTTCAGGTGACCGCGAACCTCGCAGCCCACGAGGACACCACCAACCAGCAGCTGACCATCTTCGCCACTCCGTTCGGCGGAACGAAGACGCCGATCGAGACCGGCGACGTGGACAGCAACGGCGACCTGTCGTTCACCTACAAGCCCACGAAGAAGACGACCTTCGAGGCCTCGTTCGATGGCGACGGCTCGTACACGCCGGCGACGAGCGGCCAAGTGGACGTTGACGTCGTCGCGCGCGTCGTCGGCAGACTGGCACGGTTCGATGCCAGATCGGGGAGGTACAAGATCTACGGGTTCACCTCGGCGTGCCCGAGGCAACACCGCCGATGTCCGACCTACGCGGTGAGTGTCTCTCCGAACCACGCGGGAAAGAAGGTGTCGTTCGTCCTCCAGCTGTTCGCGTCGGGGAGGTGGCAGACGGCGACGACCGTCGACGGTCGCCTCGGGCCGAAGAGCACGCGCGTCGAGATCTTCGTCTACAAGAACGCGAGCATCGTAGGGCTCCCGACCCGCGTGCGCGTGCGGTTCGGTGGCGACGCTGATCACCTCGGACGCACGTCGAAGTGGTCCTACTTCAAGGTCGTGCGCTGAGTCCGACGTCGCCGCCATCACCGCTCGTGCCCGGGGTAGGGTGAGACGTGAGCAGGAACGGTGGCGCGGCGGCGGGCGCGGGCGCGATCTACGGTCTCGGGATCATCGGCGCCTGGTTCTGGTTCTTCCAGCAGGCGGACACCTTCTGGCGGTTCGTCTGGGCGTTCTTCGAAGGCATCTTCTGGCCCGCGTACATGGTGTACGACGTGTTCCGCTTCCTCCACCGCTAGGCTCGACACGAGATGGCGTACGACGAGGACCTCGCCGATCGGATCCGTGAGCTCTTGACCGGAGCGCGCGGCGTGACCGAGAAGAAGATGTTCGGCGGCCTCGCGTTCCTCGTCGGCGGCAACATGGCGGTCGCGGCGAGCGGGCAGGGCGGCATCCTCGTTCGGGTCGATCCGGAGACGTCACCCAGGCTCCAGGCCACGACGAAGGCCGAGCCGATGGTGATGCGGGGGAAAGCGATGGACGGGTGGCTCCGCGTCGATGCCGAGCACGTCCGCCAGAGGCGTCAGCTCTCGACCTGGGTCGAGCGCGGCGTCACGTACGCGCGGTCGCTGCCTCCCAAGTAGGGATCAGGAAGGCCACTCGGGCTTCTCCGGCTCCTGCCCGAGCAGGTCGTCGAGCGAGGCCTTCTCGCCGGGGTCGTCCGCGGCCGCGAGCATCTCCTCCAGGGAGCCCGAAGCCACACCCTTGAGCCGGATCCGGAGCGCCGCGAGCACGGCTTCGTGCTCCTCGCTGAGCCCGTGATTGACCTTGATCTCGGTGAGAGCCTGCTCGGCTCGCGCGATGAGCTCGTCGTCCTCCACCGACCGCAGTCTGACAGGGTCCGAGCTGGCATCGCCTAGGCCGAAGGTCGCGGCGGGCGACACCCGGCCCACACCCGAACAGGTGACATGCGCCGGATGTGTGCGCCGAAGGCGGACCCTACTGTCGCCCCCGACGGTTTTCGGAGAGAGCCGACCGTGACGTGGTCGCGGCCGGGGAACGTCGGGGTCGATGGACGGAGAGGCGAAGGTCCTGCCGACCGACGCGCACACGTTGCGCGTCGGCATGCAGCTCACTTTGGTCGCACCGTTGGGTGCGACCGCGGTGGTGATCGCGACCGGGAGCTGGACGGAGCTGGGTCCCTTCGCACCGGTCGTCGTCGCGCTCGCCGCGGTGCTGACCTTCGTGACGCTCCTGCCGTGGGAGCGCCTGCTCCGGTCGCGATGGGGCTTTGCGCTCCTGGCGGTCTGGAGCGTGGCGGCCCTCGGGATCGTGTCGGCCGGTGTGTGGGCGACCGGTGGGTACGACTCGCCGGTACTGATGCTCTACGCGCTCACGACGGTGTTCTTCGCGGTCGCGTTCTCCCCCAAGGGCCAGGCCGGGCTACTCCTGCTCACGCTCAGCGCCTACGGTGCGGTGATCGCCGGCGACGGCGCGAGCCCGGTGCCCCTGATCGCGCTGTGCGTCCTGTCGGTCCTGGCCGGGTTCCTGGTGCAGCAGCTCCGCCGTCGGGCCGGATCCGAGTCACAGGCGCGCCGCGAGGCCGGCCGCAGGTGGGCGGCGCTCGCGACGGTGTCGTCGGCCGCGCGCGAGATGACCGGCTCGGACGTCGACCTCGACGAGGTCCTCACCAGCGTGATCGGCGCCGTCGCCGGGTTGGGGTTCCAACGATCGACGATCTACCGGAAGGACGGCGAGCGGTTCCGCAAGGTGGACGTCCCGGCCTCCGACCGGCCGGTCCCCCCGCTGATCGAACGCGTCGTCGCCGACCGGCAGGTCGTGCGGTTCGGCCGTTCGGTGCACGCGGCCGGATCGGATCTCCCCCAGGACGGCGTGGCGATCCCGATCTTCGTCGGCGGGACGGTCGCGGCGGTGCTCGTCGCCGGCTCGGCGGGCGATCGACGTCCGGACGACGAAGAGATCGAGGTGCTCCAGATGCTGGCCTCGCACGCGAGCCTCGCGCTCGAGAACGTCCGCAGGTTCGAGGAGCAGCAACAGGTGATCGACCGGCTCGAGATGCTCGACCGGATGAAGCGCGACTGGCTCTCGACCGTGTCCCACGAGCTCCGCACGCCCTTGACCGTGATCAACGGGATGGGCCGGACCCTCGAGGACCAGTGGCCGGCGCTGGACGACGCGACCACCTCGGACTTCCTCGCCCGCATCAACGCGAACGCACAGACGCTCGACCGGGTGATCACGCAGCTCCTCGACTTCTCCCGGCTCGATTCGGGCCAGCTCGAGCCGGTGACCACGAGCATCGACCTGTCCGGACTGCTCACGTCGGTCGTCGACCGGCTCCGGCCGCTCTTGCGCAACCACGCCCTCGACGTCGACGTCGAACCGGGTCTCTGGGTGACGGCGGACGCCGGGCTGTTGGAGCGCGTGGTCGAGAACCTGCTGGCGAACGCGGCGAAGTACACGCCGCCGGGCACCGCGGTCACGGTCACCGCACATCGGTCGGAGGACGGCGTCCTCGTCTCGGTGAGCGACGAGGGGCCCGGGATCCCGCAGCACGAGCTGTCGCGGATCGGCGAGCGCTTCTTCCGTGGCGGTGACGTGATGACGCGGGAGACCAGGGGCACCGGGCTCGGCCTCGCCGTCGTCTCGGAGATCCTCGAGCTCCACGGGTCCCGCCTCGAGGTCCAGAGCGAGGTCGGGATCGGGTCGGTGTTCTCCTTCTGCCTCGACGCGAGCGCAGCGGTCAGAGAGATCGACCTGACGGTCCTGGAAGGCGCCGCGGAATGACCGCGGGCCGCTGAACCCCTAGCCGGACGGCAGCAGCGCGTTCGTCCGCGCCGCCGCGGCGATCCCGCTACCGATCGCGCCCTCGATCCACCCGGCACCCTCGGCGGCGATGTCCGAGCCCGCGAACGCGAGACGGCCCTCGGGCTCTTCGAGCGCCTCGAACGTCCCGTCGCCGAACCAGCCGGGCGGCGTCGCGAGCCAGGTGCCCTTCGAGTACGGGTCGGCGACCCAGTCGTGCCCGTCGGTCGTGACGACGGTGGCATCGGGCAGGTGCGCGTTCACGGCGCGGGCCACGGCATCACGATCGGCGAGGTCGACACGGTCCTGCGCCGAGAAGCCCATGAACAAGCGTCCGTCGGGCGCGGGCTTCGTGACGAAGCCGGCGTTGATCGGCGTGTCCCACCCGACACCGAGGAACGAGTCGGGCGCGTCGGCGACGACCGCGAGCACCTTCGACACGGCGCCCGGATGCCGCTCCGAGGCCACCCGTCGCTTGGGCGCGGCGAGCGGCGGATCGAACGACACGTCGGCCCAGATGTTCACCGGCAGCGCGACCACGCCCGCCGGTGCCCCGACGACCCCGCCGTCGTCGAGCATCACACGGACGCCGGTTTCGTCGTGTTCGACGCCACGCACCACCGACCCGAACCGGACGTCGAGACCGTCGGCCATCGCGTCGATCAGGCTCTTCGTGCCGTCGGTGAAGAGCTCGCCGACATCGAGGAACACGTCGAGGACCGAGCCGTAGTCGAGTTCGATCATGTCCCACAGCAGCGGGAGGACCGAGATCGTCTCGAGCCGGGCGCCGCCCATCGAGGCCATGAACGCACGGAGCAGATCCGCCGCCTCGGGGTCCGCGCCGAGCTGCTCGATCCATCTGCTGGCGGTGAGGTCCTGCGAGTCGAGCGAGGTCCGGTCTTCGCTCGCGAACGCCTTCGCGGTGGCGGCGAGCTCGTCGGACATGCGCGATGCCTCGAGCACCCGGAGGAGGCGCTCCAGGGCGTCCCGCCCTTCGGTCCGCCGTTCCCCCCGGATCCACGCGACCACCTCGGGTGGTGCCATCGGCGTCACGCCGAGCCGGTACCGCTCGATCTCGGCGGCGATGCGCGGCTGCGTGGCCCGCGAGAAGAACATGCCGCCGACCTCGACCGGGATCCGCGCGCCCGGCATCTCGCGGTACCACGTCCGGCCGCCGATCCGATCGCGAGCCTCCAGGACGACGACGCTGCGACCGGCCTCCCGCAGATCGCGCGCCGCCGCGATCCCCGCGAAACCGCCCCCGATCACGACGACGTCGGCGTCCACGTCGCGAGCCTACCCGAGGTGAGGCAGCCTAGGATGCGGCCGTGCTCGAGGCGGCCGGATGGGCGGGGCTCGCAGCCTCCACCCTGCTCGTCGGCGTCTGGCTCGCGACCACGTTCCGCGTCACCGACCGCGCTGTCGGGCTCGTGATGGGCTTCGGCGCGGGCGCGCTGATCGCCGCGGTCGCGTTCGAACTCACCGAGGAGGCGTTCGCGACGGCCGGCGGCGGTCCGGTGGTGCTGGGGATCGGCGTCGGCGCGCTGACCTACTTCTCGGGCGACCGCGTGATCGACCGGGCCGGCGCGGCCGAACGTAAGGCGATCGGGCGCCGGGACGCCATCGAGGGCCGCGCGCTGCTCCTGGGGGCGACGCTGGACGCCGTCCCCGAGTCGTTGATCATCGGCCTGTCGCTGATCGGCGGTGGGTCGATCGAGCTCGCGTTCCTGGTGTCGGTCGCGGTGTCGAACGTCCCCGAGGGGTTCGCATCGGCCGCGTCGCAGCACGCGGCGGGCGAAACGACCGGTCGGATCGTCGTGCGGTGGCTCGTCGTCGTCGCGGTCTCGGCGCTCTGCGGCGCGATCGGCTTCCTCCTCTTCGACGATCTGGCCCCGCGCGCCGTCGCCTTCACGCAGGCGTTCGGCGCCGGCGCGCTCCTCACGATGGTGATGGACACGATGGCGCCCGAGGCGTACCGCGACGCAGGCCCGGTCACGGGCCTGGTCGCGGTCGCCGGGTTCACCTTCGCGTTCTGGCTCGGCACCCTCTCCTGACCGGGCCGGATCGCGGTGTCGCGCGGCGGCGTTAGGGTGGGGTGCCTCACCGGACACGGACGACGGGAGGGCGCATGCCTGCGAAGAAGAAGTCGGCGGCGGAGAAGCCGACCGCGAAGGCGAGGAAACCGACCGCGAAGGCGGCAAAGCCTGCAGCGAAGGCGAAGAAGCCGACCGCGAAGGCGAAGGCGTCGACCGGGCCGAAGCCCGGTGACGCGATCGTGATCGAATCGGAGAAGGTCGGCTCACCTCCGCGCGAAGGCGAGGTGCTCGAGATCCTGCACGGTCAGGTCAGCGTGAGCTACCGCGTCCGTTGGCAGGACGGGCACGAGAGCGTGATCGCGCCAAGAGCCGGGAACTCGAGCATCGTTCCATCGCAGCGGACACGCTGATCGCTCGCCGGACCGATGAGTCTGGCGCCACCCAACGGTCCCAGATGTGACACGTTGGATACGCGTCACGACGAGGAGGGAGCTCTCCGATGGCCAAGATCGATCCGTTCCTGTGGTTCCAGAAGGACTGTGCGGCGGCGGTGGACTTCTACGTCTCCACGTTCGAGGACGCGGAGATCCTGAGCACGACGTACGCGCAGGAGGGTGTGCCCGGTATCGAGGCCGGTGACGTGATGACGGTCGAGTTCTCGCTGTTCGGACAGAAGTTCGTCGCGCTGAACGGCGGCCCCCAGGAGGGCTTCGAGTTCTCGGGCGCTATCTCGTTCGTGGTGAACTGCGACACGCAGGAGGAGGTCGATCGCTACTGGGACACGCTGTCCGAGGGCGGCCGTCCGGATGCGTGCGGCTGGCTCACGGATCGGTACGGCGTGTGGTGGCAGATCGTGCCGCGCGTGCTCGGTGAGATGCTCGCCGACGAGGACACCGAGCGTGCCCAGCGCGTGATGCAGGTGATGCTGAAGATGAACAAGCTCGAGATCAAGCCGCTCGTCGACGCGTACGAGGCCTGATCACGGCGCGGTTCGGCAGCACGTGAAGACGGCGGCGCTCACCGCGTTCGGCGGCGCCTTCCAGGGCGAGATCGTGCTGCCCGGGAGCGCCACGTACGACGAGGCCCGGATCGTCTGGAACGGCGCGATCGACCGCCGCCCGGCCGTGATCGCCCGGTGCACGAGCGTCGAGGACGTCCGCGCGGCGGTGCTGTTCGCGCGCGACCAAGACCTCGTCGCGGCGGTCCGCTGCGGCGGCCACAGCGTCGGCGGCTTCTCGACGTGCGACGACGGCATCGTGATCGACCTCTCGACGATGCACGGCGTCGGGGTCGATCCGGCGACCCGGACCGCCCACGTTCTTGGCGGAAGCCTGTTGCAGGAGCTCGACGCCGCGGCGCAGGAACACGGGATGGCGTGTCCCGTCGGCGTCGTCGGACACACGGGCGTCGGCGGCCTCACGCTCGGCGGCGGGATGGGCCGGCTCCAGCGTCACTGGGGCTATTCGGTCGACAACATCCTCGCGGTCGAGCTCGTGACGGCCGACGGGACACTCCTGCGCGCGAGCGAGGACGAGAACCCCGAGCTCTTCTGGGGGATGCGCGGGGCCGGTCCCAACTTCGGCGTCGTTACGTCCTTCGAGTTCCGCGTCCACGAGCTCGGTCCGATCGTGACGCAGGGGAGGTTGCTGTTCCCGCCCGAACGCGCGCACCAGGTCGCGGCGCGGGTCCGCGAGTGGGCGCCCACCGCCCCCGAGGAGGTCATGACCTCGTTCGGGTTCTCGCTGGCGACGCCCGAGGACGGACTGCCAGAGGAGCTCACCGGGAAGCCGATTGTCTCCATGGCTCCCACGCACTCGGGCGAGCCCGAGGACGCGGAAGAGGATCTGCGCCCGCTCCGCGAGCTCGGCCCGCTCGTCGACACCGTCCAGCAGCGGCGCTACCTCGACGTGCAGTCGATGGCCGACGAGGACATGGCCTGGGGGAAGCGTTTCTACATGAAGGGCGGATTCCTCGCCGGCCTGTCGGATGGCGCCGTCCACGCGGGGCTCGATACGGTCGCGGCGGCGCCGAGCCCCGGGTGCACGATCACCCTGTGGCTCCAGGGCGGCGCGATCTCGCGAGTGGATCCCGACGCGATGGCCTTCACCGGGCGCGAGGCGCCCTGGTGGCTCGGGGTCGAGACCGAGTGGTCCGGCGCCGAGCACGACGATGCGCACGTGACGTGGGGACGTTCCACGATGAAGGCGATGGAGCCGTTCACGACCGCCGGCCACTACGTGAACGACATGGTCGAGACGAGCGCCGACATCGTGCGGTCGATCTACGGCGACACGAAGTACGAACGCCTCCGCGCACTGAAGCGCCGCTACGACCCGGACAACGTGTTCCGGCTGAACCAGAACATC
>Ga0066388_100001438_pt1 | contig 13386 bp, 14 predicted proteins | sample PanSoiMetaGPlot6_FD_64539 | JGI IMG/M metagenome (GOLD analysis project Ga0066388, IMG submission 64539) | Tropical forest soil microbial communities from Panama analyzed to predict greenhouse gas emissions - Panama Soil - Plot 6 (Hybrid Assembly) | ecosystem: Environmental > Terrestrial >... | reverse complement strand
CTGCGATAGTCGCAAGAACGCTGTCTCCGGCACGATCGAGATTGATGAGGCGCATGTCGGCCCGCGTTCCAGCGGCAGGGTTGAAAAAATTTTCGCGCAGGAAGGCGATCGGCTGCACGAAGGGCAACTGATTGCCCAACTCGAAGCGAACGAATTACGCGCCCGGCGCGATTTGGCCGCCGCCCAAATCGACACTGCGATTCACGATGCCGACGCGCAATCCGCGCAGCTGGAATTTTTGCGAGACGAGGCGGCGCGTCAGAAAGATTTGTTGCAACGGAAGGTTGTTTCGCCCAGCGATGCGCAACGGGCCGACAGCACGGCGAAAACTCAGGTGAAGACGGTGGAAGCGGCGCAGATGAAGGTGATTCAAGCGCGTGCCCAGCTCGCCGACATTGATGCACAACTAGAGGAAATGCAGGTCGTCGCTCCGACTGACTGCGTTTTGGAAGTGCTAACTGTAAAAGTGGGCGACGTGCTGCCACCCAACGGCGAAGTGGCCACGCTTCTTCTGACCCAACATCTTTGGGTCCGCGTTTACGTGCCCGAAACCTGGCTTGGATTTATTAAAGATGGTGAGCAGGTGCGTGTCCGAGTCGATTCATTCCCGCGCGTCGATTTTCCTGGAGTCGTCGAGCAAATTAATCGCCAGGCCGAATTCACGCCGCGCAACGTGCAGACTGTTGGCGACCGCATCAAACAGGTCTTTGGCGTGAAAGTGCGCTTGCCTGCCAGCGACGAACGTTTGCGCGCCGGCATGTCGGCAGATGTTTATTTTCAGAATGTGAAATGAAACGAATGTCCTTGCGTGCCATCCCGAACGAAGGTGAGGGATTTCACATAATAACACGGACCACACCGGAGGTACCCAGTGTGATCAATCACCATTTGGGAGATTCCTCGCTCAGCTCGGAATGACAAGAATGGAAACGATGATCGACGTCGATGGCCTGACGAAACGCTTCGGTAATTTCACCGCGGTCGATCATGTTTCGTTGAAGGTCGGCAAGGGTTCGATCTTTGGTTTTCTCGGGCCGAATGGTTCCGGCAAAACAACGCTGATTCGAATGCTCTGTGGAATTCTCGAACCCAGCGATGGCACCGCGCGCATCGGAGGGCACGACATCATTCGCGAAGGCGACGCGATCAAGGAGATGATCGGCTACATGTCGCAACAATTTTCCCTCTACGATGAGTTGACCACGAACGAAAACCTTATCTTCGCGGGCCGGCTCTACGGTTTGCGCGGGCACAATTTGGAAAAACGTCGCGAGGAAATGATCGAGACCACGCATTTGAACAAGTACGTGGATAGGCGTGCAGCGCAGCTGTCGGGCGGTTTGCGGCAGCGCCTGGCAATGGCGTGTTCGCTCATGCACAAGCCGACCGTCCTGTTCCTCGATGAGCCGACCGCTGGCATCGACCCGGTAGCGCGGCGCGAGCTTTGGGATTTGCTCTTCGAATTCGCGGCCGGCGGGATGACGCTATTCGTCACCACCCATTACATGGACGAAGCCGAGCGCTGCGATCATGTCGGTTACATTTACATGTCGAAATTGATCGTGTGCGGCGAGCCGGATGAGTTGAAGAAAATGGAGGAAGTAAATCCGCCCGGCACACGGCGGCTCGATGTCACTTGCGATCATGTTACGACCGCGCTGCAAGCAATGCACGAGATGGAAGGTGTGCAGAGCGCGACGGTATTTGGCCAATCAATGCACTTGCTGGTCGATGAGAAGGTGAAGCGGTCCGAGATCGAAGAAAAGCTGAACAGCGTCGGAATTAGCCACAGCGAGATTCGTGAAATCGGACCGTCGCTGGAAGATGTTTTCGTGACCCTGAGCGCAAAGCGCGCCGAAAGTGCGAAAGAAAAGAAGGCCGCATGAAAAATCTCTTTCGAGGTTTTGGCGCCATCCTCTACAAGGAATTCATCGTTGTCTTCCGGGATCGCACCGCACTGTTCTTCATGTTTTTCCCGCCACTGGTGCAGATCATCGCGTTTGGTTTCGCGCTCGATCTCGACGTCAGACACATGCCGACCGCTCTGTTGAATCAGGACCGCACCCTGGAAAGCCGGCAATTGATCGACGAGTTCGTCAACACTGAAACGTTTCGCATCGTTAAGGTGGTCGACAGTCCAGAAGAATTGGCCGCAACGATTCGGCGCGGCGAAGCTTATCTCGGCATCCAAATTCCCCCGAATTTCGCGCGCGACTTGCGTGCCCGACGCACCGCCTATGTGCAGGTGCTGATCGACGGTTCGAGCTCAACCACCGCGCTCCAAGCGTTGAATACCGGAATCAATGTTACCTTCAACAATTCCTTAAGGCAGCTCGTCAAAGAATCAGGGCGAAGCGGTATCCCAATCGAAGTGCGTCCTCAAGTGTTGTTCAATCCCGCGCTGAAGAGCCCAAATTTTTTTGTGCCGGGCGTGATCGGGATTGCGTTGCAATTGGCGACGGTGTTCGGCACTGCATTATCGATCGTGCGCGAACGTGAGAAAGGCACGCTCGAGCAATTGCTGGTGAGTCCGGTGTCCCGATGGGGACTGATGCTCGGCAAAATTGTCCCGTACCTGTGCATCACTATGACGATGGCCGCAGTGCTCTTCGCTATTCTGCGCTGGATCTTCTTCGTTCCGATTCAGGGCAACATTCTCTCGCTCTTCGTCGCGGCGTTTCTTTACATTTTCACACTGCTGAGTATGGGCTTGCTGATTTCGACGAAAGCGAAAACGCAAATGGAGGCTTTCCAGTTCGCGCTCGCGTTCCTATTGCCGGGCGTTTTTTTCTCCGGCTTCATTTTTCCGCGTGAAACGATGCCGTGGATTTTTTCCGCCATCGGCGCGTGCATGCCGGTCACGTACTTCATCACCTTGATGCGCGCGATTGTTTTGCGCGGCGCGAGTCTTGCCGAATTCTGGTCATCGCTTCTCGTCCTCGCCGCCATGGGCGCCGGATTGTTCTCGCTCTGTGCCCTCCGCTTTCGCAAGAAGTTAGGGTGAATTTTAACCCACGGTGATCGAATCGCTGACGAGATAGCGCCGCACCACGAGCGCCCAGAGCAAGAGCGTGATCAATTGATACCATGCGAAGAAGCGATCGTAGCCGCGTTTGCGCACAATTAATCCCGCCGCCGCGAGAACTGCGAAGTGACCAACAAACGGTAAATACCATGCCGGGTCGAATAACCCGCTGCGCGGAGCCGTTTGGGTGATGTCCATCAGGCAAAACGCAATGAACGCGGAATAGTAGCCGCTGCGATTTCCCTCGAACCGATTCCGACGTTCTTCTTCCTCCGACAAATCGGGCGGATACAGAAACGTGGTCAAGAGATAGAGCGTGATCGTCCAAACGATCAGCACGAGGAATTTGTCGAAACTCCAAACGACATTCGTATTCCATTTGAACGCGACCCACCAGTTCAACGAGAGTACGAGAAGCGTCGCCAGCGTGAGCACGATGTGCACTTCGTCCATCGGCGTTTGTTTGCGCCGATAAAATGCCCGGCCGGCGCCGGCGAGCAGGTTGGTCACGCCTAGCCCGATGATGATCGACATCAAGATCGAGATAAACTCAAAGCTGCTCATCAAATTGAGCCAGCTTTGGTTCTGCATGACGCGCGAGTTTGAGCGAGCGCGCTTCGCTATTCAATCATTAGTCGATCGTCAGCTCTTCTTCAGCTGCGCGAGATCTTTCAGCACTTGCTCGCTGTGCTCGGCTGGTTTCACGCCAGTGTAAACCTTCGCGATTTTTCCTTCCGGATCAATCAGGAACGTGTTCCGTGCCGCCATTGTCGTGCCTTTGTAATCCATGGTCGATCCGTACTCGGTCGAAACTTTTCCACCCGGATCGGCCAGCAGTTTGAAGGTCAGCCCTTCCTTGGCGCAAAATTCTTTGTGCGAATCCGCGGTATCTACGCTGACGCCCAGAATCACCGCGCCGGTTTTGTCGTACTGCGCGAGATCACGTTGAAAATTTTTCGCTTCCATGGTGCAACCGCTGGTCATGTCTTTCGGATAAAAATAAAGGACGACCCATTTGCCTTTGAAATCTTTGAGGCTGACTTGCGAGCCGTCGCTCGTCGCTAACGTGAATTCCGGCGCCGGCATTCCCGCGGCCGGTTGAGTTTGGGTGTCCGCGCCTCGCATAAGTCCGAATGTAGCGAAGCTGACCATTGCTAACAGCAGTGTTTTTTTCATGGTGATTGTTTTGATAGGGACTGAAACGTTATCCGGGAAGTTTTCGAAAGCAAAAGAACCATAATGATCTCGCACATCTGGACCATTGGGCATTCGACGCGCAAGATCGACGATTTCATTGCGCTGCTGAAGGAGAATGGAATCAAACTGCTGGCCGATGTGCGGATGTATCCGGGCTCGAAGCGTTATCCGCAATTTGGCCGTGAAGTGTTGGCAAACTCGTTACGCGAGGCCGGGATTTGCTACCAGCATTTTCCGGAGCTTGGCGGACGGCGGAAAGCGAAACCGGATTCAAAGAACACCGCATGGCGTAATGAAATGTTTCGCGGCTACGCCGATTACATGGAGACGAAAGATTTTGAAAAAGGAATCGCGCAACTTGTCGATCTTGCCGAGAAATCCGGGCCGACCGCGATCATGTGCGCCGAGGCGGTTTGGTGGCGTTGTCATCGCTCGTTGATTTCCGATTACTTGAAAGCGCGCGGTGTGGAAGTGCTGCATATTCTCGATCACAACAAAGTCGAGCCGCACCCATTCACGTCCGCGGCACGAATTGTGAATGGTCAGTTGAGTTACGCACCGCTGTTGTAACGCGACGCTACCAGCGGCTGCTCGGTCGCCAGCTCCGGTGAGCGACGAAAGCGGGTACCGCAGGCGTCGCCGATTCACGTTCGAGCATGCGTTCAGCGAGCCATTGGACATTCGAAATACGTTTCACGATTCGCTTCCGTCCGCGTTTCTTCGATGTACTGAGATAGTCTTCGCCAGGTCACAACGATTGGTCCGCTGAAAAAATCATCGACGAGATCGATCGTGACTTCCTTGTGATATAGAAGAATGGCCAACGCTTCCCAGCTCGTGAGCAGAGAATAAATGTGGTCCTCGCCATCGGCCCCGAGCAATTGCGAGATCTCTTCCCGCTTAACTTTGTCTGGAAGCGAGCTGACCCGGCGCAACGCGTGCGAAAAAGATGGGGTTTGAAATGAGCGCACCAACGCGGCCATCGCGTCGCGCTGACGCCGTTGTCGATATTGTCGAATTTGAACGGCCGCGAAAATTACGCCGGCGGTCACCGCTATCGCGTTGATCAAATTCGCCAGCGTTGAAATGTCCATGGCGATTTAGCGCGGATCGGTGACGCGGCCGATGAACAAGCAGGCGCCGCTCGGCACGTGCTGGATCGCGTAAAGAAACGGTCGATCGACTTTGACATGAACAGGTTCCCTCGGTTTTTCGAAGCGCGCAGTCAGTTCCATCATCACAACCGCAGTTGCGGCGGCTGCTTCGGTTCCTTTCTCGTCCACCGCGATGAAGGTTTTGTGAAATACATTCGAAATCGCGAGGTATTTGTCAGGCCGGCGCGGCGACATTTTGTCGAAATTGGCGCTGCCCTGCGGATCATCGAAGGCGGTTTTCATTCCCAGTGCTTCCAGGTTTTCTTTCAACGGGATGGTCGGCGGTTCGAATTTAAATTTCGGCAACTCAAGATCGACATCTTGCGGTTGGAGCTTCGCGGATTGCGCTAAAATGTCGGCGCTTAATTTCGATTCGAGCTTGCCGAGACCGTTCGGTTCGTCGGGCAACAAGATGACGAACTGCAGCTCGCTGCCGGAGTAGGGGACACTCACGGCCGTGAATCCTTCGCGCTTCGCGTAGCCGAACATCTTTTGATTCTGCATCATCGGAACGTCGATCGACGCGCCGCCTCGAACGTGAAACGGTTTCGGTTTCGTCATCGCGTCATTGAATTCGGATGCCCACGGCGCCTTGAGATAAATCGCGTTGGCCAACACCAGTCGGGTTAACTTCCGGATCCCTCCGAACGGAATCAGATCGCGAATCTTATCGCGGGTTTGATCGGCGACCCATTTGTTAATGTGCGCGCGGGCGGCTTCGGGGTTCGTTTTGAAGTCGAGCGTTTCAAACGGCGCGCCGTAGAATTTTTTCACCAAATCGCGGAATGAATCTCGAAAATCGTAGCCGCTTTGGGCGAACAACCGATTGGCAATCGAGAGTATGATCGGCTCGCTCGGTCCGCTCTTCTTCTTTGATTGCTCGGCGATTTGCGCCGTCTTCTTCGTCATTTCGGCGAGAGAACTTTGCAATGCCGCGAGCGACGCGTGAATCGCATCGCCGTCATTCGGGTGATGGAGCACTCGCGCCATTTCCGTTTTCGTTTCGCCGTTGGCGCCGGCAAACGTCATCGCAAGCGCGCTTTGGATTGAATAGGGCGACAAACAAAGATTTTCGTCTCCGTGGGCGAGCTGTTGGTAAAGATCGACACCGAGTTGATTCGTCGCGCTCGCCGCAATATCGAAATCGGCGGCGTGCAGTGTCGCAAACGCCGCGAAGATCGACAGGCACTTTAGAATTGGCCTCATATTAAGATGGGTCGGCCGGGACTCGAACCCGGAACCAACGCCTTAAAAGGGCGCTGCTCTACCGATTGAGCTACCGACCCGATTCAGGGAAGAAGTTTCCTACTCTACACGAAGCATTGCCGCAAGAGTTGTAGCCACGTCGCTGTGCGACGTTCTCTGAGCCGCCCACAGGGCCGCGGCTACAGCAGATTTAGCAAATCACGGAGGGAATTTTTGTCGCGCTCGAGTTTGAAAATCAATAATCCCGCGGCAGTCGCCGCTTTCCAATCGCGCTCCGGATCGTCGCCGACGTGCAGAACTTCGTTCGGCGGGAGATGAATGACGTTGAGCGCGCGGCAGAAGATTTCAGGATCGGGTTTGTCGGCGCCGACTTCGCTCGAAACAAAAACATGAGAGAAAAATTTCGAGACGCCAAGGTGCTCAAGAATTATTCGCAAACGACCATCGAAGTTCGAAATCACTGCGAGTTGGAATCGCGGACACAAATTCGCCAAAACTTCGACAACTTCGGGATAAAGTTCCCATACACCGGCCTCGGCGAAATGTTCATAAGCGATCTCGAAAAAATTATTGCGATCGAGCTCATTTATTGACGGCACGACTCCGTTCAAGACAAAAGCGACAAGTCGCCGCCACCAGTCTTTGTCATCGTTTTCGCGTGGGCCGTCGATCGGCGCCCGCGGCGGCATTGAATTCCACGCGCTGTGAAATGTGCGATCGAGTTTTAGCGGATCGAGTTTCAATCCAACCTCGTTACCGACGAGCGCATAATGGTGACCGACGCTATGCGTCAAAAAGAAGAGCGTGCCGGCGGCGTCGAAAAAGATCGCTTTTGGCGGCGGCTCGATTTTGTTTTGTTTAGGCATGAACTCCGCAAGTCGATGGAAAATCGCTTTCCTCGTTCTCGCAAGCTTTGTTGCGGGCGCGGTTACCGGCGCGTTCTTAATCATGGGCTCGGCCAAGGACGAAATGCGCCGTGAGCGCGATCCGCTTCGCTGGTTCTCCAACACCCCGGATCGGTGGCGCACGGAGATGAAATTGACGCCCGACCAGGATCAAAAAATTCGTCCGATTTTGCAGGAGATCGATACTGAATTGGCAAACCGCCGCGCGGTCGATCTGCGCGAAACTGAGGGAATTCTTTCGCGCGGCGAAGATCGGATCGCTGCCATCTTGAGACCCGAGCAACGGCCGCAGCTCCACCAAACATTCGAGCAGCGGCGACAGCGGTTACGCGATTGGATGGGAGCGAACGATCAGCAAAAGTCGGCGGAGTGAGTTCGCGCGCGCGTTGGACAATCGCGCTTCGACATCGGATTAATTCATATGCTGCCGGTCGAGCATAACGATCCGATCAACGCGAAGATTCTTGAGATTTCCGAGGACAAGATCGAAGGATTCGTCCGCGAACCGTTCGCGGAAATCGCGCGCCGCTCTGGCGTGGCTGTCGATGTCGTAATGGCGCGGATCGCCGCGATGTTGAGGGCGGGAACAATTCGTCGGGTCCGGCAAACATTACTCGCCACCAATCTTGCCGATGGCGCGCTCGTCGCCTGGAGAGTTCCGGAAGCGAAGATCGACAGCGCGTTTGATTGGATGTATCAGCAGGATCCGTTTTCCGGTCACGTGGTCGTGCGCTCGACCGATACCGTGACCGCCGGTTCGGAATACAAACTTTGGACGACGCTCAAAGTGCCGCATGGGTTTTCGTTGCAAGAACACTGCGAGGTGCTCACGCAAAAAGTCGGCGCTGAAAAATTCCGGATCATGCCGGCGAAAGGAATTTTCACGCTCGGAGTCGGCCACGTTCGCCGAAAAACGATCGAGCCCGGCGAAAAAGCGGGCCCACCAGCGAAGATGATCCGCGTGGAAGTGGTCGATCTGAGTGAGCGCGAATGGAATGTTTTGCTCGCGCTGAAACGTGAATTCGCGCCGGAAGAAATCCACGAAGCGCCGTGGGCGGCGCGTGCGAAAGAAGCCGGTGTGAGTTTGGAAGAATTTTATCGCGTGGCGGAGGAATTGAGCGCGCGAAAGATCATAGGACGCTTCTCAACATTCCTCGAACACGTGAAGCCGTCGCAAACGGGAGTGCGCGTGACTCGATTCAACGCCTTGTTTCATTGGGCGGTGCCGCGAGGACGCGAGATTGAAACCGGCGGCGAAGTCGGGCGACATCACATCCTGACGCATTGTTACTGGCGCGAAGCCGGCCCGGAATTTAAGAACGTGAACATCATGGCGGTAGCGCACGGCACCGACAAACAACGATTGCTCGAACACAAAGCGGCGATCGATCGACATCTTCAGTCGTGTGGCATTCCGGTTTCCTACACGAACGTTTTCTGGGGCGGACGAAGCGAGATCAAACCATCGGAAATTTCGCCAAAAATTTACCGGGAGTGGTTGGCGTCGCAGACGTGAGACCGCTAATCGAAAAGCTGCGCAACCAACTCGACCTCAACAGCGGCGATGTCGATCTTGCTGTCGCCCAACTGCTGTCCGATCGGGTCGATGACCAATTGAAAGCGGAATTTCTCACCGCTCTGCACAAGAAGGGCGAAACCGCGGACGAAATTGTTGCGTTTGTGAAGCAACTGATGAAACGCGCGGTCGATCCGATGATCGATCCGGCGGAATTGCCCGGCCCAATGATCGACATCTGCGGGACCGGCGGCGACGGTCTGAGTTTTTTCAACGTCTCGACTGCGGCCATGTTTGTGGTTGCGGCGGGCGGAGCGGTCGTTGCGAAACATGGAAATCGCCGCGTGACCTCGAGGTGCGGCAGCGCCGACGTTCTCGAGCAACTTGGGATCGAGATTGATCTTTCGCCGGCGCAGGTGATCAAAAGTCTCAAGCGTAACAGTCTCGGTTTTGTCTTCGCGCGGAGTTATCATCCGGCTTTTCGGGCACTGGCCGAGATGCGTCAGCGACTCGCCCGAAAAAATCAGCGCACGGTTTTCAACCTGCTCGGGCCGCTCCTGAATCCGGCGCGGCCCAGGCGACAGTTGATCGGCGTTTTTGATCCGCGCCTGACTGGAGTTTTCGCGGAAGCGCTGCGGCAACTCGGACGCGAACACGCGTGGGTCGTGCACGGACTCGGCGATAACGATACGGGCATGGACGATATTTCAATCAGCGGTGCCACGACGGTCGCTGAACTCAATGACGGGAAAATAAACTCCGCCGTTCTCGATGTCAGCTGGCTCGGCATTCCGCGCGCATCGGTCTCGGAACTGCAAGGTGGCGATGCGAAAGAGAACGCGGAAACAATCGAAGGGATTCTTTCGGCCAAGATTTCCGGGGCGAAACGCGACATGACGATCGTGAACGCCGCGGGAGGATTTGTCGTTGGAGGTCGGGCGAAGGACTTGAAGGGAGGAATCGAGCTGGCGCGCGAAGCACTCGACAGCGGCCGCGCGTTGGAAAAGCTGCGTGCACTGCAAAGTTACCATCCAAAAAATTCGTGACCCTCACCTTCACCTCTCTCCCACCAGGGAGAGGAAGCTGGCTTCCGGCAGGTGAGGGTTCCGTTTAAGCGAGAAATATCCGGCGATAACTTTGATCGAAGTTTCGAAGTAACGCCACGGCGAACTGGAGGCGATCGATTTGTCGATCGAGCGCGATGGCTAAAGAAATCGCGCGTGATCGAAGTTCTTCCGAAAAATCCTCCGCTTGATGATTCACATTCACACCAATGCCGACGATCGCGATGTGCGGTGCGTTTTTTTGTGCGCGCATTTCGACAAGCACGCCGGCAACTTTTTTCCCGGCAACGATCACGTCGTTTGGCAACTTCACGGTCGCCGGTACAGAAAACGTTTTCGAAATTGTTTCGGCAATAGTGCGCCCAGCCCATTCCGCCAAACGCGGCGAATCGCGAACGTCGATCTTTGGCCTGAGCAAAAACGAAAACCAAAGCCCTTGGCCGGTAGCTGCTTCCCAGGAATTACTGCGTTGTCCGCGGGCAGCGGTTTGCCTTTCGGCAAATACGACCAATCCTTCCGGCGTGGAGTCGCTTGTTCGTTCGAAAATGAAATCGTTACTCGAAGTTGTTTCGGGAAGAACAAGTATTTCACGGCCGATGATCGTCGAACCGAGTTCGGCGCGCAGTTTCTCGGCGCTGAGCGCGTCGAACGCCGTCATGGGGCAATCGGCGTGAGCTCGAGTGAAAAATCCATCGCGCGCGGCGAATGAGTGAGCGCGCCAATGGAAATGTAATCGACTCCAGTGGCGGCAATCTGGCGGATGCTTTTCAATGTCACGCCGCCGCTAGCTTCGAATTTCACTTTGCCTTTGCCGAGAGCGACCGCTTTCCCGATCTCGGCCGGCTTCATGTTATCGAGTAAGATCACGTCGATGCCATCGATTTCCAGAAAAGTATGAACTTGTTCGAGCGTGTCGGCTTCAACTTCGATCTGCACGCCGGGATGCGCTTCGCGGAATTTCCGGACTGCTTTGGCAAAGGCATCGAAACCGGCGCCGGCCGCGAGATGATTGTCTTTCAACATGACCATGTCGAACAAACCGAACCGATGGTTGTGCCCGCCACCGGCAACAACCGCAGCTTTCTCGAGCGCGCGCAGGCCGGGACTTGTTTTGCGGGTGTCGAGAATTTTCACGTGCTGATTTGCCGCGGCCTCGACGAATTTGTGTGTCAGCGTCGCAATTCCCGACAAGCGTTGCAAAAAATTCAGCGCGACGCGCTCGGCTTTCAGAATTGAACGCGCCGCTCCGACAACCTCGATGACCTCGTCGCCGGCATTTGCCTCTGCGCCGTCGATTCGGATCACATTAACTTGGAGAGCGCGGTCGACTCGCCGAAAGACTTCGGCGGCGGTTTGGGTTCCAGCGAGAGTGGCCCGTTCCCGAGCGATAATTCGGGCCGTCGCTTGAACGCTTTTTGAAATAAACGAATCGGTGGTCAAGTCCCCGGTGCCGATATCTTCGCGCAGCGCAACATCAATTGGATCGACAATCACCGGCTTCATATTTTGTGCGCCAGTTTGGGCGATCGATAAATGCAACGGCCGCGGACGTAGGTCTCGAGATTTGCCAGCGGACCACCGCGATAAATGCAGAGCGCAACGACGTCCTCTGGAAGAAGTTTTGCCAGAGCGTTGTGATTCGAGTACGGCATAAGGCCCGCGAGATCGACAACGATCAGATCCGCTTCTTTGCCGGCGTCGAGCGTGCCGATGATCTTGTTTTTACCAAGAGCACGAGCGCCGCCGCGCGTCGCGAGATAAAACGCTTCGCCCGGACGCAGCAGTCGCAGGTTTGGCTCATAGGCACTGCGGGCTTTTTGGACCTCGATCGCCGCGCGCATCACCTGCCACATGTTGAGTTCCGGCCCGCCCGCGACGTCGGAACCAAGTCCGACACTGATTCCGGCTTTCAAAAGTTGATCGAGCTTTATCAGGCCGCTTCCGAGAAAAAGATTCGATGCCGGACAATGCGCGATGCTCGCCTGCGCAGCCGCGATGGCGGTGATCTCACGCGGATTCAAATGAAGGCAATTGCCGAGCACGGTGTGCGGCGTCAACAATCCGCATTTTTCGTAGACGTGGGTGTAATCGCGCGCGCTCATGTGAAGATGATGAACCTTCTCCAGTTCTTCGCGGTTCTCGGCAAGATGGGTTTGCAGATACGCTTGGAATCGCGCCGCCAGTTCGGCCGCACCGCGCATCATTTTCTCTGAGCAAGTAACCGCGAACCGCGGACTAAAGGCGTATTCGAGTAGACCATTTTCTGCTCGATGCCATTTGCGACAAAGCCGTTCGCTCTCCAAAAGCGAAATGGAAAGCACCTTCTTCGGCTGAATCTGGCCGTAAGAGCCGAGATCCATCATCATTTTGCCGAGGATTGTGCGAACTCCGCTTTGCCGCGCGGCTTCGAAACCAATGTCACAACTGTCTTCGTAAATCGCGGCGTAGGCCATCACCGTCGTAGTGCCGCTGCGTGCTAACTCATGAAAAAATTGCGGCGCTTCGGCGCGCGCCTTCGGTCCGGTGAACTCCCGCTCCACCGGGAAAATGTGTTGCCGTAACCAGGGCAACAGCTCGCTTTCGCCGCGTGCTACGACCGAGTATTGCGGAAGGTGAGTGTGGCAATCGATCAGTCCCGGGAAGACCGCGACCGACCCGTGGTCGATCCAGGGAGTGGAATCTGACCGATGCTTCCGGCGCAGATCATCATAATCGCCGACGTCCGCAATTCGGCCGTTTTCGACGACCAGGGCGCCGCTCGGCCGGGCGCGCAACGTTCCGAACTCCGGAGCATCGATCAGGAACCCGCGGAGGCCGAACCGGCTAATGTTGCTCTGCATAGACCGCGACCGTTATGAAACCATTTTGCCTGGGCGAGTCGCAACACCGCAGTTCGCGGCGGTATGTAAGAAAGAAAAAAAAAAGATTCGGGCAGCGCACGCCAAGGAGAAACAGCAAATACGAGAAACGTGCAACCGCCCGAATCGCCTTAACCTGTTAAGTTGGACAGCGGGCAACGTCTGGCGTTCGAATCTTTTTACGATTTTTTCGGACGGTCAGAAGCCACACCGTGTCAGGCATTTACAACGTTAGCTCCGCTTGGGCGGCGTTTCCCACTTTTGCCGCCTCGGCCTTCACCTCTTGCAGGAGCGATTTAAACTCACACTTCTCGAGCTCTTTGATCAGCTCGGGGTAATCGGGCCGGATCTTGAGATCGTTGATCGCCACCGGCAAATCCATGTGGCAATCGAGCTCGACCATTTTCCGGTTCTGCTCGATCTGCTCGCGGGCCGCGGTCAGTTTCACCCGCATCTTGTCG
>Ga0066388_100001437_pt1 | contig 13390 bp, 13 predicted proteins | sample PanSoiMetaGPlot6_FD_64539 | JGI IMG/M metagenome (GOLD analysis project Ga0066388, IMG submission 64539) | Tropical forest soil microbial communities from Panama analyzed to predict greenhouse gas emissions - Panama Soil - Plot 6 (Hybrid Assembly) | ecosystem: Environmental > Terrestrial >... | reverse complement strand
CCCCCCGTGTCGATTTCGATCGATTCCGCCGAACTCAAGCAGCGCATTTTTGCCGGCCGCTTTCTTACCACCCTCTACGATCTCGAGATCGAGGGTACCAAGCATCGCGTCATCCCGCGCGATTTCCAACTCGACCCGGTGCGGGAAAATCCGGTGCACGTCGACTTCATGCGGCTGGGCGAGGGCGCCACGATCCGGGTCCGGATTCCGATCCACGTCGTCAACGTCGAGCAGTCGCCGGGCGTGAAGCGGGGCGGCGCGATCAACATCGTCACCCATGCGCTCGACGTCGTGTGCCCGGCCGACCAGATCCCGGAAGCGATCGAGGTGGACGTGAGCGGCCTCGAGATCGGCCATTCCAAGCATCTGAGCGACGTGACGTTGCCGGCCTCGGTGCGGCCGGTCGTGCACGCCGACGCCACCCTCGTCACGGTGGTGGCGCCCTCGGGTTACGCCGAAGAGCTCAAGGCCGCCGCCGAGGCCGCCGCGGCCGCGGCCGCGGCTGCCGCCGCTGCGCCGGTCCCGGGCGCGGCGCCAGCCCCTGGTGCGGCGCCGGCTCCGGGCGCGGCTGCTCCGGCCGCCGGTGCGGCTCCCCCGGCTGCGGACAAGGCGGAAAAGAAATAGACGCGTCCGCCGACCGAATTGGGGGCGCCCTTGCTATGTGGGGGCGCTCCCGTTCCGCGTCAGCGTGATACGCAAGACGCGGCCTTCACCCAAACCCCCGCTCGGGGCCGACGCGCCGGACAGCCGAGCGTGAACTTCGCCGCCAGGAACAACCCTCTCATGCGTGTGCTCGTCGGGCTGGGGAATCCAGGCGAGCGCTATAAGCGCAACCGCCACAACGTCGGTTTTATGGTGGTGGACGAGATCATGCGCCGCCATGAGAGCGCGTTGCACCGGCTTCGCTTTCAGCGCGGCGTCGGCGCCGGAGGGCGAATCGGCGACGAACGCGTGTTGTTGATCAAGCCTGATACCTACATGAACGAATCCGGGCTGGCCGTGGCCGAACAGACTCATTTCTACCGGCTCGAACCCGCGGACGTGATCGTGTTTCATGACGAACTCGACCTCGCGCCGGGCAAGCTGCGCGTCAAGATCGGGGGCAGCGACGCGGGCCATAACGGGCTGCGGTCCATCACGGCCTACGTCGGCAACGAATACAAGCGCGTCCGAATCGGCATAGGTCATCCGGGCCACAAGGACCTGGTGCACGACTACGTGCTCAGCGATTTTGCGAAAAGCGAGCGGCCCTGGGTCGAGGCGCTCTGCGCTGTCATCGCCGACAATGCCCCGTTGTTGGTCGCAGGCGCGGACGCGAGCTTTCAGAACAAGGTGCATCTCGCGATGCAGGCCAAGGGATTCGGCGGACCGCCCTCCGGCGCCGATGCTCCGGACTGAAAACCTCCCCATCTATCGCACGCAACGATTGCGGAACACGTCATGGGTTTCAAATGCGGTATCGTCGGCCTGCCGAACGTCGGAAAATCGACGCTGTTTAACGCGCTGACCGAGACCGCGGCAGCGCAGGCGGCGAACTACCCGTTCTGCACAATCGAGCCCAACGTCGGCGAGGTGGCGGTTCCCGACCCGCGTCTCGACGAACTCGCCAAGCTCGCCAAGTCGATTCAGATCGTGCCGACCCGGCTCACCTTCGTCGACATTGCCGGCCTGGTGCGCGGAGCATCCAAAGGTGAGGGTCTCGGCAATCAGTTCCTCGCCAACATCCGCGAGGTCGATGCCATCGCCCACGTGGTGCGCTGCTTCGACGACAGTGACGTGACGCATGTCACCGGAAAGATCGACCCGATCGCCGATATCGACACGGTCGAGACCGAATTGATGCTCGCCGATCTCGACAGTTTGGAGCGGCGCGTCGACGGCCTCGAGAAAAAGGCGCGGGGCGCGGACAAGGAGGCGAAGGAAACCCTCGACCTCGTGACGCGCGCGCTCGCGCTGCTGCGTGACGGCAAACCGGCGCGCCTGCTCGAGCGCAAGCCCGAGGAAGCCCGGTTGTTCGCTCAGCTTGGTCTCTTGACCTCGAAGCCGATGCTTTACGTGTGCAATGTCGACGAGGCGTCGGCCGCGACCGGCAACGGCTACTCGCAGAAGGTCGAAGCACGCGCCCGGGACGAGCACGCCGGGTGCGTCGTGATATCGGCGCAGATCGAGGCTGAGATCGCCGTCCTTCCGACCGGCGAGCGCGACGAATATCTGGCGCATCTGGGGCTGACCGAGCCCGGTCTCGATCGCCTGATCCGCGCCGGTTATACGCTGCTCGATCTGGTTACCTTCTTCACCGCGGGGCCTAAGGAAGCGCGCGCCTGGACCGTGACCCGCGGGACGCGCGGGCCGCAGGCGGCCGGCGTCATCCATACGGACTTTGAGCGCGGGTTCATTCGCGCCGAAACAATCTCCTATCGCGACTACGTCGCGCACGGGGGGGAAGCTGGCGCGCGCGACGCGGGCAGGATGCGGCTCGAGGGCAAGGAATACGTCGTCGCCGACGGCGACGTGATGCACTTTCGGTTCGCGACCTGACCCTGTTGCGATCTACATCTCGGCGCGGCTGCGCAGCGCGCCGAGATGATCGTTCACCCGGAAGGTGATCAGCACAAACTCGGCTGCCAGCCGGGCCGACAGCACGGCGAGGCAGGCGCCCGAAATGCTCAGGATCACCACCAGGAAGGCCGCGAGCGGGTTGAACGGCAGCAGCTGGAGGCCGGCCACAACCCCGAAGGCACCGGCCACGATAGCAACAAAGAACGCCAGCCAGAAGAACACCCGGATGATCGACGGCGTAATGAACCTTTCCCACTGGAACAAGTCGCGAATGTCGAACATACCGGCCCTCCTCATGGGCCCGGTCGCCTGCTGCAGGCCGCATGCGCGCAGAGACTGCCTGCCCCGCACCACCGGGTCAACGCGGTAGAAGTGGCGCCGCTGTCCGTGGCATTACAGGCCCCAGTACGCTCTACGTGGCACGGGTGCTCATGACAAAGCTCTTTTGGGAGGATTTTGCCGTCGGCCAGGTCAATGAATACGGTCGCCAGCTTGTCAGCGCCGAGGATATCAAGGCGTTCGCGGCCGAGTTTGATCCGCAACCGATGCACCTTGACGAAGAGGCGGCGCGCGCGACGCTGGTGGGCGGATTGTGTGCATCCGGCTGGCACACCTGCGCGATCATGATGCGCATCATTGCCGATGGCTTCGTGCTCAATTCCTCGTCCATGGGCGCGCCCGGCGTCGAAGAGATCCGCTGGCTCGCGCCGGTGCGTCCAGGCGACGTGCTGCGCGTGCGCGTGACCGTTCTCGACAAGAAGGCATCGCAAAGCCGGCCGCTTCTCGGGTTTGTCGGCTTGTTTTTCGAAGTGCTCAACGAGATCGGAACCTGTGTCATGACCTCGCGAACCAACATGATGTTCGCGCGCCGAACATCGGCGCCCGCGGGTGCATCGGTATGAAGTTTTTCGAGGACCTGCGAATTGGCGAGCGCCGGGAACTCGGCACCCACACTTTCACGGCCGAGAGCATCAAGGCGTTCGCACGGCGCTACGACCCGCAGCTCTTTCATACCGACGAGGAAGCGGCGGCGCGCTCGCACTTCGGCGGCCTGTGCGCGTCGGGCTGGCAGACCGGCGCGGTCAGCATGCGCCTCATTGCGCTTGGCAACCAGCGCGACATCGAGGCCCTGCGGGCCAGCGGCCAGGATGTGCCGGACATCGGGCCCTCGCCGGGCGTGCGCGATTTGCGCTGGTTCAAGCCGGTTTATGCAGGGGACACGATTTCCTATGCGCTGGAGATCAAGGACCTGCGCGACGCCGGCCCGCCGGGCTACGGGCTTGTCGTGTCCGAGACCACCGGGACAAACCAGGCCGGTGAACTGGTCTACTCGGCACAGGGCGCGGTTTTCGTGGAGCGAAAGCGCAACCGCAAAGGCTAGCCGGCACGCGGCACTGACCGCTCGGTCAACGCGCCATAGGGTGTACTACGGATCTTGCGCTGGCATCGGCAGCTTCCTAGCTTTGATCGCAGAGCAGGATGTTGCGCCATGGAACCCCTCAAACTGATCGCGCTCGACAAGGACGACCTCGAGGTCATTTCGGCTCACCTGCAGGACGCCGTGGTCAATGTCGGCGACATTGTTTGGCTGCGGGGCGAGAAGCGCCTGGTGTTGGGGCTCAACCGGTTCGACTGGGAGGCCGCTGGCTGTAGCCACCCGCAATACCAGCGCCGCCGCACCGCCTTGCGGTTTGAACGGGTCAACAGCGTGAAGTGTCGAAACGTTCACCAGACCGACAAGGATTCCGTACTGAGCCTGCTTGCGGTCGACTTCGTGGAGAGCGACCCGCCGGGCGGCTCGATTATTCTGACGTTCTCGGGCGGCGGATTGTTGCGGCTTGACGTCGAATGCCTGGAGGCCGAGATCGCCGATCTCGGACCCGCCTGGGCGACCACTCACTGTCCGGACCATTCCAAGGACGTCGCCGAAAGCCGGCGTTGACGTTGCCTGATTGCCGCGTCATGAGGGTCTGACGCAGGCTGACCAGGACAAATCGACCAATGCCGATCCGGCTCGATACGCGCAGCTCCGATTTCGGCGCGCGTTTCCACGAATTTCTCGGCACCAAGCGCGAAGCCGCGCAGGACGTCGAGCAAGCCGTGCGCGCGATCGTGGCGGATGTCGGCGCGCGCGGCGATCCTGCGCTGATCGAGCTTTCCAGAAAGTTCGATCGCGTTGATCTCAACGCAGCCTCGCTGCGCGTGAGCGCGGCTGAAATCGATGCCGCATATGCGCGATCCGAGGGCGGCGCGCTCGCCGCCTTGCGCCTCGCCCATGGGCGGATCGAGGCCTATCACCGTCGGCAACTGCCGCAGGATCAGCGCTTCACCGACGCGATCGGTGTCGAGCTTGGCTACCGCTGGACGCCGGTCGCGGCCGTCGGGCTCTATGTTCCGGGCGGTACCGCAGCCTACCCGTCGTCCGTGCTGATGAACGCGGTGCCGGCCAAGGTCGCCGGCGTCACCCGCTTGGTGATGGTCGTGCCGGCACCGGATGGTGAGCTCAATCCGCTCGTGCTCGCAGCCGCGCGGCTTGCCGGCGTCGATGAGATCTTCCGCATCGGCGGCGCGCAGGCAATCGCGGCACTCGCTTATGGCACCCAGAGTATTCGCGCCGTCGACAAAATCGTCGGGCCGGGCAACGCCTACGTTGCGGCCGCCAAGCGGCTGGTATTCGGCAAGGTCGGCATCGACATGATCGCGGGACCGTCCGAAGTGCTGATCCTCGCCGATGCGAGCGCGAACCCCGACTGGGTTGCCGCCGATCTCCTGGCGCAGGCCGAACACGACACGGCCGCGCAGTCGATCCTGATCACGGACCACCCCGCGCTGGCGGACGACGTCGAACGTGCGCTGGCGGCGCAGCTTGCAACCTTGCGGCGCGGCGCGACTGCACGCGCGTCCTGGCAGGACTACGGAGCGATCGTGCTGGTGCGCGACCTTGGCGAAGCGATTCCGCTGATCGACGCGATTGCCCCCGAGCATCTCGAAATCATGGCGGCCAGCGCCGAAGAGCTCGCCGACAAGGTTCGCAACACCGGAGCGATCTTCATCGGCGCGCACACGCCGGAAGCGATCGGCGACTACGTGGCGGGCTCCAACCACGTCCTGCCGACCGCGCGGTCGGCACGCTTTTCGTCGGGGCTCGGCGTGCTCGACTTCATGAAGCGCACCTCGATCCTCAAATGCGGCGCCGAGCAGCTCGCGCAACTCGGCCCCGCCGCCATCGCGCTCGGAGAAGCCGAGGGGCTTGACGCTCACGCCCGTTCGGTCGCGGTGCGGCTCAATCGACGATGAGCTCGTCCGATCGGCATCGCCTTGTCAAAGTGACCCTCGACGAGGGGTCGATCGGCCGGTCCAACCCCGATGTCGAGCACGAGCGCGCGGTCGCGATCTACGACCTGCTTGAGGAGAATTCGTTTCGACCGCGCGGCCACGAGGGCGGGCCTTACGAGCTTGCGCTGTCGATCACCAGTAACCGGCTGGTGTTCGACATCAGGCACGCGGACGGCTCGCCGGTGATCGCGCATCATCTCTCGCTCGGCCCGTTGCGGCGCATCGTGAAGGACTATTTCCTGATCTGCGACAGCTACTATGCGGCCATTCGCACCGCGAGCCCCGATCAGATCGAGGCGATCGACATGGGGCGGCGCGGTCTCCACAACGAAGGTTCCGAACTTCTGATGGAGCGGCTGCGGCACAAGGTCGACATGGACGTCGACACCGCGCGCCGGCTGTTTACGCTGATCTGCGTTCTGCATTGGAAGGGCTGATCGATGGCGGGCGGGGGACGGCCGCAGGCCGTGTTGTTCGCCTGCGGTCTTAACACCGTGCGCTCGCCGATGGCGGAAGCCATGTTCAAGCATTTGTTCGGGACCAGCGTCTACGTCACCTCTGCCGGCGTACGCAAAGGCGAGCTCGATCCATTCGCGGTCGCGGTCATGGACGAAATCGGTCTCGATATCGCCAAGCACAGGCCGAAGACGTTCGAGGAACTCGAGGACTGGGAAGGGCTCAACTTCGACGTCATCATTTCGCTTTCGCCGGAAGCCCATCACCGCGCCCTCGAACTGACCCGCGTGCTGGCGGTCGACGTCGAATACTGGCCGACGCCCGACCCAACCGACGCTTCAGGCAACCGCGAGCAGCGGCTCGACGCCTACCGGGTCGTGCGCGACCAGCTACTGGCGCGCATCAAAAAGCGCTTTGCGTCGGCGTCGACTGGCAATGAATAGGGCCGCCCGCAGGCACTTCTGCGCAGGTGGCGGCGTCCTGGGCGGCTGTTGTCCGGCCGGGCCGATTCCGCTAATTTCCGCCACCCTACCATGGAGTTAACGAGGAATCGGGGGCCTTACGACCAGAGCAAAGGCCGCATCACCTATCGCTTCAAGTCATCGAACCCCAGCCGGATCGCCGCGCAGTCCCGCGCCCCGCGACCACGAACGACCGCGAGCGCGGTCTACCAGAGGTGTTAATGATCGGCCGTACAAAATTCGTTCTCGCCTCCGGATCGCCGCGCCGGCTCAGTCTGATCAATCAAATCGGCATCGAACCCGACCTGCTGTTGCCGTCCAACATCGACGAGACGCCGACCAAGGGCGAGTTGCCGCGCGCGTGTGCCAACCGGCTGGCGCGGCTCAAGGCCGAAGCAGCGCTCGCGAGCGTGCGTAAGGACGACGAGCTCAAGGGCGCCTTCATCCTCGCCGCCGACACGGTGGTCGCGGTCGGGCGGCGCATCCTGCCGCAAGCCGAGCTGATGGACGAGGCCGGCCAATGCCTGCGTCTCCTGTCCGGTCGCAACCACAAGGTCTTTACCGCCGTGTGCCTGGTCACGCCCAAGCAGGGATTCCGCCAACGGCTCGTGGAGTCGCGGGTGCGCTTCAAGCGGCTCTCGGAGCAGGACATCGAGTCCTACCTCGCCTCCGGCCAGTGGCGTGGCAAGGCCGGTGGCTACGCGGCACAAGGCATTGCGGGTTCGTTCATCGTCAAACTGGTGGGGTCCTACAGCAACGTCGTCGGCCTCCCGCTCTACGAGACGATTTCGCTACTTGCAGGTGAGGGCTATCCGATCCATTTCGGATGGGTCAACGCGGCGGCTTGAGCGGCTCTTTTGCACGCCGCGGCGTAGCCATAGATGTGATGGCGGCGATGGTGCCCCGGCGCTGGACGAGAGCCACCTATTGAACGCGCGTCCCAAGACTGCGAACCCGTGCCCGATCTGCGGCAAGCCGCGGGTCGAGCAATTTCGGCCGTTCTGCTCGCGTCGATGCGCCGACATCGACTTGCACCGCTGGCTGGGCGGCGCTTATGCGATCCCGGCGACGGAACAGGACGATGACGAGCCGGATGAGGCTGGCCCCGATAACGCCGATCCGGGCGAGCGGTGATCCCGGTGCGCGCGTTGCACGCGCGTCGCCGCGGCCATTTTGCGTTGCTGGACAGGTCTCTACCGAGCCTTTATAACGCCCGGCGCCGTGCGAACCTTCGTTTCGCGGTCGGCGCCCAGGTAGCTCAGTTGGTAGAGCACGTGACTGAAAATCACGGTGTCGGTGGTTCGATTCCGCCCCTGGGCACCATGAAATCAAGGTGTTATGTTCGCAAGGTTTTTGCCAGCGGCGTATAGGTACTCACTGGGCACTCAACCGGACTTATTCTTGGGATGTGCAAATGCTGGCGGCGGCGTTGATCTAGATTTTTTGGGCGAATCAAGACTGCAACGCTGAGCGAAATCCAAGAGATCTGGCGATTCCTAAGCGATCGACCGTTTCGTGGCCGAGCCAGTGAGATGGTCGCCGGGCCGCAGCCGCTCTTCAAGCTCGTATGCGCTTTTGGAATTACATGCCTTTAGTCGCGAAGCGCTCATAGGGCCCGCCGGGACCATAGTGTGCGTCGTGGACGAGCAGCGCGATGCGCGCCTGTTGCTTCAATTCCAGCCGTTCCGCCTCCCCGAGGTGGTCAAGGGACGACGGCCAGGCGTCCAGCAGCTTCTCGAGCTCCTTGCGGCAGATGCGGGTTAGGCCAGGCAGGTCACGTCGCAGCTTGTCGAGCGCGGACTGCGCCTCGATCTTTTCCCAAACCTGCTCGAGCGCACCGGGATGACCGGCGGGCAGCCACGGCGCGTCGAGAACGCGCGCGATCTCCTCGACCAGGAGCGGCAGCCCGACGCCCGGGTTCCTCCTGATCATCGCCTCCAACGATCTGCGCCTTTGCCTCGACGACAATGTGGCCTCTCCCCATGCGGTCGTGCGCGTATGTTCTTAAGTGGTTCGTTATTCGCCAAACCCATTCAAGTTGATCCTGACATCCTGGCAGCAGGACATCGGGACAGGCGACGGGACCGATTCGGAAAATCAAAAACGAAGTCATTTCAGGAAGTTGGAATTCTCCGTCCCGCTGTCAGGCTTGTCCCAGTCAGAACCAGGTACACGGCAGATTATTTGCTAATTTAACTAATCGACGATTGTTGCTGCGCGGCCCGCCATCGCGATCGGTGTCCTGACGCGCGGACACGATCATCCTGCTAGCTTGATTAGATCCCTGAGTGCTTCCACTAACGTCCCATCGGAACGCGCGAGCTCATCTAAGATGGAAAAGCGGTGATGGCAAGCTGAGCAAACCACTTCACTTGCCCTTCGGGCGCGCGTTGGTTTTCTTCATATGCAAGTGTACACCGAGCAAGCCCGGGTCGCTGGTGAATTCGATGCCTTCTGCTTCGAATGTGGCTTTGATAGCAGTCAATGCCTTGTTCATCCCCGCGCGTGACATTTCTGCGCCGGTCTCGAGACGTTCGATCGTGTGCAAAGCAACCACGGCCTTCTTGGCGAGGTCGCGCCGATCCCAAGCAAGGAAACCCCGTGCAGCTCGAATCTGCCGACCATCGATCATTGCTTAGCAGCGGTTCCCGTGAAAGAGAGCCCAGCCTGGGCTCGTCGGAGGAAAACGGCCCTGAAGGACGGCACAACGGGGCCGCCGCCCAAGGACCGAGAGCAACGGTACCGCTGCCGCTCTGTAGCCTGTGTGACTTGGATCACTACGGCAATGGCCGCGCCGGGTTGGCGTCAATGTCCAACACACCACGGTCGCACGCGGCTTTGTATGATATCATTTGCGCGAGACCTCGCGATGGAAAGGCTGCTATGAGAGGCATTGCCGATTGGTTAGCGTCAATTGGCCTGGCAGAGTACGCCCAGTGCTTCGCTGACAACGCCATCGATCTCTCCATCGTCCATGACCTGACGGAACAGGACCTCAAAGACCTCGGGGTCCTGCTAGGGCATCGGCGTAAGATGCTGCGTGCCATAGCCGAGCTTGAGCCGTCTGATATTTCACCGGCCAAATCCCCAACCAAACCGATATCGCGAGAAGAGGCCGAGCGGCGCTACCTGACTGTGATGTTTTGCGATCTGGTCGACTCCAGCGCGCTGACAAGGCGCTTGGATCCGGAAGACATGCGGCGAGTGATTGAGTCCTATCACACCTGCGTTGGCGAGGTTCTGGGCCGTCACCAGGGCACTATCGCCCGATTCATGGGTGATGGCGTGCTCACCTATTTCGGTTATCCGCGCGCGCGGGAAGATGATGCCCAACGGGCCGTGCGAGCCGCGCTTGCACTCGTCGAAGCAGTAGCGCAGCTGCGGACAAGTGTCGACGGGGTGCTGCAGGCACGTGTCAGCATAGCGACTGGCACCGTTGTCGTGAGCGCGCTTCTGATCGACGACACCCTGGCCGAGCAGGCCGTCGTTGGCGAAGCGCCAAACCTCGCTGCCCGCTTGCAATCACTGGCGGACCCGGAGACGGTCTTGATTTGCCCGAGCACGCGCCAGCTCGCGGGCGAGCTTTTCAATTACCGGTATATCGGCCCGCTTGCTTTGAAAGGCTGGGCGGAGCCGATGCCGGCTTGGCAGGTGCTGGGGGCTAGCGGTGTAGAGAGCGGCTCGGAGGTCATGCACAAAAGCAAACCGCCGACGCTGTACGGACGAGAAGAGGAGATAGAGCTGCTGTTGCGGCGGTGGCGTCACGCCACCCTGGGTGAGGGCCGTGTGGTGATGCTGACTGGCGAGGCAGGTATTGGCAAGTCGCACATTGCGCGTGCGTTTGATGAGCGGCTGCACGGTGAAGCGCACGTCACATTGCGTTATTTCTGCTCGGCGCATCACACCAATAGTGCGCTGTTCCCGTTCTCCAGTCAGCTCGAACGTGCGGCAGGATTTGAGCGCGGCGATTCGCCTGCTGAGAAGTTGTCCAAACTCAATATCCTTGTTGCACGGTCCACGGCGGACCCAGAACACTTCGCGGTTCTGGCCCGCCTTCTCGCATTGCCCGCAAGCGACGGTTACCGGCTCCAGGAGCTCAGCCCACAGAAAGGCAAAGAGCGAACGCTGCGGGTATTGCTGGCTCAACTTGAAGGCTTGGCGGTACGCCAGCCGCTATTCGTCATTTTCGAAGATGTCCAATGGGTTGATCCCACCTCGCTCGAACTGCTCGCCACAGCCGTTGAGCGCGTGCAGCACCTCCCGGTGTTGTTGCTCATCACCGCGAGGTCGGAATTCATGCCGCCTTGGCCGAGTTACCCGCACACGACCACGCTTCCGCTCACGCGCTTGGGCCGGCGCGATGGTACGACATTGATCGAGCGGGTCACGGGCGGCAAGGCGCTGCCGAAGGAGGTGATTAACGAGATTCTCGAGCGCACCGACGGCGTTCCTCTGTTCATAGAGGAACTGACGAAAACGGTGCTCGAAAGCGGGCTGCTGCAGGAATGCGACGGCGCTTATGTTCTCGAGCGTCCACTGCCAGCCCTGGCGATCCCAAAAACGTTGCACGCGTCGTTGATGGCGCGCCTTGATCGATCGCCACCGGTGCGCGAGGTGGCACAGATCGGTGCGGTTGCGGGCCGCGACTTCCACTACGAATTATTGAACGCCGTTGCCGGGCTAATGCGGGATCACCTTGAAGAGGCGCTTAATCAGCTGGTCCAGTCCGAATTAATTTTTCGGCGAGGCGAGATTCCGCATGCGGTTTATAGCTTCAAGCACGTGCTCGTACGCGACGCCGCCTACGCCAGCCTCCTGAAAAATCGCCGAGGTCACCTGCACGCTGCCATCGCAAACGCGCTCGAACAACACTTCCCTGAAATCGTACAAACTCAGCCTGAAACTCTGGCGCACCATCTCACCGAAGCCGGACTGATCGAAAAGGCGATCGAGTACTGGCTGCTGGCCGGCAAAAACGCGGCGCTGCGTTCAGCCAACGTTGAGGCCATCGCGCACCTGCGGCGCGGCATTGAGCTGACGGTCCGCTTGCCGGAGGGCGAGGGCAGGAACACGTCTGAGCTTGATCTCCAATTGGTTCTTGGGCCGTGCCTCATTGCCATGCACGGGCCTGCCGAGGGCAATGCGCTCGCCACCTTCGCCCGTGCCCGAGAGCTGTGCGAGCACCTCGGACGGCCGCCTGAATACCTTCAGGTGATGTTCTGGCTCGCGACTGCGAGTGTTGTTCGGGGCGAATTGCAAAAGGCCATCGAAGCAGTGGCTACCCTGCTGAGAGCGGCCGAAGCGCGCGGCGATCGGCCGGCTTTGATCAATGCGATACGTTTGCAGGCAATGATACTGTTTTTTTTGGGGCGCGTTGTCGAAGCCCGCGAGGCGATCGAACGCGCCGCTGAGATGTTCAGGACAAGTCAAGAAACCGACAAGGTAGCTGCTCGGTCGGCCGGCCAAGACGCCGGCGTGGCCATAATGGCTTTCATGTCGTGGGTGCTCTGGATTCTCGGCGACGTTGACACTGCCGTCGCACGCATGGCTGAAGCACTCGAACGTGCAGAAATGATCCATCACGCGCACACGCAGAGCTTCGCTTGGTACTATGCGTCGGTTCTGCATGCGCTGCGCGGTGAGCCGGCAATCGCGCGAAGTTACGCAGAGCGGTGTCATGCGATGGCGGAGCAACATGGGTTCCGCCAGTGGCTCCGGTTATCGCGTGCGATCCGTGGCGTCTGTAATGCTACCATGGATCCATCAACTGGTTACTTTGATGAGGTTGAGGCTGCACTCGGTGAGTATCAGCGTGCTGGCTATCAGCTCGCCATCACGGCGCAGTTTGTGCTGCTATGTTCCGCCCTATTGATGCGCAACGAGCCCGAGGCGGCTCTGGACACGATCGACCGGGGGCTCTCGATCATGACTCGCAACGACGAGCGGTGTCTTGAGGCTGAACTATATCGGCTAAAGGCTTGCGCGCTGCTCGCGCGCGGCGCGTCGGACGCCGAGGTAGCAGCTTTGCTCGACCAGGCTGTGCAAACAGCGCGCACGCAACAAGCGAGGTCGCTCGAGCTCCGTGCCGGGATAGACCTTGCCAGGTTCTTGATGAACAAAGGTAGGCCTGCCGAAGCGCTCAATCTGCTTGGCCCGCTCTATGGCCGCTTCACCGAGGGCTTTGACACGCAGGATCTCAAGAACGCACAAGCTCTGCTCGCCGAACTTAATTGTGACGCAAAAACATTTGATAATCACGCTAAAGAACAGAATAGTTGATCCTGTCGTGCGACTCTTCATCGCAAACGTGAGGTCGCTCAGCCGCGGGCGAGGGTAGAGACTGCTCCAGCTTTGATCCGACGCGCGCAGTTTTCGAGTCAACAAGTCGATCCAAAGATGATTCCGACACGTGCACGTGGCCGCGATTGCTTTGGTCAGCAGAATGCATGCGGGCGTACGCGTGACGGTGGCATAGGAGGCGGCGACTACTCGCCCCGCCACACCGGTTTGCGCTTCTCGACGAAGGCGCGCACCCCCTCCTCGGAGTCTTTGGAGCGCAGTGCCGCGACGACGGCCGG
>Ga0066388_100001436_pt1 | contig 13394 bp, 11 predicted proteins | sample PanSoiMetaGPlot6_FD_64539 | JGI IMG/M metagenome (GOLD analysis project Ga0066388, IMG submission 64539) | Tropical forest soil microbial communities from Panama analyzed to predict greenhouse gas emissions - Panama Soil - Plot 6 (Hybrid Assembly) | ecosystem: Environmental > Terrestrial >... | reverse complement strand
TCGTCGAGTTGCTCGGCGGCTTCCACCGCCCGCTCCGCCGCCGCGAGCGCCGGGGCGTAACGGCCCGCGAAGGTCAGGTCCTGGGCGTGGTCGATCAGCGTCACGACCGCGCGGGCGGCGGCTGGGCCGGTCATGGGGTGGGGGTCATTCGTCGGCCTCGGCCAGTGCTTCCTGCGCGGCCTCGATCAGTCTGGGCCGGACGGTGAGGCGGCGGGCCACCTCGCCGGGGTCGGCTTGCAGGAACGCCCGCCAGGTCCGGTACAGGCGGCTGATCTCGCGGCTGACCTGCTCGTTGAGGTTCGCTTCGCGGCGTAGGACGGTCTCGCTGAGGTACCGGTCGCCGGTCAGTGCCCGGAACGGCTCCTGCCGGGCGAAGGCTTCGCGGACCTCCTCGACCAGCGGCTCGCCGGTCTGGGTGAGCTCGGCGTAGAGCCGGCCCCGCAGGTCGGCCGGCAGGTCGGCCGCCGCGGCGTCGCGGAGCAGGATGACCGGCCGTTCCAGCGCTTCCATCCGCCCGATCTCGATCATCACGTTGGGGTTGGGCTCGTGGGTGAGGACGGCGGCGTAGCAGTGCGCGCGCATCAGTTTGGCTTTGAGGTTGGCCCACAGGCCGGGCTGTTCGACGGTGTCGTCCGCGCGGACCACCGCCCAGTAGTACGGGCGTGCCTCCAGCACGCTGCGCACGGCCTGGTAGATCTCGCGGGCGCGGGAGTCCCCGAAGGACATCGCCACGAAGCAGGACACGTACGGGTCCAGCCCGCCGTCGCGACCGGCCTGCGGTGCCCGCACCTCGGCGAGTTCGGTCTGCCGGGCGTGCAGGGTTCGTTCCAGGCCGGCGCGTTCGGCGTCGAGGGACAGCATCAGCTCGATGACCTTGTTGTACTGCTCGAACATGACCTGGACGTCCTGCACACGCAGCGTTCTGGCCAGCAGCATCAGCGCGTTGTTGTACAGCGAGACCAGCGCGTGTCTGCTGACCTCGTCGTGCAGGTCGTGCCGGGCGGCGAGCTTCTGCACGGCGGAGTTGTCGGCGTTCAGGTGCAGGGTCAGCGGCTCGCGTTCGGTGCTGAGGAAGTCTTTGACCAGGTCCCGGATGAATCCGGGCATCGCCAGGTCGTGCGCCACGTCCTCCATCTCGCGGCGGCTCTTGCTGTCTCGGGTCTCGGTCAGCACGGCCGGCACCGGGACCGGCCGGAAGCGGCTGACCCGGGGCAGCACCCGCAGCTCGGGAAACAACACGTTGTAGGCGGCCTGGAGCTCGGTGAACCGTTCCTGCTCCTCCACACCCAGCGGCTCGAAGATCGTCTCGGAGCTGGCGACGTCGAGACGGCTCAGGTGCACCTTGTCCGGCCACGTCTCGGCGTACCGCTTCAGGAACCGCTCGGCGAACGGCTCGGCGCAGTTGAACACGCGCATGCTGCGGGCGGCGGCCAGCAGGAAGTACTGGTTCGCCGAGCCGGGCTCGGTGATGTAGTAGACCACCCGGGAGCCGTCGGTCCGCACTGGCGCGGTCTTCATGTACTCCCCGACAGTGATCGGCTCCGGGTCACTGTCCAACGGCATCAGGTCAGCAACTGCGCGGAAGAAGTCCTCGTGCTCCTCCTGCACCGACATCGCCAGCACGTCGTAGGAGTGCCACCGCATGATCTCCACAAACCGCCGGTGGTCACTTCTCGACAGGGTGGTCAGCTCGCCGACGATCAACCGGCCGAGCGCCTGCTGCACGGCGGCGAGCGCGGCGTTGCGGACGACGTTGTCCCGCGCCGCGTTCGGCGTCAGCTCATTGCACTCGAGGACGCCCTGCACGAACTTGGCCCACGGCGGCAGCACCTCACGGTTTCCCGCACTGATGAACATCCGCTGGACGTACACGTCCACCACGCCGCGCGCGTTCAGGTCCGACCGGCGGTCGGTGACGGCCAGCACACCCCGCACCCGCCCATGCCCCTTGCCGTCGGGCTGGGTGATGTCCTCCCACTCCACCGGCTCGTCGACGGCGACGACGTGCAGCGAGAACTCCCGGGTGAACTTCCGCTCCCAGAAGTCCGTGTACGCAGCCCGGCGCTCCCGCTCGGAGGCGTACCGGCGGTGCCACGGCGCGGTCACCGCGTTGGAGGGCTCGGCGTCGTCGTCCAGATACACCGGGACACCGATGAAGTCGGCGTACGTGCGGATGATCGTCCGGAGCCGGTCCCGGTCGAGATACCGGGTATGAGCCGGTCTGATGTGCAGGGTGACGGTCGTACCGACCAGCGTCCGCTCAGCCGGCTCGACCGTGTACCGCTGGCCACCCCGGCTCTCCCACCGCAGCGCCGGCTCGCCGGGCGCCTTCGTCACCAACGTGACCCGCTCGGCGACGATGAACGCGCTGAGCAGGCCGATACCGAACTGCCCGATCAGGTCGACCGCCCGGCTCCGGTCGGCCTCCCGGATACGCTGCCGCAGCTCGTCCGTACCCGACCGGCCGATCGTCGACAGATAGTCGTCGATCTCACGCCGGGTCAGCCCAGAACCGTTGTCGTGCACCTCGATCGTCCGCGCCCCGGCGTCGACCGCCACCTGAACCCGCGGTGCCGGCGGCTCAGTCTCCCCACGCTCCCCCGCGAGCTCGGCACGCCGCCTGATCGAGTCGTGTGCGTTCTGGATCATCTCCCGCAGAAACACATCGGGATCCGTATACAGATTCTGAGCCAAAAGCTGGATAACCCCAGCCAACTGAATTTGAAAACTTCGTTCCTCAACCGCCATCGCTTGCCCCCGACTGTCCCGGTAACCCCCACAGATGAACGAAAATCGTACCGCGGCAGCTGGCGGTCGCGTGGACGTCAAGTGACCGGGTCGTGGTCGGCCCGGACAGCCTGGTCGGCTACCTACCGGCGGCCCGCTGATCGTCTCGGATCCACCCGCCCAGATGCAGGGCAGGGTACGGGCCGCGGTTACCGCTCGGTCCGGGTGAAGCAGCGTGCTTTGTGTCTTGCGACGGAGGTGGCAGTACACAGTGCACCGAGTTAAATCGGCGAGGTTACGTCGGTGGGAGCGCTAGCCGGCCAGGCCGCGGACGCAGCCGTAGAGGCCCCCGGTGCCGAGGTCCAGCAGCGCGGCGAGCATGCCGACCAGCGCCGCGACCGCCGCGCCGACCAGGCCCGGGACGCGGTCCGCCACGGCGAACGCCGCCAGCAGCGCGGTGACCAGCACTGCCGCCGACCCGCCGAGCAGCTCCACCGCGCCGAAGTCCAGCGGACGCGATGCCGGTTCCGCCGCGCCGCCGAAGAGTCCATGCCCATCACGTGCTCACCCCTTCCCCGTCCCGCATCACCTGTCATCGCCGTCCGGGGGCACGTTAATGTGCCCCGCCTGCCTGGTGGTTGCTGGCCTGCACCGCCCGCGACCACACCACCCAGTCGGCGCACATCACTGGTCCCGCGAGCCGCCCGTCATACCAGCCCGGATCTTCCCCGGCCGCAACGTGGCCAACCTCAGCGGCGCCGCAGCGCGCGGGTTCTCCCACCTGGACACGGTGAAGGTGGTCACCTTGAGGTATTCGACGAACGCCCGCCCTCGCCCAGGCCGTGCGCACCGCCAGCGCCGGACGCCGGCACACCGGCCTCGCCCACCGTCTCGGCCTGCTCTGCCCGAGCTAGCCCAGAGCTAGCCCCGGCAGCGGCTCAGTGGGGCGGGATGCCCTGCGGCGGGCGGAACAGCGAACCCGGGTCGTAGGCGGCCTTGGCCCGCACGAGGCGCTCGTAGTTGCGGCCATAGTAGGCGCGGTGCCATCCGGCCAGGTCCGGGTCGGGGTAGTTCTGGTACGCCTCGCCGTTCGCGTACGGGCGCAGCGCCGCGTGGAACCCGCGCAGCCAGTCGCGCTGGCGGGCCATCGACCCGGCGGAGGCGCCGTCGGCCCAGGTCGTGGTCAGCTGGGCGAGGAACAACGCGCCGCGGTGGACGAAGGCGGTCGCCTCCGGCGGCACCCGGTTGATCGCGCCGCCGAGCGCGTCGAGGGAGATCCCGCCCTCCCCGCCGCCGGCCAGCCGGCCGCGCCGCTCGGCGGCCCGGACCAGCACCGCGATCCCGGCAGCGGGCAGCGGCCGGTCGACGAAGTGCGACGCCGCGACTAGCGACTCGCGGGCCAGCCGCCCGCCGGGCGCCTGCGACGGCAGGTGGCACTCGGCGATGGTCCGACCGGAGCAGCCGGCCTCGGCGAGCATCGCGTCGGCGTACCCGCGGGTGCGCACGGACCGCGTGGTCGGGTCCGTGCCCACCCGGGCGGCCAGGCCGTCCAGCAGCGGCTGCAGGCCGCCGGCCGAGCCCAGGTAGAGCCCGGCGACCAGCACCGACGGGCGGGCCCGGCCGGCAGAGCCGAGCAGCTTGCAGGTCGACCACAGCGGGTCCGGCGCCGCTGGCGCCCAGCGTTGCCAGCCGTCGACCACCCGCGCCGCGGCCGACCACGGCCAGGAGAGGAAGAAGAGGGTGCCGGCCGGGGCGGGGTGCGTGCGCAGCCGCAGCGACGTCAGCACCCCGAAGTTGCCGCCACCGCCGCCCCGGCAGGCCCAGAACAGCTCCGGCTGCCGGCGCGCGTCGCAGTCCAGCACCCGGCCGTCCGCGGTCACCACGGTGGCGGCGACGAGGTTGTCCGAGGTGAGGCCGTATGCCCGGCCGACGACGCCGACCCCGCCGCCGAGCGCCAGGCCGGCCAGCCCGACGGTGGGGCAGGAACCGGCCGGCACGGTGATGCCGTGCCCGGCCAGCGCGGCGTACACGTCGACCAGCCGTGCTCCGGCGCCGATCGTGGCGGTGCCGGAGGCGGCATCGACTCTCACCGCGTGCATCGGGGTGACATCCACCACCAGCCCGGGGCCGGTGGAGGCACCGATGTAGCTGTGCCCGCCGGCCCGCGGCACCACGGCGACGCCGTGCCGGCCGGCGAAGGCCAGGCACGACCGGACGTCGGCGGTCCCGGCGCAGTAGGCGATGGCCGCCGGGCGGATGCCGTCGTAGCGCGGGTTGAAGACCAGCCGGGCCGTGCCGTAGCCGCGGTCACCCGGCCGCACCAACCGGCCGTCGAGGTCGCGGGCGAGCGCGGCCCAGTCCGCTGGGCGGGGCTGGCCGGACCCACCGCTCGCCCGCGGCGTGGTAGGCCGGGCGCCGCCTGTCGTACGAATCGTACCAGTCGTCCCTGGCGTCCCAGCCGTCCCTGGCGGGCCGGGTCGGCCGGCGGTGCATCCGTGCACCGCCACTCCGGCTGCCGCTGCCACGGCCGCCCCAGCTGTGCCTCGCAGGAACGTCCGGCGGTCCATGGTCCCCAGTCTGGCGCCACTGCAGGCGCACAGTGCACAATGGTCACGGACACGACGCACGAGTCACAAGGCGCATGCGCCGGTCGGGACGAGGTCGCTGGGGAAGGCGCAACTCGTCCGATCGGAGGGTTCCCGTGCCGGCTCGTGGTGTCGTCTATGTTCACTCGTGCCCGCCCGCGGTCTGCCCGCACGCCGAGTGGGCGATCTCGCGTGTCCTCGGGACGCGGGTGACTCTCAGCTGGACCGCTCAGCCCGCCTCGCCGGGCCAGCTGCGCGCCGAGTGCGCGTGGACCGGCCGTCCGGGCACCGCCGGCGCGCTGGCGACCGCGCTGCGCTCCTGGTCGATGCTGCGGTTCGAGGTCACCGAGGACCCGAGCCCCGGCTACGACGGGGAGCGGATCGTGCACGTGCCCGGCCGCGGCGTCTACCGGACCTCGGTCGGCGCGAACGGCGACATCATGGTCGGCGAGGGCCAACTGCGCGCGCTGGTCGCCACCGCCCGTACCGCCGAGGAGTACGCGCACACCCTGGACCGCCTGCTCGGCGCCGTATGGGACACCGACCTTGAGCCGTACCGGCAGGCCGGCGACGGCGCCCCGGTCACCTGGCTGCACCAGGTCGGTTGAGCCCACCTCCCTCGGCGGGTGACGGGTGATCCTGGCTCACGAGACGGGCTGTCGCACCCACCGGCTATGTTGCCGGCGGCGGTACGGTGGGGCGGCTGCGGTGGAGGTGCAGTGGGACAGGACCGGAGCGGCGGCGGGCCGGCGCCGACGCTGGGTGTGATCGAGGGGCTGGTGCTGAGGCCCGGCGCCCGTGACGTGGCGCCGCTGGCGGTGCCCGTCCTCGGCTCGCTCGCCGGGCTGGGCCGGCGGCTGCTCGCGGCGCGGACGGCCGACGGCGCCAGGCTCGGCCTGGTCACCGGCGCGTACATGGCTTGGGCGGACCCGCCCGCGGCGGAGACCGACGGGCCGGTCGGCGTGGCCGTGCTGGCGAAGCTGTGCGAGGCGCTGGGTGTGCCCGCCACCGTGATCACCGACGATCCGTGTGCGGACGTGGTCCGGGCCTGCTTGGACCACGTGCAGGCCCGTGCCGAACTGCGGGCTGTCCCGGCCTCGGCGACGCCGGAGGAGGTGCACCGGGCCGGCGGCGGCTGGGGGTGCACCCACCTGCTCGCGGTCGAGCGGCTCGGGCCGGCCGCCGACGGGCGGGTCTACACGATGCGCGGGCTGGACAACACCGCCGTGACGGCGCCGCTGCACGTGCTGTTCACCCAGCCAGGGGTAGCCACCGCCGGGATTGGCGACGGCGGGAACGAGATCGGGATGGGCGTGCTCCCGGTCGACCTCGTCGCCGGCTCCATCCCGAAGGGCGAGGCGATCGCCTGCACCGTTCCGGTCGACCATCTCATCGTCGCCGGCACGTCGAACTGGGGATGTTACGGGCTCGCCGCCACGCTCGCGGTCCTCGACCCGACCTGCGCGCCGGCCGTGGCCGCTCTGGTGGACCCAAAGCTCGACGCTGGGCTGATCCAGGCGGCGACCGCGGTCGGGGCGGTGGACGGGGTGCAGGGTGAGGCGCAGCCGAGTGTCGACGGTGTTTCACTGGGTGCCTACGCCCCATTGCTGAATGCGCTACGGTCGATCATCCTGGTGGAGGTATCCCGGGGGAGATCGTGACATGGCACGACGCAAGGTCGCCGCGCAGACCATCCTGGCCAGCACCGTGGCAGGCACTGCGGCGTCTGTCGTGCTCGCCGTCATCACGTCGATCACGGTCACGGAGTCGAGCCAGATAGCATTTCTGGTCGGCTGCAGCGGCACGCTGCTTGGCGCGATCCTGGGTGTCGGCGTGACCGTGAACGACCGGCTGGACGAGTTGGACCGGCGCCGGATCGAGGCGGCCAAGCTGCGGTCGCTGGCGGAGATGCCGGAGGCCGAGCTGGAGGTCGTCGAGCTGACCCGGTGCCTGAAGCATGTCTACGACGCCGAGAGCCAGTACGCCTCGCTGCTCTGGCACATCGCGGTGAACGCGCTGCAGGACGCCCGGGAACAGATGACCACGCTGGCCGGCGGGCGGTTCACCTGCTCGCGGCGGCAGGAGGTGTATGTGGTGCGGGAGGCGCTGACGAGCACCCGTACCGAGGTGTGCGCAGTCGCCGCCCGCGGCCCCGTCTGGTGGGTCAACCCGGAGGCGGACGGGTACTGGCGGGTGTACGCCGAAGCGGCGAAGCGGATCCCGATCACCCGGGTGTTCCTGGCCGATGCGCAGACCCCCGAGCTGCGCTCCGTGCTGGACCGGCATGCGGCGCTGGGGATGCGGACGTTCAGCATCCCGATCCAGTACGTGCCGGCTGCGTTACGGGTGCCGATCGTGGTGTTCGACGACGGCCTGCTGCACCACAGCTACCTGGACGGCACCATCGACGACCGGCGCGAGGTCGAGTTCAGCACCGACAGCCGAGAGATCGCCAAGGCCCGCCAGGACTTCAGGCTCATCATGTCGCTGCCGCAGGTCGCCGAGTGGCAACCTAGCCCGGCCGTCGGCGGGACGCCGCGGCGGGCACCTTCAGCACCGGCTGACCGCGGCCCGTCGGCGTAATCAGCTCGGGTCGGCACCGCCCAAGGGAGCGGGTAGCTAGAGGGGGATGTTGCCGTGGGCGCCGCGGCCGGCCGCGGCCTTGGCCAGCGCCTCGGCGAGCGCCTGCCGGGTGCGGCCGGGCTCCACCACCGCATCCACTACGCCGAGGTCCAGTGCCCTGGTCACCCCGCCGGCGATCTTCTCGTGGTCGATGGCGAGCTGGGTGTGCAGGGCGGCCCGCTCTTCGGCCGGGGCGGCGGCGAGCCGCTTGCGGTGCAGGATGCCGACCGCGGCGGAGGCGCCCATCACGGCGACCTCGGCGTCGGGCCAGGCGAAGACCGCCGTGGCGCCGAGCGCGCGGGAGTTCATCGCGATGTAGGCGCCGCCGTATGCCTTGCGGGTCACCAGCGTCACCCGGGGCACCACCGCCTCGGCGAACGCGTGCAGCAGCTTCGCGCCGCGGCGCACCACGCCGTCCCATTCCTGGCCGACGCCGGGTAGGTAGCCCGGAACGTCCACGAGGACGACGAGCGGCACGCCGAACGCGTCGCACATCCGGACGAACCGGGCCGCCTTCTCCGCCGATGTGGCGTCCAGGCAACCGCCCAGCCGCAGCGGGTTGTTGGCGATCACGCCGACGGTGCGGCCGGCCAGCCGGCCCAGCGCGGTGACGATGTTGGGCGCCCATTTCGGGTGCAGCTCCACCGGCTCCGCGTCGAGCAGCTCGGCGACGATCGGGCGTACGTCGTAGGCCCGCTTGGCGCTGTCCGGCAGAAGGCGCTCCATGTCGGCCGGCCGGGCGGCGGCGGCCAGGTCGAACCGCCCCGGGCGGGCGAGCAGCTCGGCCAGCGCCCGGCCGCGCTCCATCGCCTCGGCGTCGGACTGGGTGGTCACGTGCACGACGCCGCTGCGCCGCCCGTGGGTGTCCGGGCCGCCGAGCCGCTCCATGTCGACGTCCTCGCCGGTCACGCTGCGGACGACGTCCGGCCCAGTGACGAACACCCGGCCGCCGGGACCCATCACCACGATGTCGGTGAGCGCGGGCCCGTACGCCGCGCCGCCGGCCGCCGGACCGAGCACGATGGACAGCTGGGGCACCCTGCCGGAGGCGCGCACCATCGCCGCGAACACCTGGCCGACCGCGTCGAGAGCCTCGACGCCCTCGGCCAGCCGGGCGCCGCCGGAGTGCCACAGCCCGACCACCGGCACCCGTTCCCGAACGGCCGTGTCGATAGCGTCCACGATGTGCCGGCAGCCCCCGGACCCCATCGCGCCGCCCATCTTGGTCGGGTCGGTCGCGAACGCGATGACCGGGCCGCCGGCCACGACGCCGCGCACGGCGTAGACGCCGCTGCTGTCGAACGGGGCGAGCGGTCGCAGCGAGCCGGGGTCCAGCAGCGCGGCGAGGCGGACGGCTGGGTCACGGAAATCCGCCGCCTCGGCCCCGGTGGCCGAGGCCTGAGCGAATGTGGTCACGAACAATCCCCCCTAAGCTTTGCGGACAGCGATGGCGACGTTGTGACCGCCGAAGCCGAACGCGTCGTTCACCGCGGCGGGCACGGTCATCTGGCGCGGGGTCACCCGGACCACGTCCACCTCGACGCCCTGGTCGGGGTCGTCCAGGTTGCGGGTGGCCGGGATGACATCGTCGCGGACCGCCAGGATCGTGGCGATCGTCTCGACCGCGCCGGCTGCCCCGATGAGGTGGCCGAGCATCGACTTGGGAGCGGTCACCACCGGGTGGTCGCCGAGCGCGGCCCGGATCGCCTTGGCCTCGGCCACGTCGCCGGCCGCGGTCGAGGTGGCGTGCGCGTTCACGTGCGTGATGTCCGAAGTGGACATACCGGCGTCGCGGACCGCTGCGGTGATCGCCCGGGCGGCCCCGCTGCCGTCCGGGTCGGGGGCGGTGATGTGGTAGCCGTCGGCGGTGATGCCCGCGCCGGCGAGCACCGCGTACGGGCGGACGCCGCGGGCGGCCGCGTCCTGCGCCCGCTCCAGCACCAGGACGCCGGCACCTTCGGCGAACACGAAGCCGTCCCGTTGCTTGTCGAACGGCCGCGATGCCGCCTGTGGCGCGTCGTTGCGTGTGGACAGAGCCCGCATTTGTCCGAACGCCGCGATCGGCAGCGGGTGGATGCACGCCTCGGCCCCACCCACCACCGCGACGTCGCAGGCCCCGGACCGGAGCATGTCCAGCCCGAGCGCGATCGCCTCGGCGCCGCTCGCGCAGGCGCTCACGGTGGCCCGGACCGCGGCCCGGGCGCCGAGGTCGAGGCCGACGGTCGCCGCTGGACCGTTCGGCATCAGCATCGGCACGGTCAGCGGCGACACCCGGCGGTGGCCTCGCTCGCGCAGCACGTCATGCTGGCCGAGCAGGGTCAGGGCACCGGAAATGCCGGTGCCGATGACCACCGCAAGCCGTTCCGGCTCGATGGTGTCGCCTGTGGACCCGTCCTGCCGCGGGTGCCGGAAGCCAGCGTCCGCCCATGCCTGGCGGGCGGCGACGACCGCGACCTGCTCGCCGCGGTCCAGCCGCCGGGCCTCGACCCGGTCGAGCACCTTCGTGGGCTCGACGGCAAGCCGACCGACGATCCGGGTGGGTAGGTCGGTGGCCCACTCTTCGTCCAGCACGGTCACGCCGGACCGGCCCTCGAGCAGACCTGCCCACGTCGAGGCGACGTCCCCGCCGAGCGGGGTGGTCGCGCCGACCCCGGTCACCACGACGTCGGGCCGCTGCCCGCCGCCGGCATCCCGCGCGGTCCTGCCGTCGAACCCTACTGTCATGCCGCCGCCCGGGCCTTCTCGATATAGGAGACCGCGTCGCCGACGGTCTTCAGGTTCGCCAGCTCGTCGTCGGGAATCTTCACGCCGAACCGCTCCTCCGCGGCCAGCGCGATCTCCACCATCGACAGGGAGTCGACGTCGAGGTCGTCGGTGAACGACTTGGCCGGCGTCACGTCGGAGGGCAGCACCCCGGCCACCTCCTCGAGGATCTCGGCCAAGCCGGCGCGAATCTCGTCAGACACTGGTTGTCCTTTCTGTTGGGGTATTGACGGTCACTTCGACTACACAACGGATTTGAGTTCAGTCAGGCTCGAGGGCAGAGCACGACCTGCCCCGCGTAGGTGAGGCCGGCCCCGAAGCCCAGGGTCAGCACGGGCGCGCCGGCGGCCACCTCGCCGCGCTGCACCATTCGGGACAGCGCCAGCGGGATGGAGGCGGAGGAGGTGTTGCCGGACTCGACGATGTCGCGGGCGAGCACGGCCCGGTCCGCGCCGAGCTTGCGGGCGATCGTCTCGATGATGCGCAGGTTGGCCTGGTGCGGCACGAACGCAGCCAGCTCCGCCGGGTCCACCCCGGCCAGTTCGCAGGCCTCGCGGGCCACCGGGGCGAGCGCCGTGGTGGCCCACCGGAACACCGCCTGGCCGTCCTGCCACAGATAGGAGCTGCGGTCCCGGATCGTGATGGTGTCGGCCATGTCGCCGACGCTGCCCCAGGCCGCCGGACCGATGGCGGGCGTGTCGGACGGGCCGACGACCGCGGCGCCCGCGCCGTCGGCGAAGATGATGCAGGTGGACCTGTCGTCCCAGTCGACCCAGTCGGACAGCTTCTCCGCGCCGACCACCAGCACGTGCCGGGCGTTGCCGGAGACCACCGCGCTGGCGGCGGTGGACACTGCGTAGACGAACCCGGCGCAGGCGGCGTTGATGTCGAACGCGCCCGGAGCCCGGATCCCGAGCCGGCTCCCGACCTGGGCGGCCGCGTTCGGGATCGACGACGGCATGGAGCAGGTCGCGACGACGATCAGGTCGATGTCGCTCGGCTGCAGCCCGCAGGCCGCGATCGCCTTGCCGCCGGCGGCCGCGGCCATGTCCACCACCGACTCGTCCGCCCGGGCGATCCGCCTGGTCACCACGCCGACGCGGTCGCGGATCCACTGGTCGCTCGTGTCGACCCGGGCGGCCAGGTCGTCGTTCGTCACGACGGTCGCGGGACGGTACTCACCGAGCGCCATGATGCGGGCGTAGCGCACGCCGGTCGGAGCCCTCACGCGGCACCCGCCCGCACCGGGTACAGCCGGGCCACCGGCTCGCCCGGGCCGACCAGGTCGCCGTCCTCCAGCAGCCACTCGGCTAGCACGCTGTGGTAGCTGGCGCTCAACGGATGCTCCTCACGCCTCGTCCGTACCGTCCCGAGTGGACTACGCGCCGGGACGTGCATGCCCTCGTCGAGGGCGACGGGGTGGAACGTGCCGCCGACCGGCGCCACGACCACCCGCCAGTCCGGGGTGTGCTCGCCCTGGCCGCCGTGGCCGGCGCGGGCGAGCATGGTGCGCGCCGCGGGCAGCTCGCCCGGGGTCTTCAGGGCCAGCACCTCGACCCCGCGCAGCTCGCGCTTGGCCAGGCCGGCCAGCGTGCCCGCGGGCGGCAGTTCGACGACAGCGGTCACGCCGAGGTCGCGCAGCGTCGCCTGGCAGAGGTCCCAGCGCACCGGCCGGCTCAGCTGCCGCACCAGGCGCTGCAGCGCCTCGCGACCGGTGGGCACGGCGGTGCCGTCCGCATTGGACAGCAGCAGCCGCTCCGGGTCGCGCGCGGTGACCCCGTCGGCGAGCGCGGCCACTGCGTCCTCGGCCGCCGCCATGTACGGGGTGTGGAACGCCCCGGCCACCGGCAACGCCTTCACCCGGGCGCCCGTCGGCGGCGTCTCGGCCAGCTCGGCCAGCCCTTCCAGGGACCCGGCGGCGACGGTCTGGCCGGCGCCGTTGCGGTTGGCCGGGACCAGCCCGCAGGCCTCGATCCGGGCGAGGACCTCGTCTAGGTCGCCGCCGAGCACCGCGGACATGCCGGTGGGCGCGAGCGAGCAGGCGGCGGCCATCTCGCGGCCGCGCAGCCGGGCCAGCGCGACCGCGGTCTCCGGGCTGAACACGCCGGCGGCCACGGCGGCGGTGAGCTCACCGACGCTGTGGCCGGCGGTCAGCGTGACGTCGTTCGGCTCGAGCTCGGCGAGCGCGAGCAGCCCGAGTGCGACGACCAGCGGCTGGGTGACCGCGGTGTCGCGGATCTCCTCGGCGTCCGCGGTCGTGCCGAGCCGGCGCAGGTCGAGTCCGCTGACTGCGGAGAGCCACCGGACCTGTGCCTCGGCACCGGGCAGGTCGAGCCACGGCGTCAGCATGCCGGGAGTCTGGGCGCCCTGTCCTGGGGCGAGCAAAGCGAGCACGACCTGACCATCCCCCATCCGGTAGGGCCCGGGCGAGGCCGCCCGGCACGAACTCGCTAGGGCGCCGCTTGTCAGAACCCTACAAAGAGACGTGCATCACACCCGCTCACGCCGACGAGTTTCAGTCAGATATCCACGAGTCGTGGACGGATATTGTACCGTCCGCCAGCCCGCAACGACTGGGCTCGGTGACCCAGCCCTGCGACCCAGCTTGCCCGGAGCCGCTCCGGCTGTGGTCAGCTGGTGATCCTCCCCAGCACCAGCGCGACCTGGAGGTTGAACAGGTCGCGCGGGGTGGTGGGG
>Ga0066388_100001435_pt1 | contig 13399 bp, 14 predicted proteins | sample PanSoiMetaGPlot6_FD_64539 | JGI IMG/M metagenome (GOLD analysis project Ga0066388, IMG submission 64539) | Tropical forest soil microbial communities from Panama analyzed to predict greenhouse gas emissions - Panama Soil - Plot 6 (Hybrid Assembly) | ecosystem: Environmental > Terrestrial >... | reverse complement strand
TCATCAGATTTTGCCCCCTGATGGAGTAGATCTTGGAAAGTTATAGCACACGATTTTCCCTCGTCTGGCGCACCTGAGGGGTTGTTAAGAATAGAGAGGAACGCTGGCCGGGTATAATCTTGGCAGCCGTTCTATCGTCGGCTCATCCCTTGCCAGCCTGCGGCCAGACCCCGAGGAGAGTAAAATGCCCGACTATCACATGACAAGCCCCATCATGTTCGTGGCGTTGGTACTGGTTTGGCCCGTGATTATGCTGTTCATGGGCGCCTGGAAGGCGCTGTTTGAACCTTACGCCGGCCCTGACGAAGAACCCAGGACAGAAGAGGCCTAGCCTGTCAGCATCATTTCGCTTGTTCGGCCAGCTCACGCTGATCTTTTTTGTGCTTCTCCGGATGCGGCAGTTTTACAATCTCGACCGAGCAAGGCGCGTGCGACACGACAGCTTCTGAGACGCTGCCCAGCAGGAATTTTGTAAAGCCCCGCCGGCCGTGCGATCCCATCACAATGAGATCAGCAGGCCACTCGCGGGCCAGGTCGATTATCTTGTCCTTGATATAACCTTCGAGGACCTCGCTTTCAACATTGTCGGTGCCGAACTTCCCTTTCAGTCGTTGGCCGCTATCGTCGACGAGACGCTTGGTGGCGTCGAGTAGTTCTTTCTGCGCCTCCAGAGCCAGCGGTACATAGCTTGTATGCCATCCCGCATACTCTGGATGGAAGGGCTCGACCACACTTACGACTCTCGCCTTGCTGCCCTCCGGCCATGGGCGGGCAAGCACAGCCTCCAGCGCCGCCAATGAATGCGGCGAATCATCCATAGCCAGCAATATGTTCATAGCTTTTACCCTCGCCGGTATTCAGACCCAAAGACGGAACTATGCGGCCTTCTGTTTCTAGAATAGCGAACCTGCCGGGGGGTGGCCCCGATTAACAGCCGGACCGTTAACCCGGAAATGCTCACAGAGCGCAATTTGTGTTAACTTGGAAATAGAGCATCCGTGGTAACGCCCTTTTATATGACTCAGGTGTTCAGATTGAGGCGCATACCCACGGGTGTCTCTTTCTTTTTTTACAGAAGCGCTGCTGAACCCGGAACTCGTCAGGATCCGCCTTTTAAAACGAGCTTCCTGTTATCGCCCAAGGCTGGTAGGGGCGCATCGCCTGCGCCCGCATCGATCCACTGGCCGGTTCTGGGACCGGGTTGATCAGCCTTTGATGACGCCGACCGGCTTTAGCCTGGCGACCCGGCGCGCCAGCCCGGAGGCGTGAACGGCCTCTATAACCTCGTCTATCGACTTGTATGCTTCCGGAACCTCCTCCGTCAAGCCTTCACGGGTAGTGGCTTTAGCAATGACACCTCTGCTGCGAAGTTCGGCGATCACATCCTGAGCCTGGCGACCTTTCCTAGCCTGTGTGCGGCTCATGAGACGGCCGGCACCGTGGCAGACACTTCCGAAGGTCTCGGCAAGAGCCCTCTCGGTTCCCACGAGGATGTAGGAAGCACGGCCCATATCGCCGGGAATGATTACCGGTTGGCCCGTTTTTTGGAAAATCCGGGCCAACTCCTCTCGGCCGGCGGGAAATGCGCGGGTGGCACCCTTGCGATGTACCAAAACCATCTTCTCCTCGGATCCGACCCTGTGCTGCTCGAACTTAGCCATGTTATGCGCCACGTCATATAAGAGGGCAAGCGTTGCCTGTTTACCAAAGAGCTGGTGAAAAACTTGTTGGGCCCAGTGGCTGATGCACTGGCGGTTTGCCCAGGCAAAATTGGCAGATGCCGCCATGGCACCCAGATAGCGTTGCCCCTCGGGCGAACGGATCGGAGCACAGACCAGCTCGCGATCAGGGACGCTCACGCCAAAATTGGACATCAGCGGCTTGATCGAGGCGACGTAATCTGTGCACACCTGATGTCCGAGCCCGCGCGATCCGCAATGGATCATGATGCATACCTGCCCGTCGAAGATTCCAAACTCATCGGCGATTTCCTTTTCGAAAATTTGCTGCACTTGCTGGACTTCGAGAAAGTGATTACCGGAGCCCAGTGTCCCTAATTGAGAATGCCCGCGCTTTTTCGCCCGATCGCTCACAGCGGAGGCGTCCGCGCCTTTCATCTTGCCGAACTCCTCTGTGTGATCGAGATCGCCAGGCTTGGCAAAACCCTCCTCCACGGCCCATTGCGCTCCGCACTCCAGCACGCGATCGAGCTGCTTCGTGTTGAGATTGATCCGCCCGTCAGAGCCGGTACCGGCCGGCACGCTCTTGAACAATTGCTGAACGAGCTCCTCGAGACGCGGCCGCACCTCCTTGATCGACAGCGGGCTTACCAGCAAGCGCACACCGCAATTGATATCAAATCCAACACCACCTGGTGACACCACGCCCGTTTCCAGATCCATAGCTGCAACACCGCCGATCGGAAATCCGTATCCTTGATGCATATCCGGCATGGCCAGGGCGTGATCAAGCACGCCCGGCAAGGTCGCTACATTGGCAGCTTGTTCCAGCGAGAGATCGTGACAGACTTGCCCGATTAGCTCGGGGCTGCTGTAGATAAGCGCATCGACCCGCATCTGCGACTTGTATGCCCGCGGGATCACATAGCGGTAGTCATCTACCTGGCGGAGGATGCCGTCCCATTTCGTGTTCGTCCGCATCATCGTTAAGCCCTTGCCCTACATACGAGTTGCACTAAATGTCCAGGAAAACCTGGGCCGTATAGCCTTCTTGAGTATGCTCGATCTTGAGCTGATGAAAGGTAATTGCCTTTACATAAGTTTTGATCTCATGTTTTTCACGATGGTAATTCTCGCCTTTCAATTCGGCTTGTAGAAACTCCGTCCCATCGCTTATCCGGTGACTGAGTATGGAAAATTCACAAAACAGTTTCTTCTCACCATCAAACAAGTAAATGATCTCAGCTAGCCAATTGTAGAGAAGCGTCTCCACGTCGTCTCCGAACACCTCCACGCTCTCTGCCTGGTGGGCGCGAATTGACTCCGGGTCGACAAGCACTGACGTAAGGGCACGCGCGCACACGGCAAACAAATCGGTCAACGTCGGCGCCCAGGCTCTGAAGCCCATGTCGGCCGGATGATCGAGTACTTCGAAGCCGGAAGCCAAAGTCTCAGGCATAGGTCCTCCAGTATGGGGCTGCTTTGTTGCGAAACCTTTCGGTCGAGCCTCAGGCGAACTGAGAAGCAATGACTGCCGCGTCCCCATTTCTATATTCCCCCACACCGATGCCCGGCGAAATGTTGACCGGCAACATTCCAAAAATTTGGGGCTTGACGGACAGAGGATGCTCCTATACTATCGGAGCACCGCCCGGGGGTCCCGGGCCATACGAGCATCAATAAAAGTGTTCAACTACGGCTACTATTTTTGGTTTATGGAGGTTCACCTGGTGTGAGTTAGGTTTCGTCATAAACCTCCAGGTGAACCGCAGATATCAGATCTGCGGTTCTTTCGTTTAAAGGGACACTAAAAGAGGATTTTCGTTACAAGATGCGCGCTTTCGGATGGTACTACGGCTTTTATTTTGCCAGGGGCAAGCCCGGGTAGCGTCGCCGCACAAGGTTTTTGATGCACAGCGCCCGGGCCCAGCAGAGGATCCGGGCGTTTCGTTTTACAGAGGAAAGAAAGGGAGTTACGAAAGTGTTGGAAGCAAGATTAGCTACTAAACGCGCAGCAGACCACAAGACCGTGGTGTCGCTCTCCGAGCAGGCTACCTGCGGCGGAAAAGAACTGTTAATCATCGGCGGTCCCTGCTCGGTGGAAAGTCTCGAGCAGATGGAAGAAGTTGCCACTAAATTGGCAGCCGCGCCGGTACAAGCACTGCGCGGCGGCGTGCACAAGCCGCGCACTTCGCCCTACTCCTTTCAGGGACTGGGACAGGAAGGGCTGGAAATTTTGCAGACCATCAGAGCCGGTCATGGGATGCCGGTTGTCACCGAGGTGATGTCCTGCGAGCAAGTCGAATCCGTAGCTGCTTCTGCCGACATGCTTCAAATCGGCAGCCGCAATATGCAAAACTTCGAGCTGCTGAAAGCCGTCGGGCGCACCAAGAAACCGGTTTTGCTCAAGCGCGGGCTGTCAGCCACTCTCGAAGAGCTGATCCTGGCTGCCGAATACATCATGAGCGAAGGCAACCCGAATGTAATCCTCTGTGAACGCGGCATACGCAGCTTCGATCCTGCCACGCGCAACGTTCTCGATCTGGGCGCTGTCGTAGCTCTCAAACAGATGACCCATCTCCCCGTCATCGTTGACCCCAGCCACGCCGCCGGCAAACGGGAGTTGGTGCCGGATCTGGCCAGGGCAGCCATCGCCTGCGGAGCAGACGGTTTGATCATCGAGTGCCATCCGCAACCCGAGAAGTCAGTCTCTGATGCTCGGCAGGCACTTTCACTGGAAGACATGATCGAGCTGGTGCACAGCCTGCGACCGATTGCTGAAGCTGTCGGCAGGCGCATTGCCGGTGATAAGACCAAGCCCCAACTGACGGTCGTGACTGCGCACAGCCAGGCCACTGTCCGCAAGCAACCGCGCGCAAGCAGGAGCTAGGAAGATGGAGGAGATTGGCTGGCGACACGACATTCATGCAGCGTCTTCAAGCGAGCTTGCTGCCATCCGAGGGCGAATCGATGAGATTGACGGTCTCGTATCTCGTCTGCTCGCCGAGCGGCTTTCTCTTGCCCTCAGGCTTCCCGGGTTGAAGGCAGAACTTGGGCTGCCCATACAAGACAGCCAACGGGAAGCGGAAGTACTCGATCGTGCTTCATCGGAAACCAGTGACCTGGAGACGAGGCAGGCCCTGCGAGCCATCTACGAATCGATCATCGAGCAGAGCCGCATCATCCAAACAACCGTGTCACATGCACGGGACTCTGCCGGCCATACCAGCGAGCGGGGGCAGAAACGCAGGGCTCGTACGCGCCGCCCCATCCACTTCACTCGCGTAGCAATCATCGGTGTTGGGCTTATAGGCGGCGCCCTGGCCAGACAGATCAAGCGTTCGATGCCACAGACAACGATCGTCGGCATTGATACACCGAACGTACTGGAGGCAGCACTGCGCGAACAGGTCATCGATACCGCTGCCACCGACCCGGCAGCCGGAATTGCAAAGGCGTCGTTGGTCATTTTGGCGGCTGGACCCGATCAGAACCTCGAGCTTCTCAAACGCATCGCTCCAGCGCTCAGACGCCGCCAGCTCGTCGTAGATGTAACTTCTGCAAAGAGGCAGATTTGCAAGCTTGCCGAACGGCTGGACCTCAACGGCGCCGACTTTATAGGCGGGCACCCGTTGTTTGGCAGCGAGAAAAGCGGACTGGCGGGATCCAGCGAGGTCACCGTCGAAGGCAAGACATTTTGCCTGGTTCCCACGTCCATATCGTCTGAAATATCAATTAAACGATTGAGCCGCTGGCTAACGTTTTTAGGACTGCGCGTGGAAAAGACCAGTGCCACCACTCACGATGCCACGGTGGCAAGACTCAGTCATCTCATTCAGCTAGTCGCGGTGACACTGGGCGCCGAAATTGCCCAAGGCAAGTCAGACCGCGAATTAGAGAAGCTGCTTGCCCTGTCGGGCACGAGTTTTCGCCAGGTGGCCCGTTTGATGGCCAGCCCTGCCCAATTGTGGAAGCAGATCGTCGGGCAGAACCGGCAGGAAATCGTGCCCGCCCTCGACCACCTGTCCACCCGCTTGCAGGCGCTTGCCCGGTCAATCGAATCGGAGACCGGCGCCGCCATCAACGAAACTTTCGCGGAAGCCAACCGCATCCCGCCGGCGCTCCGATAAAACAGGCCGGCTCCTACATCTCCGACGTATCTAGCGCATTTGTTTTGGCGCTCGCTTGACGGCGGGAGCGGATGAGGCGCCACAGAAAAACCAGTCCCAAAAGCGCAACCACGCTTACCGCCCCGGCCAGCATCACCGGCAGTAGAGCCTGAACATTCTGCGGCGTGGCCCGGGCATAGTCCTGCACGGCCCGGTAGTCATCGGCAATCGCCTTGTGCTCCTGCCCCTGCTTGGCCAGCGAGACGGCGCGATGGGCATAAGCCAGCCCTCTTCCCATGTAGGCAAGCCGATCTTTAGGGTTGAGACTAACTGCTTCCGTGTAATCGTCGATCGCCTTGTCGTTGTCACCGAGCTCGCTGTAAGCCCGTCCACGATCACGCCAGGCATTGGCATCTTGAGCGTTAATATTGATTGCCTTGCTGAAGTCCTCAACAGAAGCCTGATAGCGTCCGAGCTTGCTATTTGAAAGTCCCCGGTAGTAGTGCGCTTGCCCATCGCTGGGGTTGAGGATTGTGGCCTGGTTGTAATCCTCGAGCGCCTTGTCATAGTGCCTGAGGTTAAGCAAGCAGGTGCCGCGCTGCCGGTATGCCAGACTGTCTTTAGGATTGAGCTTGATGGCCGTGGTGTAGTCTGCGATCGCCTCTGGCAAATGCCCGAGTTTCGCGTGCGCCAATCCGCGATTTACGAAGGCCAGGGCGTCGTCAGGATCCAAATTGATCGCCTGCGTAAAGTCTGCCAAAGCCTTCTCGGGTTGTCCCAACCTGTTGTAGGCTGAGCCGCGAGAAAGATATGGCAAAGCGTCTTTGGGATTCAGGCGGATGGCGTCGGTGAAGTTATTAACAGCGTTGCGATAGTCACCACGCTTTACGTAGGAGTCACCATTGATGAGATAGTCCCCGGGGGTCAGGTATGTCGGCGAGAATCCCGGCGTACGTCGCTCGAGCATGCCGGCCTCCCAGCCACCATGCAGCGCCGATTTCTTGGTTATCTGCTGGCCCGGCTGCGCCGCCCAGACGTCGTATTGGCCTGACATATCAGGCAAGTCCCTCTGAAAGCGCAAATCGCCTGAAAATGTTGCCGGCTCTCCGGCATGCGCGTCTAAATACTGTCTTGTCCAGACGACTCGCGGCGGATTCTTGCTTGGATCGACTGCACCATGGAGCTTGAAATCGGCATGGTCCCGACCATCGCCCTCAAGGTCATTGCCGTTCTGGCGCAGCAGCAAGAAGCCGTGCAGCTCCTGGCGCCCATACTTGATGGTGAGATCCCACTGCCCGGCCAGATTGATATGCTCTTTTGGCGGTGCGGCGTTGACGGCAGCTGACAGGTATCCGGCCCAAAAGCCGAGGCAGAGAAGCGCAACCAATCGTATAGACATTGCTATTGGTGAATCCTGAGAGGAAGCCAACCACCCACGCCCTGTTTATAACATCAGTTTGGCTTCCGGTGGGCGAGACGGGCTCGGATGATTCCGCCGAAACCGAGAAAGGCGACCAGAACCACCAATCGCGTCCCTATCCGCGGCAATCCGCCCAGCCCGGGGATCAACAAAAGCAAGCATATTAAGACTGCTCCCACGGTCAGCTTCAGCATGCCGTTGACTCTCGGTCGGGCGCAAAGCCACGGGTTCCGGGCCAACCCCAGTTTGGCAGCCACAGACTCACCAACCAGAGCCACCGAGACAGAAAGCCCGAGAATGAGCCCGAGCTCCAGCACAGCTAGAACCAGTGCGGCCAGCGGGAATCCAATCTCAGACCGGAAAAGACAGCGCGCGAAGACACCGGCCAGCACGCTCGTGACGGCACCGGTGAGCAATGATCTCCAGAACCTGGTTTTGCAGCATTCTTGCGCCGCCGCCAGCGTGCCGGGAATGAGAAACCATGCCGTCGCGCTGCTCAGCAAACAGAAAAGAAAGGCAGGCACGAAAGGTAACGGTCGGTTGGACCACATTCGCCAGTATCGAAAGGGCCGGGTTCTCAGGTCCACTCCCGGCTGGTCGCCGCCAAGCAACATGAAGAGATTGGCGGGCCGGTCACCGGATGTGGTGGCTTCCTGCCCGACCGCCCTGGCAGAACCGCCGGCTGATATGGGGGCTGGCTCGGGTGTATGCGCCGGGGCGGCCAGACAGCCGCTCGCCGAGCTCAACGTCCCAACCACGGCTAGCAACGTGATCAACGCTTGTGGGACTGGAAATTGTTTCCCGCGCTTCACAATCGTCACCCGCCTGCCTGGTTGCCAGCTTGCCCACCGGCAACGATCGTTTGTATGACCAACATCACCGCCAGCCCCACACACCAGGACCCGAGCCCCGAGAGACTTTCGATGGAATCCACCACGAACACTCCGGCGCCGGCGGCAAGCAGCACCAGCATGGACCCGACCTGAGCAGCCGAGGCCGCCTTCCCGGACGGTTCGCGCTCGACTGCAGACAAGATACGCTGGGTGAGCGCCTCCGACACATCGAACTGGGCACTGGCCCTGGCTGCGGCGACGATATCCTGCATTTGTCTCTGCCATTGCGCACAAGGCTTGCAGCTCTTCAGATGCGACTCCACATCAGCCATCTCGTCTGCGGCCAGCGCACCTTCGTCCATCCGTAGCTCGAGAAGGCGTTTCGTTTTATCACATGGATTGTCCACAGAACCATTCATATCCTGTCAGCCTCAGCACACTCACAGTTCCATCTTGCCGAAAAGAGACTTTCTTAGCCGTTCCCGTACCCTGTGAAGCAATGATTTGATAGTGGTCACAGGCTCCTCGATGATCGCCGCTATGTCCTCGTAGGGCAAATCATGCTGGTAACGCAGCACAAAGACGTGTCGATAGCGCGCAGGCAACTGGGCGAGCGCTTCAGAAAGCTGTGCCTGCGAAAGTCGCCGGCAGACTTCCGCCTCGACGTCCTGACCACCGGCCGGTTCAGCGGCTGGATTGTCTTCCAGCATCTCATCCAGGGAATCTTCTCTCTTCGAATCTCGCATCCAGTTGAGACCGGTATTGGTCGCAATTCTCAGCAGCCATGGCTTGAAGGGCGCGTCCGGGCGAAAGCGCGAAAGCCCCCGAAAGGCCTTCAGGAATGTTTCCTGGGTCAGGTCGGCGGCCGATTCGTGATTACGCACCATCTCGTATAAGACGTTGTAGACGAGTTTCTGATAACGCCGCACCAGCACCTCGTAGCCGCCGCCCTCGCCCTTGAGGGTCAGGCTCACCAGTGCGCCGTCGTCGAGATCTACACCTTGGTCGCGCATCCAGCAGCTCGCTATCAACACGGGGACCGGCGGCGCAGGCCCCGCGGCCACGGTCGAGCACAGATTGTCACGTCGTCCTGTAAACACTCTTACCCTCGCGCGGCTGCGCCGCATCGTTTCCCGCAGCGCATAGCATTGCGCAGCAACTATGGTGTCCCGGCAAAGCGGTGCTTCCAGTCTCCGGTTATCAGACCGGAGACTCTCTGAGCAATCTGTTTACGCTGGCCCGGCGTCAACACGGCACGAGCTTCCAGCATGGACTTGAGGCGCTCGTCCATGACTTGATTTCGCAGATCGCGGACTTCATGAGCCTTAGCTGTCAGTTGCTCCTCCGAGGCGTCCTCCCCGGCCAGCATCTCGTTGAGCTCGAGACAGCCCTGAGCCAGCCGCTCCCTGAGCGGCCTCGTCTCTTGGCAGCGCCTGGCAATGATGGCAGACAGCTTCTGGCGCTGGTCGGGGCTTGCATCTATGCGATTGAAGAATCTCGTTTGAAAGTGTTTGATCAAACACTCCTCAAACTGCTTATCAATCAGCTGGGCTGTCGACCCGTTGCCGGCCGAGGCCGGCCCAGTCGGGACAATCAGAACCGTCGCCGCAGCCAGAACAGAGAGTATTGCCAGGGTCCCAGGTCGAAGCACATACATCATTTTCTTCTCCTTTCCATCCGCAGGGCTTTTGCCCACCGGCTGTTGACACATACACGACGGCCGGCAAGAAGTTCCGCGATGCCAATGGCAGTCAGTTAGCGTCAGCGAGCGCCTATCGCTGCGATACTTCGATCGTGCAACCAGCGAAAAAACTAGGGATTCCCTAGAAATGTATAGGGTTTGTGTGCTGATTCTGGTGTCATGCTGAAAGCGGCATCCGAATATTCGGGGGCGAGTTATCCCTCTCTCGGGCTAAACCCGGCATCAGAGTTTACTTTCATGGCTATGAAGGCGTCTCTACCAGTAAGTGGGCCCTTGGATGAATTATCGTTCGACTCCGTTCTCAGGGCTCTGGCCCTCGTTGTGCAAGAACAAAGGGAAATGCGCGGCCTGACGCAGGAGGAAATGGCCGAACGCATAGGGCTCCATCGCACCTATATCAGCCAATTGGAGTGCGGCAAACGCAATCCATCAATTGCTACGCTTCTGCACTTGGCTGCGTGCTTCGATGTTTCCCTTTCCGGCTTCCTGGAGTGGGTCGAGCAGAAAGCAGCTTCGAAACCACCAACCCCGACAGTTTTGCACAGCACTTTCGGGCTATAAGCGAAGAATATTCCCAGCCGTTCACGACGGTTCTTTCCAAGGCTTGTATCGCCCCAGCAGGCGATAAGTTTCCGTCGTGTCCTTCAGCACCTTAACGACGCTGTCGTCTTGATCCTGTCCGTCGAGCTCCATGTCGATGAAGAAGCGATAATGCCATGGCGCTTCCGGAATAGGGCGTGACTCGATCTTGGTAAGGTTGATATCCAATCCGGCAATGCGCGTCAGCAGGAGTGCGAGCGACCCGGGAGTATGCGGAAGCTCGACGGCGCACGAGATCTTGTAAGGGGCTTGAGGAGGAGCGCCATCACACCCGGCAGCGGGCGGGCGGGTGATGACACCGAATCTGGTGCGGTTGTACGGGTAATCCTCGATATTGCTCTTCAACACGTGCAGCCCGTACTCGCTGGCCGCAAACTCGCCGGCGATTGCGGCATAAGCCGGATTCTTTAATGCGCTTACGTGTCTGGCCGCACCGCTCGTGTCAAAATGGGCAACAGCCCGCAGATGCCTGGCAGTCGCAAAAAACTTGCTGCACTGGTCCAGTGCGGCCGGGTGCGAATAGACCTCGCGAATCTCCTCCACGGCTGCCCCTTCTATACCCAGCAGCTGGTGGTGAATCGGCATCGAAACTTCTCCGGCAATGTAGGCTTCGTGGGCCCACAATAGATCGTAGTTAGCGACAATCGAGCCGATGGTCGAGTTCTCCAGAGGCAGGACGCCGTGGCTGGCCGCGCCGCTGAGCACCCGATCAAAGACTTCGGCGAATGTCTCACAAGCAAGGAACTCCGGCGACTCCTCAACCTTTGCAGCCTTGGCGAACAAGTAACCGGCACGGTGACTGAATGCGCCGGGAACGCCCTGGTATGCGATTCGTATCGTGTCAGTTTGCGAGCTCATAGAAACTCCGGCAGTTCCTTGACAGGCTGGTCGACACTGAAATCGACAACGCCCAGCCTCGCCTTCGGCAGAACAAACTTGATCGTGTCACCCTGCCTCTTCTTATCGTGGCCGATCGCCTCGATCAATTTGGCACTATCCGTGCCGGCAGGAATCTCCTGCGGCAAACCGGCCGTAGAGAGGAGAGCCCGCAGCCGGTCGAGGGCGGCGCCGTCGATCAGCCCCTTTCTCACACTCAGCTTCAAGGCATAGATCATTCCAATAGAGATGGCCTCGCCATGCGTCATCTGATAGTCAGAGACCTTCTCCAGCGCATGGCCGAGCGTATGTCCTAGATTCAGCGTTCGCCTCAGGCCCGATTCGAAGGGGTCTTTGCCGACGACGAGCAACTTCATTTTGATGCAGCTGATCACGATACCGGTCAAGGTCGGATCATCGTAGGTGAAAGCGCTGTCCAGCACTTGCTCGAGAACATCGAAAAGCGGTCTCGGTCCCGGCTGATAGTCCGATGAGCCGGCCACCGTCTCTTCGATAAGCGCGTACTTTATGATCTCCGCCATGCCCGAGGAGAACTGCCTTTGCGGCAGTGTGGCCAGCATCAATGGGTCGACGACAACCACGTGGGGAAAATAGAATGTGCCGGCCAGGTTCTTCGCAGATGCAAGATTTATGCCGTTCTTGCCGCCTATAGCCGCATCGACTTGAGCGAGCAGCGTCGTCGGCACAAGCGCCAGATTCAGTCCACGCTTGAAGGTAGAAGCCGCGAAACCGGCCAGATCGGTCACGGCACCACCGCCGACGGCGACCACGGCATCATGCCGGTCGAAGCGGTGCTTTTGCAGGAGAGTCCATACTTCCATGAGAATTTCGGCATCCTTGCATGCCTCACCGTCAGGAACCTCGTGGCTAACTACCTCGAAATTCTCCCGCTCCAGGGGCGCTTTCAGCTCAGCGGCTATGTGCTCGCTGGAGCCGGGCTGAAAAAGAATGAGGGCGCGATTACCACAATGAACCTGTCTCAACACGTCCGGCAATCGACGGTGAGCGCCTGGTCCGACCACCACGCGACTCTGAATATCTAGCTGCGAATGCCAGGCGAGCGTCAGCACCGGTCCGCGGTGAGGCGCGTGGCACAGGCACTTCATTCCGACTCCGCTGTGGTATCGGCTTCAATGGTGCCAGTCCGTGCTTTATGCGAGGCCACGCTTCCCGAGGTAGATCCCAGGCTGTGGCAGTAGCTCTGATAGGCCGCAAATGACAGGCGCATGTCCGTCAGGCTGTCCCCACCAAACTTGTCGACGAAAGCCCTGGCCAGGACAAATGCAACCATGGCCTTGCAGACAACCGACGCGGCCGAGATTGCGCAGACGTCGGAGCGCTCGTAATGAGCAGTGTCGGCATTGAAGTCCGGAAACGAGACGGAGGGAAGCCCCTTGCGCAACGTAGGCAGAGGCTTCATGTATGCTCTGACGCGAACGCGCTCGCCATTGGTCATGCCGCCTTCAATGCCGCCGGCGCGGTTGGTTGCCCGCGTGAAGGGCAGCGTCGCCACAAAGGACTCATCGCTGGCCGGGAAAATAGCATCGTGCACCTGGGAGCCTGGCTTGGAGGCGGCCTTGACGCCGTCGCCGATCTCCACCGCCTTAATGGCTTGCACGCTCATCAGTGCCTGCGCGAGCTGCCCATCGATGCGGCTGTCCCATTGCGTGTAGCTGCCTAAGCCGACCGGCAGCCCCTCTACTTGGACTTCAACCACACCGCCCAGGCTATCGCCTTCTTGCCAGGCAGACTTGACGAGCTCCTTCATGGCTTCGGTCGCGTCATTGTCTGGACAGAACATTTCAGACTCGGCAATTCGACTGAGCAGTTCAGCGAAGCGAAGGTTTTCGAATGTTTGTGTCGTTTTGACCGTGCCAAGCTGAGTGACGTAGGCCGCCATGCTCACGCCGAACTCGCCCAGGAGCTGCTGGCAAATAGCACCGACAGCCACGCGCGCAGCCGTCTCTCTGGCGCTGGCGCGCTCCAGCACGTCTCTGATGTCCTGCTGCCTGAACTTGAGCGTTCCGGCCAAGTCCGCGTGCCCGGGGCGAAAACGCTCGATCGCCTTTTTCGCCAGTTGCTCGGCTACCTCACTTGCCGACACGTCCACCGGAGAAACCGACATGACATGGCGCCAGTTGTCCCAGTCCTTGTTCTTG
>Ga0066388_100001434_pt1 | contig 13400 bp, 9 predicted proteins | sample PanSoiMetaGPlot6_FD_64539 | JGI IMG/M metagenome (GOLD analysis project Ga0066388, IMG submission 64539) | Tropical forest soil microbial communities from Panama analyzed to predict greenhouse gas emissions - Panama Soil - Plot 6 (Hybrid Assembly) | ecosystem: Environmental > Terrestrial > Soil... | reverse complement strand
AGAATGGAGAACGTATTAAAGCCCAGTTTCTTAATAGCCTGCTCGACTGAATCCACTTTGCCTGCGCCACTCACACGCGCAACCACGGTGCTGTAGATTGGCTCGTCCGAGATCGCATGCGTGGCATTTCGACTTTCGTACGCCTGCATCGCATGCATGCTTTCCATCAATCTTTGAGGGATGAAAAGCCGCGCACGGAAATTTCCTCGCATACTTTCGGGATCAAGGTCCGTTACGCCGATAATAGTCAGAGGAAGCTCGCGGGAAATGACAGAATAGGACGCGGAATCCGTGCCTGAACCTCCGGATTCGCGCTCCGCATACCGCAAAACGAGGTGCTTGCCGAGCAGAGGCTGGGCCACGTCGCGAACGTTGATCTCGTCCGGATTGTTGGCACTCTTTCCCAACAACTCGGCTGCGAACAGTTTTTGCAGGATGACCTCTCGCGCCTGCTCGGTTGAGAAGAAGTGTCCCTGCATGTCTTCAAATCCATCACTGTTTCTAGATGAAAGTGGAAGCCCCGCGATCATGGTCAGGTGGGGTTTGTCCTCAAACCGCAGTTCCGCGATAAATCGCAAATCAGGATACGCCTCGAGGACACCTGGAATAGCGGCGATCTTTGCGCGCGCATTGTCGTCGAGATCCGGGCTCTCGGCGGGAGCAGGACCTTGTTGCTCTTGTTCACGACTGAAGCTTCGTAAGTCGCGGCGCGATGAGACGACAACGCTATCGAACAGGCCGGATCGCTGCAGGCGGCGAGAAAACAACTGTTGCAAGCCGATTCCCAAGGAAAGCATGGCGACAAGCGAGGCCACACCGACTGAAATACCAAGCGTAGTCAGAGAATTCCTCAGCACTGATTCACGGAGATTCCGTGCGGCGAGTTCGACTGAGTCGTAGAGCTTCACGCTTCACCCTGCGCCATCGTCCTTGCGGCATTGACTTGATCGCTGACTACTCTGCCGTCGGCCATGGAAACCAACCTGTTCGCATATTTCTCGGCAATATCGCGCTCATGCGTGACCAGGACCACGGTCATCTCCAATGACTCGTTAACGTTGCGAATCAGGTCCATGACTTCCGTTCCGGTGTGGCTGTCGAGATTGCCAGTGGGCTCGTCTGCCAGGAGGATACTTGGCCGATTGATCAGTGCCCGCGCTATCGCAACCCGCTGCTGCTCGCCGCCGGAAAGTTCGATGGGACGATGCCGCAGGCGGCCTGCTAGTCCAACCTGCTCTAGCGCTTCTATGGCAATCGCATCACGCCCCGAGCGCTCAACCTCCGCAAAGCGCAGCGGAAGCTCGACGTTCTCCAGCACAGTCATACTGGGAATCAGGTTGAAGGACTGAAAGACCATGCCGACAGTATGCCGGCGATAACGGGCCAGGTCCTCTCGGGAAAGAGCCCCAAGATCATGATCGCCGACGAGGACGGTGCCTGAAGTCGGGGAATCCAAGCCCGCAATCAAGTTCAGCAATGAAGACTTACCAGAACCGGAAGCGCCCAGGAGCGCAAGAAACTCTCCGGGCTCAATTTGCAGAGAAACGCCATCCACCGCGCGAATGATGACGCTGCCCATTTGGTAGTAACGGCAGAGAGAGGAAATCTGTATTGCGGCGCGGGAACTCAAGCTGGCCTGATAAGGAGTCTAACAGGAAGCGCGTTGTGCGAGGGTCACGCCTATACGTGCATCGATGGAAGGGCAACACATGCTCTGGCCGCTGAATCGAATGCCAGAATGGAGGCAATCATGCGCATCCCATTTCTGCTCGGACGGATACTTTTCGGCGGATATTTCACCATGAGCGGCGTGAATCATTTCAAGCAGACAAAACAGCTAGCACAGCATGCCAGCGCGAAAGGCGTTCCTAAGCCTGATCTAGCGGTGCTCGCTACGGGTGCTGCGCTGATCGCTGGTGGTACGAGCATCTTGTTAGGGTTCAAGCCCAAGGTCGGAACTGCCGCAATCATGGGATTTCTCACGGGAGTGTCCCCCATCATGCACGATTTCTGGAAGCAGGAACGCTCCGAACAGCGCATGAACGACATGATCAATTTCACCAAGAATCTCGCTTTGGTGGAGGCGCTGCAGCTCTGATGTCGGTCGAAGAACCGTGGCCCGCCAGCCTGGCACCAGAGCCGTCCGTACGTCAGCGCGCCAAGAAAATGCTGCGTGAGAGCATCGCAGCGTGAGGATTATCAGAGACGGGCTTGTCGCCCGTGCAGTTTATTGTGCTTTCTTTGGTAAAGGCAGGTCCGTGGGCGTTTCTCCGGCGCTTGCCTGGATCAATTTCTGCACGGGACCAGCGACGACCAACATCACTTGGGCCCGCGGCTGAATCGCCCCTTGCACAACTGCAAGCTGTTGCGACTTCCATGCCTCGGGCGCCCTTTGGCCGCGGTCCAGATAATCCAATGCTTCAAGCCCTGAAGCACCTAGCGCCGAGAGATCGTGCGACAGCGCCAATGCTTCCTGCAGCAAACCGGAAGTTTCCGCCAATGCACGAAACCGTACGTCGTTATCGCGCCACGCCCTGAGTCTGGCGCGGATTTCAGCCTCCATTCCAGGCCTGATTCTGCCAGAGACGAACCCGTCCACAAGCGCGGCGAACGCTCGAGCTTCAAGGCTTTCAGGTGCTGCTGCGTCAATCAGACGATTTAAGGGAGTCAAAACAGTTGGTTCGGAGGCGGCAAGCTCGTATCGAGAATATCCCTTGACTGGTTCGACCACGTCCACCAAGGTTCGCAACGTAGAGATATCCACCGGGCCGGCCATACGCTGCAGCATGAAACTGCGGGCACTGTTGTGCGTCAGGCCGTAGGCATCAAGCCAGGAGCTGATTGCCTCTATTCTGCCGTACATCGACTTTGCATCGGTAACGTTCTGCGGAGACCACAGGCGCTCGGCGATTGCCGCCATGCGCGGCCAGATTCGCGAATCAATGTTCTCTGCCGAGACGTATTCGGCCCACATGCAGGCCTCGCCGCCGAGAATTTTGTCCCTATCGGTAGGGGACAGGCCCTCTGTGGGGCCAGTAAAAGGATCGACCGCATAATGTGCTGCAGTAGGATTCATTAGATCGAGGTAGTAGCCGGAAGAAAGGAGGCCGCGGTAGCCTTGCCTAGCCGCATCGGCCAGCGATTGCTGCCCGCGCCAAGATTGGATGACGATGCTCTTTGGCAAGTCGGGGCGAAGAATTTCGTCCCAACCTTCCATAGTCTTGCCGTGTTTGGCGACGATTTTCTGCACGCGTTCGTTGAAATAGGCCTGCAGGTCGGCGTTGTTTTTCAGGGAATGTGCCCGCATGAACTGCTGGATTTTCGGATTTGCATCCCATTCCTTTCCGTTTACTTCGTCGCCGCCGATATGAAAGAACTCGTCAGGAAAAAGCTTGGCCATCTCGCCGATGAATTCGTCAAGAAATCTGTAGGTGCTATCGCGCGTGGGATCCATCGCCGGATCGAACACTCCCCACTTGCGCTCGATCGAGTAGGGCCCCGGGCCACTTGCCAGATCTGGATATCCGACGAACCAGGAGGTGCTATGCCCGGGCATGTCGAACTCGGGGATAACGCGAATGCCGCGGTCGCGAGCATAGGAGATGATCTCGCGGATCTGATCCTGCGTGTAGAACAAGTCGTCGGAACCCATCCGGTGCAGCTTGGGGAAACGGCGGCTCTCCACCCGGAAGCCCTGGTTGTCGGAAAGGTGCCAGTGAAAAACATTCAGCTTTACTGCCGCCATTCCGTCGAGATTGCGTTTGAGCACGTGCACTGGCGTAAAGTGCCGGCTTGAGTCAATCAAAAGCCCCCGCCACGCAAAGCGGGGTTTGTCCTGAATTATTACTGCTGGAACGGCGAAACCTTGCGACGTGATTTCGACCAATTGAAGGAATGTCTGCAAGCCACGCATTGCGCCAAGCGTGGTTGGAGCTTTCAGAAGCGCAACCGATGGAGTGACCTCGAGCGTATACGACTCGTCTTCGCCGAGTTCCTGAACCGGCTTGCTCGCTCGATCCACGCTGATTCGTAACTGCGCCTGGTCGGATTGGGCGTAGCCGAAATCCAGCGGCAATGAGCCCGTGTGACGGCGTAAGTCGTCCAAGAAGATCGCCACGGCACCGTGCAAATAAGGGTCGTTATTCGCGGAAACCGAGACAGAGAATGAGTTCGAAATGATAAGGCTGCCGGAAGCCGTCTTCACGCTCTCCGGCCACGGCATCAGGCGAATTAGGTGCGATTCCTGTTCGGCGGTTGTTGGCGCCATGACCAGGATCATCATTAACAGGGCCCACGCGACGCGCATCCCTTTCCTCCCACAAGCTGTTGCGGGCAGAATAGTGGAAGCGAGTTGTGAGCGCAATCTGGTTCATTGGCGAGTTTGAGGCGGGCGCGGTTCGCAAGCGTTCCTAGCCAAGGTACAAACAAACATCGTGGTAACCGGAAGAGACAGTTCGGCCGGTCTGTGCCGCTCGCGGACGGCGATCCGACGAGGGAATTTGCTGACCACCAAAACTAACAGGTGCCGGCGACCTGTGTGCAGCAAGCAAGGACTGAGTTGAAAAGGAACGTGTGTGCGGTGACCCGCTGCATCCCAACTTCACCTGCTCGCGTGCCGGGGCCGCCGACCCAGACGACCCGATATTGAGCCTTGTCTTTCCCCATGCGGACGTCAAGAATTTCACCAGCGCGAATCTTTCGTCGCAGGCCTTGAAGAATCAGGCCAGACGTGCTCATGTTAGTCACGATCGCAGGATCCATGAATGCCCGGCCGTGGGCGTCGAGTCCCCAAACCTCAACCGGCAATTGCACCTCCACGCGCGGGTGCTGACGGCGATCCATAAGTTCCTCCCCAGAGAATCTTCATTCTGCGCGAGAACTGCGGGAAGGAAAACTTACGCGGGTTATCCGACAGAGGGTACCAGAGTGCTGCCGCAACTGCTTGAAAACCGGGCAATTACACTAATCAAGATCAGGCATAGAGCAGGCGCCTGGGCCACGCGGATCTCCGCAACTACCGCACGCTCCGGCTGATGGCATCGGCGCCGACGTGCCCTTCGCCGCAACCGCGAACACTGAAAGTTTCGGGGCCAGCTTTTTGCTGTGGCACTTGGGGCAAGAGGCTTTCTCAGCGCCGAAGATGAGCGCCTCAAACTCGTATTCGCAGGCCTGGCAAAGATATTCGAAAATGGGCAAAGCACACTCCCTTATTGACTGTATTTCAGTATAAGCGTCTGAGGAAGTTTTTACATGGGAAACCCGATTCCTCTTCACCGTCGAGAGAGGTAGATTATGGATAATCAATTGAGCATCCCAACAAGCTCTTAAAGAAAAGCGCCTTACACTCCAGCAAGGCGCTTTCTTTTCGCGCAACAGGGTTTTCTACCAGTAGGTGAAGTTAAGTTTGTCGAGCCAAACGGCATAGTCGGCTGCATAGCGATTGAGGTCTTGCTGATAATTGATCGTCACGCCCTGCCACTTGGTCGTATTCGGTGATCTGTAAATGTTAAGAGTCGCGGTCTTTCCGTTCAGGGTGATGGACTTGAACAGCAGCTTGCCGCCAGATGTGCGTTGCACCTTGATTATTACGTGATTCCATGCATTATTTTTCGGGTAGCATGGCACACCAGTCGGGACCCAATGTTTCGTCACGTTGTTCCAGGTATCCCATTCGTGGCCTCCGGCAAGCCGACACTCGTGACCCCAAATGAATGACTTGCCTCCGGTGAACTGATTAATATCGAGCTCCAAAGCCTGCGAAGCCGGCAAGTTCTTCACGTAGAAGTACACGTCGTAAACAAAGTTATGGAGTTTCGGGACGAGTGTGTGATTGTCGTCGCGGATACCCTGCGACGAGAAGTCTCCGATGATGTGGTTGTTCCACAAGACATCGGCAAAAGACGTAGTTCCTCCGATGTGATGCATCGTGGTTTTGCCGCTAAGCGATGGCGATGAGACGCCCGGCTTCCTGTACCAATTGATTTTCGTTCCAGTCGGCGAACAGCCCGAGCAGATTAAGTACTTGGACGGCATGAGTGCGAATCCTTGCCATCCCTTTTGGTTTTGCAAGTTGTAGATTGTTGTTTGGGTGAATGCCGCGGTTGAGGTAAGTAGCGTTAAAAGGAAAAGAGCAAAGCAAGACAATTTCATCTAAGAACGACTCCAGCGTTTTACTGTAGGGAATTTCTGGTAGGAGACTAACTGTATTCGGCGCTGTGATCAACAGGTCGAAAGGGTATTTTGTGTAACAGTTTTGTGTCAAAAACTAAGGCGAAAAAAATTCCTGCAGCCTTGACTGGCGCAACTTGCGTGAAGAATTGCCCCGTTATTTCAGCCGGTGTTGTGGAGACCTGCAGCGATTCCGTTAATTGTCGCGCCCAGCGCGTAGTTCAGCGCCTCAGTGTTATCCCCTAGTTGCTTGCGGCGCAGCAGATCTACCTGAATAAGGCTCATCGGATCAACATAGGGATTTCTAAGGCGAATGGAGCGGGACAAGACTGGATTTTTTTCCAAGAGACGATCCTGCTGCTTCACGAGCAGTACCATGCGGAGAGAACGTTCGAATTCTTCGGCGATGATTTTCCAGACGCGTTCCTGCAAATCCTGGTCCTTGACCAGCGACGAATAAACGCGGGCGATAGCAAAGTCGGCCTTGGCCATCGCGAGCTCGACGTTGCGGACTAGGTCGTTAAATAGCGGGAAATTCGCGGCCATGTCGCGCAACTGTTGCTCGGCCTGTTTCCCCTGCGCGGCAAAGCGTTCCAGCGCGTATCCAACTCCAAACCACGCCGGGAGTGCGTGGCGGCTCTGCATCCAGCCGAAGACCCACGGGATTGCACGCAGGTCTTCGAGACGGCGGCCTTCGGAACGGCGCGTGGGACGAGAGCCGATCTGAGCATGCTCGAGTTCGTTGACCGGAGTGGCCTGCTCGAAATAGGTAAGCATGTCAGGGTTCTCGGCGACGTGGCGCCGATAAAAAGCGAAGGCCTCCTGCGACATGCGCTCCATGATCGGAGCCCAAGGCTCATCTGACTCATGGCGGGCACCGGCGGATCGCGTTAGTGATTCGAGCGAAGCCGCGATCATGATCTCCAGATTCCATTCCGCGAGAACTGGATCGGAGTACTTCCAATTGAGAACTTCGCCCTGTTCCGTGATGTGTATTTCGCCGGAGAAATCTCCGGCAGGTTGCGCAACGATGGCGGCGTGGGTTGGACCCCCTCCGCGGCCAACCGTTCCACCTCGTCCGTGGAACAACCGGAGCTTCACGTTGTGCTTGCGGGCGGCTTGATGCAATGCACGGTGGGTCTTGTAGAGTTCCCAAATGCTGGTGAGCATGCCCCCATCTTTGTTGGAATCGGAGTAGCCAAGCATCACTTCTTGCCAACGTGACCAGGAATCCAGCAGTTTTCGGTAATAAGGATTGTTCCAGACGCGTTCCATGATTCCGGGCGAGTTCCGCAAGGACTCAATAGATTCAAATAGCGGGACGGGCATGAGCCCGGGATCATCACGAGAACCACAAAGCTCGACTCCGCAGACTTCCGCGAGTTTGAGGAACACGGTTACGTCCTCTTCCGATTCGGTTCCGCTGATGACGTAGTGGCGAACAGCTATTGCGGGGAACGCCTTCTTCCACTTTGCGATAGATCGAAGAGTCTGCAAGACATTTTCGGTAATCGAGCCGATCGAGGGCGCAAGTGCGAGTGCCGATTCCTCTTGAACGGTCGAACGCGTGGAATTCGAAATTGTCTGCAGCGCTTGCTTGTGCGCAGATGAGTGCTGGCGAATATCGAGCGTTGCAAGATGGAAGCCGAACGTTCGCACCTTTCGAAACAAAGGATCGAGCGAAAATTCGCCAAGGTTCTCGCCGCGATTCTGTTTCAGACTAGTGTTCAAAAGCTGAAGGTCTGATTCGAATTCGGTTGCCGAGGCATAGGATTCTGGTGCAGTGCGGTCGGCTTGTGTTTTGCGAAGTCTCGCGGAGACGTAGCTCAGGAACTGACGGTAACCTTCGGTTGCTGAGACACGGCCTAGCCGGGCAGGCTCGTCGCCCATGCGATTGGCATATTCGTTCAGTCTCTCTTCAAGTTCACTGGAAACCGCGATCTGACGGCGCGATGAGCTGAGTTGTTCGATCGCGTGCTGGACTTCGGAGACGTAGTGCCCCAGGATGGTGTTGCGCGCCCGTTCCAGTGCTTCGGTTGTACTATCGACGGTCACAAACGGATTGCCATCGCGGTCGCCGCCGATCCAGGAACCGAAGGAGAGCACCTCCGGAATCTCGCTGCCGGCCAACAGCACGCCATGGACTTCGCGGAATGCGTCGCGAATTTCGCTATACACGCGCGGTAAGCTCTCGAAGATCGACATTGGATAGTGGTCAAGGCCCATGCGGATTTCGTCCGAGACTTGTGGCCGCTGCACGCGGACCTCATCGGTTTGCCAGAGTGCGGTGATCTCGGCTGTGATTTCATCTTCGAGCAAGCGGGCTTCGGAGTCGGGTAGAGGCAAGCGGTCGAGCCGGTGGAGGGATTTGGCTATTCTCCGGCGCTTCAGCAAGACCGTTCGGCGGGCGGCTTCGGTCGGGTGGGCGGTGAACACCGGAACAACTTTGATCTGGCCTAGGGCCGCCAATGCTTCACTGGCGTCCATTCCTGAATCACGCAACCTCGCCAGGGTTCCGCGGAAGGAGCCAGGAAGCGGTGGCTGGCCGGGATAAAGTTTCGCGGCGCGGCGACGCCGTTTACGGTGATTGGTTTCGGCCAGGTTTGCGAGTTCGAAATAAATAGCGAACGCCTTGGTGACCCAATACGCCTCCTGGATGCTCAGCTTTTCGATGACCTCGCGAGCTTCGTGCATCTCGGATGTGTCGAGCTGAGAGCCAGCCGAACGAGCGCGCGACTGAATCAGCAGCCGGCGCAAGTGCTCGACAGTCTTGAAGAGAGGTTCGCCCGCTTGCGCAACCAGCACACGTCCCAGCAACGTGCCTAGCGAGCGGACGTCGCGGCGCAACGGTAGTTCTTTGGCGCGGTCGTCCGTTCCTGCGGTCAACTCGGCCAGACGCGCGGCTTGATCTGGCGCTCCCCATAGTGGCGTTCCGGGCATGATTTTTGTGCATCCATACTAAATTAGGGCACTTTCTGGAGGCTGGCCCCTTGCGGGGGAGAAGGCGTCCCTGAATAATGAAGGTTTGTCATGAGTAATGAAAAAGTACTGATCGTAGAGGACGAAGAAAACGAGCGCACAGGACTCGCCGAATTGATTTCCTCCTGGGGATACGCCGCCGAAACTGCGCGGGACGGCCAGGACGGTTATGAAAAGGTAGTGGCGTGGTCCCCTTCCATCGTAATTACTGATCTGAAGATGCCACGCCTCACTGGCCTTGAATTGCTCGAGAGAATTGCCGGTGATAGCCAAACTATTGCCGTGATTGTTGTAACCGCACAGGGAACGATTGACAGCGCTGTGCAGGCAATGCGAATTGGGGCGTACGACTACATAACCAAACCCATAGACACGAGCCGTCTGCGGACCATTCTTCAAAACGCTTCGGCGCTGCTTGGCGCGCGGGTGGAACTTGAGGCCACGCGCAGGAAACTTCGCGATGCCGGATCGCTAGGATCGTTGGTCGGGCCGTCCAAGAAGATGCAGGAGATTTTCAGGCTGATCGAGATGGTAGCGCCCAGTACAGCGTCGGTATTGATTACTGGCGCGAGCGGCACGGGCAAAGAACTCGTTGCCCGCACGATCCATGAGCTCAGTCCACGCCGCGGGCGACCTTTCGTAGCGATCAACTGCGCCGCGATTCCGGAAACATTGATCGAAAGCGAAATTTTCGGACACGAAAAGGGGGCATTTACCGGGGCGTTGGAGCGCCGCACTGGATGCTTCGAGCTGGCGGAGGGCGGCACGTTGCTGCTCGACGAGATTGGTGAAATGCCGATCGCAACTCAGGCAAAACTGCTGCGCGTGCTGGAAGATCGCAAGCTGCGACGACTCGGGAGCAAAGTCGAGACAACGGTGGATGTCCGAGTTCTTGCCGCGACCAATAAAGTCCCGGAGGAGGCGGTGGCGCGGGGCGAACTGCGGAACGACCTGTACTATCGCCTGAACGTGTTCAACATTCACATGCCGACGCTGCGTGAGCACCGCGAAGACATTCCTGACCTCGTGCATTCGCTGCTTTCGGAGATGAGCTCCAAACACGGTAGGAAAGTGGCAACGGTGAGCGAAGCAGTGCTCAACGCGTTCAAGAATTACAGCTGGCCGGGAAATGTACGCGAGCTGCGGAATACGCTGGAACGCGCCGTCATTGTTTGCGAAGGCGCAGTGATCGAGACGAAGCATCTCCCGCCGGCATTTGGTCAGGCTCCCATTCGTCCGACTATGGATGATGCGGACTCAATCCGTGTGGGGGTTGGAACAACTGTGGGAGAAGCCGAGCGGCTGCTGATAATCAAGACACTCGAGTCGACGAACAACAATAAGACGCGCGCGGCCGAAATCCTGGGGATCAGCTTGAAGACGCTCCATAACAAGCTGAAGGAGTATGGAAGCTCCACTGCTGAAGCTCGCACCGAAAAGGAAGAAGCGGAAGGAGTAGCTGAGCCGTAAGCGAATTTGTGTTGTTTGGTCGGCGCCGGACAGGCGAGACGCCTGTCCCACGCAACCAATAACCAACAGCCGTTTTATGCGCCGCAGGACCCAAATCGTATTGGCCATCACCTTCATGGTAGCCGCCCTGGTGACTGGCGCTTCCTACATCTACATCGCGCAAATCTTGCGGCAGGGAATTAACACAACGCATGACAATGCTGCGTTCGTAGCTGCGCAAATCGCGTATCTAGCGACCAATGCAGCTCCGGATCTGAGCAGCACGCGCGTGGACACGACCAATCCTGACGCGGTGCGGCGGGGTATTGCCTATTATCTGGGGACGGACCGTGATCTCAACACAGTCCTCGACTCGGCGGTCGGAAGTTTTCCCACGATTTACGACGCCGCGGTGCTTGATTCGGAAGGGAAGGCGATTCTCCACACCGATCCTGATTTGATCGGCAAGAAGGTCGCCACCCGGCCGGACTTCTCGCAGTTACAACAGGGGAGCTTTCGGCAAAAGCTGCACATGGTCTATAACCCGCCCACAATCTATGACGTACACCTACCCCTGATGCTCAATGGACAGCCATTTGGCAGCATTCACGTGGGCGTCTCGACCATCTTCCTTCGCAGCGAGCTTACTCCGCGTTTGCAACGCCAATTAGCGTTATCCGGCATTGCAGTGCTCTGTTCACTCGTGCTCGCGGCGCTCCTTTCGCATGTCGCCCTCGGCCCCCTCGAACATATCAATCGCAGCCTCGACCGCATGGCTGAAACCAACGGTGCAGAGTTGGGTGCGCCCGCGGTCGAGAGCGTTGACGAATACGGAAGGGTGACCCTGAAGATCGCGCATTTGGGAAGGCAGATGCGCGATGCCCGCGAGATTTTTTCTGCGTTAAAGAGCAACGTGGACCAGATCATGGCCAGTCTGCAGGATGGCCTTATGCTATTCACGCGCGATTCTCGCGTGGTGCTGGTGAGTGCGGCGATCGAGGGCTTTCTGGGCCGGTCACGAGGAGAGTTGCTGGGGCGGTCGGTGAAGGAAATCTTTCCGCCCGAATCTGCATTTGGAGGCCTGATTCTGGACGCTTTCCGCCTGCACCACAATGTGGATGTACGCGAGGTCGAAGCTTCGAATGGCCGACGGGTACAGGTGTCGCTCGATTTCATTCAGGAAAAAGGAACGCAGATTGGTGCGCTGCTCATCATGCGAGACGCCGAATCGGCGCGCCGCATTGAAGACGAAATTGAGCTGTCACGCCGCATATCCGCGAGCGGCCGCGTTACGCGTGGTGTCGCTCATGAGGTAAAGAATCCGATCAACGCCATCGTGCTTCATTTGCAACTGCTACGAAACAAGCTGCAAGAGCCGGATCCCGACACCACGCGCCACGTGGACATTATTGACAGCGAAATCCACCGGCTGGATCGCGTCGTTCAGATTCTGGTGGACTTCACGCGCCCACGCGATCTGCATATGGAGGAAACCGATCTGCGATTGGTGCTGGATGAAGTTTCACTGCTTGCGTCGCCGGATGCCGAACAACATGGTGTCAAGCTGGTGCGCGAGCTGCCGGCTGAGCCGATTCCGGTCAAGATCGACGTGGACTTCATCAAGCAGGCAATTCTTAACGTGGTCCTCAATGGCGTTCAGGCGATGCCAAACGGGGGAACTCTAAGCATCAGGGCTTCCCGTGACGAGAACATGATCATTACCGAAATTCGTGACCAAGGCGGCGGAATTCCGGCCGAAATTCAGGACAAGATTTTCGAACTGTACTTTACGACAAAGAAGGCCGGCAGCGGGATAGGTTTGGCTCAGACTTATCAGATTATGCAGTGGCATTACGGCTCGGTTGATTTCGAATCTGCGGAAGGGAAGGGTACAACGTTCCGGTTGCGCTTACCGCTGGCTGCGTCACGGTCCATGTCACTGGAAGAAGCTGCGGCTCGCACTTGAGGCGACCGACTCAGGATTAAGATAGAGACGAATGAGATCTAGTATTTCGAAAACGATTGTTGCTCTGATGTTGTGTGCGGGCTTGGCCGCAGTCGCTTGCGCGTCGCAGCAACAGGATCAAACCCAGCCTGAGGCGCAGCCACCCGCCAATGTTCAACCTCAGAGCAAGCCAGCGCAACCGGGACCGGCACAGCCCGGCCAGGCCCCACCTGGAGCAGAGCCGCCACAAGCACCATCTTCGCAAGACACCCAAACGCCACCGACAGCTGGGCCACAGGAACCAACGCCGTCTTCAACTCCAAAGGAAGCCGCGCCTCCAACTGCGAAGCCGAAACCAGTCCGGAAGACAAGAAAGCCTGTTGCGAAGAGTCAGGCTGCTAGTGCTCAATCAGGTAGAACAGTGGTTCGGAACGGTGGCGCCCGCGAATCTACCGCGCAGCTTTCCCCAGGCATGAGCGATGCGCAGGCGCAGCACCAGCGCGAAAATACCAATCAGCTTCTGGCCACGACAGACGCCAACCTAAAGAAGGTATCGGGTCGTCAATTGACGGCAGCACAGCAGAGCATGCTCGACCAGGTCAATACGTACGTTCGGCAATCTAAAGCTGCTTCGGACGCCGGCGACGTATCGCGCGCGCATACGCTGGCGTTCAAAGCCCACCTATTATCTGACGAACTCGCGCGCAGGTAAGCGCTACTGCCCAGCCGAGCGTTTGGTGTTCACCTTTGTGAGAAGGTCCTTCGCGGTTTGCTGGACCGGCCCGGAAATCGCGACCACGTCGGTTAGCACTGCGCGGGCCTCGGTCAGGCGGGCCGCTTTCGCATAATCCCAGCCTAG
>Ga0066388_100001433_pt1 | contig 13400 bp, 10 predicted proteins | sample PanSoiMetaGPlot6_FD_64539 | JGI IMG/M metagenome (GOLD analysis project Ga0066388, IMG submission 64539) | Tropical forest soil microbial communities from Panama analyzed to predict greenhouse gas emissions - Panama Soil - Plot 6 (Hybrid Assembly) | ecosystem: Environmental > Terrestrial >... | reverse complement strand
CCCACCCCGGCGTCCATGTACAGGTGCAGCGCCGCGCCCGCGCCGGCCGCCGCGCCGCGGCGGGCCTCGGCGACCGCGGCCAGGGTGGCGTCGTTGCCCGCGACGAACCAGCGCTCGCCCTGGCCGGCCTCGTAGTAGGGCCACAGCGCCGACAGGTCCACGTCGTGCCAGCCCAGGTTCGGCGCGTGCACCAGCGTGCTGCCGACCACGGGGCCGGGCACGGCCACGGCCACGGCCCGGATCCGCGGGCCGAACCGCCGGCGCAGCCGGCCGAGGTCGCCGGCCACGGCGGCCAGCACCTCGTGCTGGTCACGCTGGTGCGGCCGCACCGTGGAGGCCAGCGCGGCGCCGCCGAGCTGGACGGCGGCAACCCGCCAGGTCTCGTGCGTGATCGCCGCGGCGGCGACCAGGGGGCCGTGCGGATGCGGGTGCAGCGAGGTGGTCGGCCGCCCGCGCCGCCCGGCGGGCGGCGCGGGCCGCTCGGCCAGCAGCCCGGAGGCGACGAGCCGGGCGGTGGTCTCGGTGGCCAGGCCGCTGGACATGCCGAGCTGCCGGGCCGCCGACGCCCGGGCGATACCGGGCGTTTCGTGTACCGCCGCGACCAGCAGCGCCTGCCATGACAACCGCTCGTCACCTCTCCCACGCGGAACCGGGTCCCGGGCCGGACGATTTAACTCGTTCAGCGAGTATAACACCCGGCGCCCAGGACGGCCCCCGGGCGGTTCCTGGCGGCCCGCCTGGCGGCCCGGCCCTTACTCCGACCAGGGCGTGACCGGCCGGGCCTGGCGTTCGCCGTCCAGGACGACGTCGACCCGCTCGTCGAAGAACGCGATCAGGTCGCGGACCGGGTCGGCGTCGTGCCGCGGATCGGTGTACGTCCAGGCGATGTCCGGGACGAGCCGCCCGCCGACCGACGCCGAGAAGTACGACGCCTGCCCCTTGTAGGCACACCAGGTCCGGGTCGGGCTGGGCACCAGATCGGCGGTCACGTCGGCCCGCGGCAGGTAGTAGCGGGTGGGCAGCATGGCCTCGAACAGCAGGGCCGGCCGGGAACTGGCCGCCAGCAGCTGGCCGTCAAGTTCCAGGCGGACCTGGCGCGAGCTGGGCAGCACGTCGATGCGGTGGAACGGGTCGCGCGGGTGGCCCACGTTCAGCTCGTCCTCCTCGTACCAGGCGTCGAAGGCGCCGAAGTCCAGGATGACCAGCCCGGCCAGGTCCGGGTCGGCCGGCCGGAAGGCCGCCCCCGGCCGGTACTGGCCGGCCGCGCGCAGGTCGGCGGCCTCGCCGTCGGCGGTGTGCACGGCAAAGGGAATCCTCGGGTCGAGGACCCGGAGCGCGGTCACGTCGGGCAGCGAGACGCCGACGTCGTCGGCGGCGGCGGGGGAGGCGGCCGCGGGCACCAGCTCGCCGCGCACGTCCCCGGCCGGCATCGCGTACGACGGCACGATCCGCCGCGGTTCCCAGACCAGCACGGCCCTGGTGCTGTCCGCCACGGTGTCGCCGCCCAGCACGGCCCGGATCCGCTTCGCCGTGGGCTGGTACCGCAGCTGGCCGAATCCGCTGGCCAGCAGCTCGCTGATCTGACTACTCATGCCGGGCCTCGCCTTCCATGATCGCTCCGATGATGTCCGGTGGCGCCAGGTGCGCCAGCTTCCCGTGCGCCGCCGCGAAGCCGGCCTCACCGAGGCCGGACCGCGCCACGTCCAGCATCTGGTCGTAGGCCGCCCGGTGCACCGGCGGCAGCAGCACGCCGGTCCGCGCGCGCAGCGCGTCCCGCGCCCCGGCGATCTGCGCGGCCCGCTCCAACTTGCCACTCGCGCCCGCCACCTGGGCCAGGCCCTCCAGGCACCACGGCAGGTAGACCATGTTGCCGGTGCGCTGGAACAGGGCGGCCGATTCGGCCAGCTCGGCCCGCGCGCGATCGGGGTCGCCCTCGGCCAGGCGCAGGTGGCCGAGCAGCATCAGCGACATGGCCGAGCTCCACTGATCGCCGTAGCGGCGCGCCACCACCAGGCTCTCCTCGAGCACGGCACGGGTCCGCGGCAGGTCGCCCACGTTGAGCAGGGCGGTGCCGAGGCCGCCGAGGTGCCGGGCCGCGGTGTGCTCGTCGCCGCGGCCGCGCCGCTCGGCCAGGCTCAGCTCGAAACAGCCCGCCGCGCGCGCGTGGTCGCCGGAGAACAGCGCGATGGTCCCGAGCACGAACTGCGCCTCGGCGTGCTCGCCGGCGTCGCCCAGCTCGGCGAACAAGTCAAGGGCCTCGGTCCCGAGCGCCTCGGCCCGCTGGTACGCGCCGGTGTTGCTGGCCGCCCAGCCCAGGAAGAACAGCGCCTGGGCCAGGATGAGCCGGTCCTGCGACGCCCGCGCGGCGGCCAGGCTCGCCTCGGCGAGCGCGCCGGCCCGGGCCACGTCGCCGGTGAACATGGCCGCGTAGGCCAGGCCGAGCAGCGCCGTCGCCTCCTCGCCGCGGAGTCCGGCCGAACGGGCCGCCGTCAGCGCATCCTCGTGGGCCCGCGCCGCGTCGGCGTACCGGTCCCGGCCCCGGGCCAGCAGGCCCTGCGCGTTGAGCGCGGCGGCCAGCACCGCCGCGTCCCCGTCCGCCCGGGCCAGCGCCACCGCGTCGGCGATCCACGGCTCCGCCTCGCCGTAGGCGGCCTGGCCGATCGCCAGTCGGCCGGCCGCGACCAGGCATTTGACCCGAACGGACCGGCTATCCGCCCCGGCCGCGACCGGGAGCGCCACCGCGTCGGCGCACCACCGGAAGCCCTCGCTCAGGTGCCCGCGCTGCGCCCAGTACCGCCCGAGCGCGGCGGCCAGCCGGAGCCCGGTCACCCCGTCGCCCTGCTCCCGGGCCCAGCCGAGCGCGGCGCGCAGGTTGTCGTGCTCCGCGTCGAGCCGGGCCAGCCAGGCCACCGCGTCCGCGCCCGCCAGCGCGGGCGCAGCCTCCTCGGCCAGGGCCAGGTAACAGGCGGCGTGCCGGTGCCGGGCGGGCCCGGCTTCGCCGCGGGCCAGGAGCTGCTCGCCACCGTATTCGCGGATCGTCTCCAGCATGCCCGTCCGCGGGCCGCCGGACCCGGCCGGCGCGACCGGCATCCGCAGCAGGCTGTCGGCCACCAGGGCGGTCAGCCCGTCCAGGGAACCGGGCCCGCAGACGGCTTCCACCGCGTCGAGGGTGCCGCCGCCCGCGAACACGCACAGCTGCCTGAACAGGTGCTGTTCCGGCTCGTCCAGCAGCTCGTAGCTCCAGGCGATCGCGTCCCGCATGGTCTTCTGCCGGGCGGGAAGGTCGTGCGGGCCGTCCACCAGCACTGGCAGCCGCCGGGTCAGCCGGGCCAGCAGTTCGTCCGGCGGCAGCAGCGGGAGCCGGGCCGCGGCCAGCTCGATGGCCAGCGGGATGCCGTCCAGCCGGCGGCAGATCTCGGCGACGGCCCCGGCCGCGTCCGGGCCCAGGGCCACGCCCGCCGCGTCGGCCCGGTCCAGGAACAGCTGCACCGCGGGCGATTCGGCGGCGTCCGGGTCCCCCAGGCCCGGCAGGGCCAGCGGGGCGACCTGGTACTCCCGCCCGGCCCGGACCCGCAGCGCCGTCCGGCTCGTGACCAGCGCGACCACCCCCGGACAGGCCTCCAGCAGCCCGACCACGGCGTCCCGGGCGTCCAGCACGTGCTCGAAGTTGTCCAGCACCACCAGCATCCGGCGGTCGCGCAGCGCCGCGCCGAGCAGGCTGGCCAGCGGGGTCGCGTCCCGCTCGTCCACGCCCAGCTGCCGCGCGACGGCGCCGAGCACGAACCCCGGGTCGCGCAGCGGGGCCAGGTCGGCAAAGGCCACGCCGTCGGGGAAGTCGTCCGCCACCTGGCTGGCCACCTCGATGGCCAGCCGCGTCTTGCCGACACCGCCCGGACCGGTGAGAACGAGTAGCTGCGTGCCGCCGCGGCGCACCAGCCGGGCGACGGCCGCGGCCACGCCGGCCCGGCCGATCAGCGGCGTCAGCGGTCGCGGGATGGCGGGGCGGCCAGCCGGGCCGGGCCGGGCCGCGGTCAGCAGGCTCGCCCGTGCGCCGGGATCCAGGCTCAGCGCGTCGGCCAGCAACCCGACCGTGTCGAGCCGCGGCGTGCGGTCCGGGTCTCGCTCCAGGTCGCTGATGGCCTTGGCGCTGATCCCGGCCCGCTCGGCCAGGGCCTCCTGGGTCAGGCCCGCGGCCAGTCGGTGCTGTCGCAGCAGCTCACCGAACGACGGCATGGCCCGAAAAGGGAGTACTCGGGGAGCGCTCGTCCTGTCGGCCGGGCGCGCCTGGACGCAGGCTGGGCCACATGTCGCCAGAAGACCTGAAGATCCGCGCGCGCCGCCTGGTCGAGGAGGTCCTCAACCAGGGCGATCTCGCGGTCGCCACCGAACTCATGTCCCCCACCTGCATCCACCACGTTCCCGGCGGTGAGCTCGCGCCAGGCCCGGCGAGCCTGCGGGACTGGCTGTCCCGTACTCACCGCATCTTCCCAGACTTCCACGCCATCGTGGAAGACGAGTTCGCCGCCGGTGACCAGGTGGCCCAGCGGATCACCGCCTACGGCACGCACGCTGCCACCGGCCAGCCGGTCGAGTTCTCCGTCCTCCAGATCGTCAGGGCCGGGCCTGACGGCAGGTTCGCCGAGCACTGGTGCTCCGCCGACGTGCTCGCCGCTCTGGCTCAGCTGAGCCCCGCGGTCCCGACGCTCCGGCGGGTGATCTAGATGGCGACCTCGGTCCGCACTCCTGATCAAGCCACCACATCCGGCGCCAGCCGCGCCGCGCGCACCGGGTACCGCTGGCTGCTGCTGGCCTTCCTGCTGGCCGTGGCCGTCCAGATCTTCCTGGCCGGTCTAGGCGTATTCAGCTTCGGCAGCGGCGACCGGGCCGGCGGCAGTCATGCCTTCAGCGCGCACCAGGGCCTCGGCTTTGCCCTGGCCGGCGCCTCGATCCTCATCCTGGTGCTGGCCCTGGCCGCCCGGCCCGGTCGGCTGGCGCTGTGGCTGGCCGGCGCGCTGGTCGTGCAGACCTGCCTGCTGCAGAGCCTGCTGGACGGGCTGGCGGCTGACACCGCCGTCTTCGGCGGCCTGCACGCCCTGGACGGCCTGCTCATCGCGGCCAGCGCCGGCGTCCAGTACGCGCTGGCGCGCCGGCGCCGGCCCGGCCCGGACCCGGGATGAAGGCCCGCTCCCCGGCCCGCGCCGTCGCGGCCGCCCTGGCCGCGACCGTGCTCGTCGCGCTGGCCGGAGCGGTGCTGACCGGGCTGGGATGGAGCCACCTGGCCACCTCCGATGCCGTCGCCAACACGGGCGACGCAGCCGGCGCGATCGCCTACGCGGCGCTGGGCGCGCTGATCGTCCGCCGGGCGGCCAACCTCACCGGCTGGTTCATGCTGGCCGTGGGGGCAGCCGGCGCCGTCAGAGTGGCCGGCTCGGCCTACGCGGTCGTCGGCCTGAAGGTCGACCCGGGCGCGCTGCCGGTTGCGGCCGCCGTCGGGGCGCTGGCCGAGTCCGTCTTCGTGATCACGGTCAGCACCCTGGCCGCCATCTTCCTGGTGTTCCCGACCGGGCGGCTGCCGTCGCCCCGCTGGCGCCCGGCCGCGCTGGCCGGCCTGGGCCTGACCGGCCTGATGCTGGCCGCGTTCGTGGTCAGCACCCGGCAGGTGGCGCTGCCCGCGCCGGGCGGCATCTCGCTGAGCTATCCCAACCCGCTCGCGGTCCGGGCCCTCGATCCGGCCGCCCGGCTCGGCACCCTGAACGGCCTGGCCGCGGTGTTCATCCTGCTGCTGGCCCCGGCGGTGGTCTCGCTGGTGCTCCGGTACCGCCGCGGCGACCAGCGGCTGCGCCAGCAGCTGAAGTGGCTGTCCCTGGTCGTGGTGGGCTTTTCGATCTGTCAGGCCGTCGGCGCCCTGGCCATCGCCGTCGGCCAGCAGGGCAAGCCGCTGCAGGCGGTGCCGTACGCGATCACCGGGTGGCTGGTGCTGCTCGGCATCCCGGCCGCCATCGCCATCGCCATCCTGCGCTACCGGCTGTTCGACATCGACGTGATCATCAGCCGGGCGCTGCTGTTCACCCTGCTGTCGGCCGGGGTCACCGCGGTGTACGCGGCCATCGTGCTCGGCATCGGGACGCTCGTGGGCGGCGGCAGCAACCCGCTGCTGACCGTCGCGGCGGCCGTCGTCATCGCCCTGGTGTTCCAGCCGCTGCGGCAGCGGGCCCGGCGGCTGGCCAACCGGCTGGTCTACGGCGAACGGGCCACGCCGTACCAGGTGCTGTCCGACTTCGCGGCCGGCATGGCCGGCCAGCTCGACCTGGCCGGCGCGCTGGACCGGATGGTGTCGCTGCTGGGCGGCGCGACCGGGGCGGCCCGGGTCGAGGCGTGGATCCGGGTCGGCGCCGAGCTGCGGCCCGCCGCGGCCTGGCCCCGCGGGTCGGCCCCGTCCGCCGTGGTCGAGCTCAACGGCACCGCCGGACTCCCGGCCCCCGGCGCGTCCGCCCGGATGGTCCCGGTCCGGCACGGGGACGAGCTGCTCGGCGCTATCTCCCTGAGCAAGCCGCCCAGCGAGCCGCTGACCGGCACCGAGGACAGCCTGGTGCGGCATCTGGCCTCCCAGGCCGGCCTGGTCATGCGCAACGCCACGCTCAACGCCGAACTCCAGGCCACCATCGACGAGCTGCGCGCGTCCCGGCGCCGGCTGGTCGAGGCGCAGGACGCCGAACGGCGCAAGATCGAGCGGAACCTGCACGACGGTGCCCAGCAGCAGCTGATCGCGCTGGCCATCCAGCTCACCCTGCTGGCCGAATCGGCCGACGACCCGGCCCTGGTCCGGCAGGCCGTCCCCGAGCTGAAGGCGCAGCTCGGCGCCGCGCTGGACGACCTGCGGGCGCTGGCCCGCGGCATCTACCCGCCGCTGCTGGCCGAGCAGGGGCTGGCCATGGCCCTGCGCGCGCAGGCCGCCCGGAGCCCGCTGCCGGTCGAGATCGAGTCCGGCCAGGTCGGGCGCTACCCGCCGGACGCGGAGAGCACGGTCTACTTCTGCGCGCTGGAGGCGCTGCAGAACGTGGCCAAGCACGCCCGGGCCTCGCGGGCCACGGTCCGGCTGGCCGCCTCCGCCGAGGGCCTGGAGTTCTCGGTCACCGACGACGGGGCCGGGTTTCCCGCCGCCGCGCAGCGGCACGGCTCCGGCCTGCAGGGCATGTCCGACCGCCTGGCCGCGCACGGCGGCACCCTGGGCATCAGCTCCCAGCCGGGGCGGGGCACCACCATCACCGGCCGCCTGCCCGCAGGCCGACCACGTTAAGCACGAGGCAGCCGAGGACCACATTTATTTCGCGCCATGGCGCGCGCGGGCGGACCGGGAGCACGCGCCGGCTCGTTCTGGATCATTATCACGCCCGCCGGCCCGGGAGCGGCAGCCGCCTGCCCGCCCGCCAATCCGGTCCTTCCGGCCAGGGAGAACATGAACGGAATGCCGTGAACCCGGCGAAAAGGGCCGAATGAGCGTCTAGGGTATTCGGCGGACACGTCTACGCCTGGGGAGGGACGTGATCGCGTGGGTAAGCATCGGCGGTATAAGCCCGGCCGCCGGACCCAGCTGCGGCTGCAGGTCGCGGGGGCGCTGCTGCTTGCCGTCTCCGCCTCCATCCACCTCGGGCTCTACCTGACCGGCTACAAATCCATCCCCACCATCGGCTGGCTGTTCCTGCTGCAGGTCGTGGTGGCGTTTGTGCTGACGGCCACGGTGCTGGTGACGCACAGCGGGCTGGCCGCGGCCGCGAGCGCCGGGTTCGCGCTGTCCACGCTCGGCGCCTACCTGCTGGCCGTGTGGATCGGGTTGTTCGGGTTCAGGGAAATCCGCACCCGGGCGGGGATCGCCGCCGGGCTGATCGAGGTGGCGGCGTTCGGCGTCCTGGCCCTGGCCGCGATCGCCGTCGGCCCGGCCCGCCCGGCCGAGGGGCTGATCGGCCGGGGCGCCTTGATGGTGGGGCGGGTGCAGTCGGCCGTGTCCCGGGCCATCGGCGGGGTCGGCGCCGTCTCGGTGGCCGCCCTGGCCCTGCTCGGCGTGGCCGAGGCCAACGCGGGCGGCGCGCCGCCGGCCGCGGCCGCCTCCGGGATGACGCTGAAGACCACCACGGTCGGCGGCGTCACCGTGCTGACCAACGCGAGGGGACTGACCCTGTACCGGTTTGTCCCGGACACCCCGGCCGCCTCCAAGTGCACCGGAGAATGCGCGGTGTACTGGCCGCCGGTCGGCGGCGATGTCAAGGCCGGCCCGGGCGTGACCGGCAAGCTCGGCATGATCAGGCGACCGGACGGCGGGCTGCAGGCCACCTACGACGGCCATCCGCTGTACACCTACATCGGCGACAGCCGCCCGGGCCAGGCCAGTGGCAACAAGCTCGACCTCAACGGCGGCCTGTGGTACACGGTCCGCGCCTGAAGGGTAAGGCGCGGGCGGCGTGGGGTTCTGCAGGACCGTGGCCAGCGGGAAGAAGTGCCCCCCGACGCCGGCGCAGATCAGCACCGGTATCCAGCGGTCGTGCCCGGTGCCGCCCGAACCAGACGAACGCGGCCAGCCCGTCGACGACCACGGTCACCCCGCGGCTGCGCCCCGTGGGGAACCCGCGCTGTGCTCTCCACCCGTCCATCCTCACAGCCGCCGGCCTGTGATCAAAAGCACTGGAGCAGTTGCTCAGCCGATCCCGATCCGGCTCCCCGTCCGGCTCATGCTCATCACGTACCTGACGAGGCTGACCAGCACCTTCTTCACGGAATCCCGCTGCCGCGCGTCACACAGCACGATCGGCACGTCTGATCCCAGGCTCAGCGCGATCCTGATGTCGTCCGGCTCGAACCGCGGGGCGCCGTCGAAGCAGTTGACGGCGACGGCGAACGGCATCCCGCTGCGCTCGAAGTAGTCGATCGAGGCGAAACAGTCGGCCACCCGCCGCGTATCGGCCAGCACCACGGCCCCGATCGCGCCGATGGCCAGCTCGTCCCACATGAACCAGAAACGCTCCTGGCCAGGCGTGCCGAACAGGTAGAGCACGAGCTGTGACGGGAAGCTGATCCGGCCGAAGTCCATCGCCACCGTCGTGGTGGTCTTGGCGCTCACGCCCTGGGTGTCGTCGATGCCGATGCTGCGGTCGCTCATCGGTTCCTCGGTCCGCAGCGGCCTGATTTCGCTGATCGCGCCGACCAGGGTGGTCTTGCCGACGCCGAAACCGCCGGAAATGAGGATCTTGGCGGTCGACGGCACGTTTCCGGCCGCCCCGGCCGGCGCCAGGGCGCCGTCAAAGCGATTCGAGTCCATCGAGCACCATCCTCAGTAGGCGCTGGTCGGTCATTGGCTGCTTCTGCGTGGACAGAACCCGCAGCATCCCCTCGCTCGCCAGGTCACCGAGCAGGACCCGCACGACGCCGAGGGGGAGGTCGATTTCTGAGGTCAGGTCGACGATCGGAGTGGGCCGGAGGCACAGGCTCAAGATCTGCCGGTGTTCCGGGCCGGGCCGGAAGTGCTCGGGGGCCCGGTCGCCGGTCGCGATCACGACGTCGATCAGCCCGAACGACGCCCCGCCGCTCGGCAAGGTCCGCCCCTTGGTCACGGCGTAGGGCCGGACCACCGGACCGGCCTCCCGGTCCAGCCAGCGGTCCCCGGAACGGTCGCGGGCCGTCATTCTGCGGATATTTCCTGGTCAGGGAATCTCGGCTCGGTGGCGAGGTACTTGCCCACGCGCCGGACCAGCATCGCCATCTCATAAGCGATGAGGCCCACGTTCGCCTCGGCGGACGTCAGCACGGCCAGGCACGTCCCCTTTCCGGCCGCGATGACGAACAGGAAGGCGGACTCCATCTCGATGATGGTCTGCCGCACCTGGCCGGCCCGGAAGTGCCGCCCGGTTCCCCGGGCCAGGCTCTGCATTCCGGCGGCCAGAGCCGACAGGTGCTCGGTGTCCTCCGGGCTCAGGCCGCGCGACGCCGCCACCGCCAGGCCGTCCCGGGACAGCAGAAGCGCCTGCTGGACGTGCTCGACCTGATCCACGAGGTTGTCCAGCAGCCAGCTCAGCTGTCCGGTCGTATCCGTCTGTGCCATTCCTCAGCCTCGCTATCGGTCAGTTCCGTTACCGGGCGCTCCGTTACCGGGCGCGCCCCCGGGACTATCGAGATCGTCCGCCCGCCCGCGCCGCCACCCTTGCTGCATCGACGCCAGAATGCTGCGCGTCGCCTCGGGCGATCGCGGATCGATGCCGGGTTCCCCGGGCTCCGCCGCCGCCTGCGGGTCACCGTCGCGGTGCCGCTGCAGCTGCGGGGCCAGGCTGGCCTGCGGAACCCGGATCGGCATCCCGAGGTGGCTACCGGACGAGGCGGGTCCTGGCCGCTCGAGGGCGCGCGGTGACCGAGGCAGGGCATCCTCTCCCGGCGTACCGGGCCGGGCCGGCTCTCGCCGCGATGTCTCGGGCTGGAAGGCGCCCGGCCAGGGCGCCGCCATGTCGTCCCACCAGGTCGGTGCGGCCGCGGAGACCGCGGCCTGCGGCGCTGTCGGGGCGTGCGGTGCTGCCGCGGCCGACGGTGTTGCCGGTGCCGACGGTGTTGCCAGTGCCGGCGGTGCGGCCGGGGCTGCGGCCGGCCGGGGCTGCGGCGCGGCTTCCCAGGGCGCCAGCGGATAGGCCGGGGAAGCCGGCGGCCATTCCCGCTCGCCGGGCCGGGCGGCTGCCCCTTCGCCGGTGCCGCGCCCCGGCGTGATGGCCGGTGCGGGCGCGATGGCCGGCAGCAGGCGGTGTCGTCCGGTCAGGCTGCGGGTAGCGCTGGCCTGGTCGCTAGGCGGCCCGGCTTCTTCTTTCCGTACCACCACGCCGAACGGCAGCAGGACGACAGCCGTGGTGCCGCCGTACACGGACCGGCGGAGCGAGACCCTGATGGCGTGCCTCTCCGCCAGCCGGCTGACGACGAACAGCCCGAGCTGCTCGCTGGCGGCGAGGTCGAACTCCTGCGAGCTCTCCAGCCGCCGGTTGATGTCGGCCAGCTCCTCGGCGGGCAGGCCCAGGCCGCGATCCTCGATCTCGGCGACCAGGCCGTTGCCCACCCGTTCGGCCCTGACCTCGATCCGGGTGTTGGGCGGGGAGAACGCCGCGGCGTTCTCGATGAGCTCGGCCACCAGGTGGATGACGTCGTTGACGGCGTTCCCCGCGACCAGCTCGTCTGATTCGCTGGTCACATCGACCCTGACGTAGTCCTCGACCTCGGCGACCGCGGCGCGCAGGACGTCGACCACCGGCACCGGATCGCGCCAGCCGCGGCCGGGAACCGCACCCGACAAGATGATCAGGCCCTCGGCGTGCCTGCGCATGCGGGTGGTGAGGTGGTCGATGCGGAACAGGTCGGCGAGTGCCTCCGGCTCGCTGGTCCGCCTCTCCATCGAGTCCAGCATCCCCAGCTGCCGGTGCAGCAGGGACTGGTTGCGCATGGAGATGTTCAGGAAGACCTGGTTGACGCCCTTGCGCAGCCTGGCCTGGTCGACGGCGGCGGAGACGGCCGCCGCCTGCACGGTGCTGAACGACTCCGCGATCCGCGAGATCTCCTGGATGCTGCTGGTGCTGGGCGGCGGCGACTCGGCGTCCACCTCCACGTCGTCGCCGCGGCGCAGCCGCTCGACCACGCGCGGCAGCCGTTCATCGGCCATCTCGCGGACGCTGTCGTTCAGCCCGCCCAGGTCCCTGGTGACCTTGCGGCCGAACCACACCAGCAGGAAGACCGAGACCACCACGGCGGCCAGCCCGAGGCCGCCGGCCAGTACCGCCTCGAGGACCAGCTGGTCGCTGAGCGCCGCGCTCTTCGCGGTCAGCTTGTTGCCGTTGGCGGTCTCCGCGTTCTGCAGCGAGGCCAGCACCCCGAACGAGGCCGTCTGCCAGGCGCCGGGGTTCACCGTGACCGGTCCGGTGCTGGCCAGGATCTGGCTCTCCATGGCCTCGAACTGCCGGTAGGCCGGCGACTTCTGCACGGCCAGGAGCGGGGCCCTCAGGTCGGGCGTGAGCAGGGCGAGGGACTCGTTCATGAGCAGGTGCCGGTTCGCCGCGCTGGCGGCGAACTCCTGCCGGACGGCCGGGCTCATCTGGCCGCTGGCGAGCAGTGCGCCGCCCACCAGCGCGGCCTCCCGGCCGGCCATCTCGGTCGCGTACCCCGAGTCCGCGGCGCCGACCGAGACCCCGGCCAGTGAGGCGCCCCGGTCCAGGATCGCCGAGTCGAAGAAACCGTACAGCTCGTCGACGATGCTGTTGTAGGCGGCGAACGCGGCCGACGGGCTCATCGCGCCGGCGTCGATGGCCGTCCGGATCTTCCCGAGCTGGCCGACCTGGCCGAACAGCGTGGCCTGCGCCGACCTGGATGCGGTGGACAGCTGACCCTGCTCGGCGCGCAGCGCGGCCCGGGCTACCGGGATCCCCTTGTCCACCGCCTTCCGCGTGGCGAGCAGCGACGCGTTGGACATGGTCCGGCCGCTGATCAGCCACAAGTAGGACTGCGCCCGCTCTTGGGGCAGCTCGACGGTCAGCGACCTGACCCCGGAGGCGATGGCCGCGGCGCTCGCGTTGTAATGGTGGTCGCTGATCGCGTTGCTGACCGTGATGCTCGCCGCGAAGCCCCACAGCGCCAGCAGGGAGACCAAGGGCACGGCGAACATGCTGATGAGGAACAGCCTGATGGGCCGGGAGCGGACGGGACGCCGGAAGAACGCCATTGCGTGCCTCACACGAGATAAGCGCGGAGGGCGCCGCCCGTTCCTCCGCCCAAGCACACCGTCAGGCTCACCCCGACGTCCCCACCTGGCGGCAGCCGAGACCCCCCAGCCGACCAAACCATGACATTTTTCAACTAGTAAGATTTCCGGACCGTAACACGGACACAACCACGCAAGTAGGGTCACTTCTGAAGATCGTTAGCAGACCGCGATCTTCAGCCCCAGTGGTCAGCCTCAGTGGTTGGCCTCACCGGGTCAGGCCGTGGTCGCCCTGGACGTGGGGCCTAAGCCCAGGTCGGTGACTGCCGGGCGGCGGTGCCGCGCGGCCGCGCGGCCCGGGCCCGGAGGCGGTGACGGCCGCCGCAGCCGCGCCAGCCGGAGCAGGCTCTGCGGCGACCCTGTCCCGGGTCCTGCGGCCGGGCCGGGCGCGGGCTGGTAGCCGGCCACCAGGGCGGCGCGCAGGGCGCGCATCTCGAGCTGTTCGGCCTGGCTCAGCGGCTGGCAGTCGCCATGGTCCAGCGGGTCGCGGCCGTCCCGCTGGGGCCGGGCGGCGAGCGCGCGCGCCGATAGATCCCGGCCGGCCAGGCTCCCGAACCGCGCGATCTGGACGGGCAGCACCTGGCCGGTCTCGCCGATCGCGGCCAGCGGCTCGGTGACGTCCCCCGCGACG